>Ga0116231_10011869_pt1 | contig 13140 bp, 6 predicted proteins | sample S1TSphgellanicum_2_FD_89695 | JGI IMG/M metagenome (GOLD analysis project Ga0116231, IMG submission 89695) | Host-associated microbial communities from peat moss isolated from Minnesota, USA - S1T2_Fd - Sphagnum magellanicum MG | ecosystem: Host-associated > Plants > Peat moss > Unclassified... | reverse complement strand
TATGTTAAAAAATTATTACAAATCAACCCCGGTTAAAAACAAGAGTAAAATTATAATTTTTAAAAAAAAAAAAAAAAAAAAAAAAAAAAAAAAAAAAAAAAAAAAGCCTCAAAAAAAAAATTGTTTTCTCATGAAAAAATCAACGTCCATGAAGACTATCAAAGTCATCATATATTTCTGTGCTACGGGTTTTTACTAAGTTCTTCTTGTCATTTCCACACTCGTATTCAAGCTAGGCTCCAAATGGTAATGCATTCTAGCTCAGAATCCCATGTGCATGTACGTACCTTTCTTTGGTTTCATGTGTATTAAAATTTCCTTGGAATGTTTTTAGAAATAAGATGCATGGAGTGATGAAGTGTATAATGCCCTTTACTCAAAAGTAAATGCCAATGTATGTTTCATGAAATAGATAAATAAATAAATAAATATATTGTACTACAATATTATGTTTCAATAATTTTGTTGTATGTTATTTTGGACACATAAATTTAAGGGAAATTCATTTGTGTTGGCTCTTTTCTACTGGGAGGGAAGCAATAATAAATTTGTCGTATATTATATTTTGGACACATAAATTTCAGGAAATTCATTTGTTGGCTCTACTCTACTTGGAGGGAAGCACATTTTGCATATCCATGCAGGATTTGGGGTACAATTCTTGGGTTGAATAATTCTAGGAGTTAACTGGTGAGAGACAGACAGCTAGCTGGAGACATAATTGTAGTCTCTTGGCTACTACCCTAGGATTCAATGTATAGTGACTACTTGGGGATTTAAGCTGTACTTCATATGATTTTAATTTTTTAAAAAAAAGAATTAAAAAGAAAAGAAAAGAAAATTCTTTAATTTTCATAATTGAAAATTTCTAAATTTGGGCAATGTGAACACATTGAGGGCTCAACTGATTTTTCTTTCAAAACCCCTCAATTTTTTTGCAATTTATTTGAATTTCCAGCAGAAAATTCACTCAAAAAATCAATACTTTCCATACCTTGGCTCTGAAAATTGTGAAATAAACTTGATTAAATCTGACTTGTTGAGGGCTTTCCAACAACACCAAGAACACCTCCAAATTCCAATGCAGTTTTCAGTTTCAATTTTTATTTAGTTTTCATTGAGAAAAATGGTTCAATAATTTCACACCGTAGCTCCAAATACTCTCAAACCAAGTAAGTGCACCCTTACTTATCGAGAGCTTTATGAAGATACCAAGAGTGCAACATGAAATGCCATGGTTTGGGAGATCTCAATGTGACAAAACAAACTACATTGCTTCATAGATAGATATATAGTTAATACATAACCCTGCCCCCAAATGTAGAAGAAGAAGTGAAAATCACTCATGAAAAGTGTTTAGCCAAAATTTGGCTATAAACTAGATATGAAAGTCGAAAAATTTGAACATTGTTTGAGATCTCATGATATTAAATTGTTTGAACCTGGTTGGTGTTTTTAACAAGAATTTTTGTTTGTAATCAAAGTGGTGATCATCCATAGGAAGATGCAAAAGAAAAAAAGAAAAAAAGTGGGCTATCATCCTTAGAAAATTTAGCCAAATCTGATTATAAATCAGATATGAAATACATCCTTTTATATATTTTCCCTATACAACAAAAAAAATTATAGAAATGTGGTTTCCCCCCCCCCTCATTTTTAGTAATTGGCTTATTAATTGGAGGTTATCATGGTGATCATGTTTTGAAAATCATCCCATTCTTTGGTTTGGACTTCAGACTAGCAAAAGGACCAAATCAAAAAATATTTTTGTGCGAATATTGAAATCTGATATGTGACCATCCGACATGTATGATATTAAACCACAACCCTCACACCAACCATTGAAGCTTTGCCGGGGCTCATTCCCATTGCATTGCATTGATGCAATCTACATATAAGCAATGAGGTATCACAATTACTATCTATCTATCAATGCTTACAAAGAAAGAATTTCAATTGCAAACTAACTTCTTTTACAAGGGCTACAATCTCTATGGTCCACATGGGCCTCATGCCATGTTTGTAGCTTGGTGCTCTTCAATGCCCCCAACCATATACATCGATAAAAACATGATTATCTCTCACTTTTGGTTTGGGCTTCAAGTCCAGATGAAGGATGGATGGTAAGTGATCAGGAGACAGTTTTCCATTGGTTTCCAGTTCCCTAGTTAACCATGGTGGTTAGCTCAGTTGCGCTTTTTTTTTAATTTTAAAAAACTACCTACCTACTAACAACCCACTAGCTGGTTGTTAGTAGGTAGGTAGTAAAAACAGCCCTTACCTATGTATAAACCATTTACTTACCTAATAGTTACCTATTTTGCTACCTATCTACCTATATATGAGACCTATTTCTTACATAATTGGTTACCAAGGTGAAACCATATACCAACTCATTTGAGGTTCATCCATAACTGAGTAATAAGAGGCATCCAGTGGATGGTGCACTGGTGGGTGCTGGTTCACAACCCAGCATTGTGTTGTCCTCTTGGGATAACTCACTCCAGTAGTGGACTTTGGATGAAATTTTTTTGGGCTTGGGCTTTCATTCAGCCCTCCCCAGCCTTGTGCTGTTGTGTAAGGTGCTCTTCATTTAACCCTGGAGGGGATTTTCAAATCCAAATGATTTTTTGAGTGTAGAAACAAAAAGGGTGAAAAAAAATTGGCCTCAAAAGCCTTGAGTAAATTCCCCAGCCTGGTGACATCCTTTTTCATCAGCCTGGTGACTGGCAACCTCCTCTCTCCTCTGCAGAGAAATACATGTTATGTTCTGTCAATGCATTCAATGTAGATCTAAAATGTCTGCAACAAATATGGTCTGTGACTCTGCACCTCCAGATTTTTCATTGTAAGTAGCCCCCCCCCCCAAAAAAAAGGGAAAAAGAAAATGGCACCAAAAAACTTAATGTTAATTATTAATTAATATCATGTATGGACATGTTGAAAATAAGATCAAAAATTGTGATATTATCATTCATGACACTTTACTTTGTTGATGTTAAGGTGATGCCCTTTGGTGATGTTAAGGTGATGACACTTTGGTGATGTTAAGTGTGAGGGGGAAGTTAGAGGAAAGGTTACCAAGGTGGTGGTGGTACCTGAGTTATGTGGTTCATCCATAGCTGAGTCATAACTGGTTTCCAATGGATGGTGCACTGCACTGATGGGTGCTGCTGGGTTTCAAATATAATAATCCCTTTTATCTTCAGTTCTCTTGTCTGCCAAAAGTACAATATTTTGATGTTCTGTCACTCACTGCAAGCATTAAGTTCAATCATGTTTTGGTCATTTATGAGCTTTGGTTTTGTATTGAGGGTGTTGTGCTCTTTAGCACACTTCTTCCTCATATTGTACAACAAGTGTGTGATGTACAAAAAGCTGTGAAACTCCATTGCTACACATAGTTTTGTGACATACCTTTTGTCCCCCACAAATTTTTAAAATCTTTTTTCAGTACTCCATTATTCCATCCCCATGGCACTTGCTTCCATCAATTATCATCAATCACATCTTCCTCTGCTCCCCCCGCACCCCCAACAGGTAATCCCATCAGCTTGCACTTATTACAACAACTGCAGTACAATTTTCCAGCTCCTCAAATTTCAGATCCCCCCTTCTGCATTTCTTTAAGCCATGAAGTTTTGAAGTAGCAAGAATTAGCTTTATAAATTGACAGAGGGACGTCCAGTGAGGCATCTTATTACCTTTGTAATAAGATCTTTACTTGCAAGCGCCTGCTTGCACTTTACTCCTCCCTTGAGGTTCCAGAGTGCTGCTGGTAAAGGGAATTAGGGTCTCTTTTCATTAGGTTGTTGTGATCACATTTATACACACTCTATGCTATATACTCATACCAGCCTGATGGAAAGGCAGTGACATGAAGAGCCGTGTTTCCTACTACATGGACATACACACTTTCCATTGGAGTGCTGCAACTGGACTTTGTAGCAAACTTACCGGAACAAATGATCTCTTAAAAGTAGATGACATGTGTCGAGGATTCACAAGTTTTACCCATCATAGCTCATGAAGCTCTGCATTTGGTCAATCCTTGATGCTGTAAATCTCTGAGGTGACTGTCAGCACAGCTAGATGGAACAAATGTAACGGAAAGTCCTTGTTATAAGGCAAAATCTGTGATCGGAGTGAAAAAGCAACCACCAATGAACCATGATGGATGGATGGTAAGTGATCCGGAAACAGTTTTTATCTTGCGTTCCAGTTCCCTGCTAACCAAGGTGGTTAGATCAGTTGTTGGCCTTTTCTTATTATGTACCTACTAACAACCCACAAGCAGGTAGGTAGGAAAAAGCAACCCTTTCCTATTTACAAATCATCTAATTACTTGGTAGTCAAGTATGTGCCTATAATTTCTTACCTATCCACCTATATATATTGGACCTACTTCTTCCAGATTGGGTTATAAAGGTGAAACCTGATATCAACTTAGTTGATGTTCATCCACAACTGAGACATAAGGGGCATCCAGGGGATGGTATGCTGAGGGGGTGCTGGTTCACTCTGGCTGCTGTGATCACAGAAGCCTAATGGGAAGAGACCCTTAGTTGGAAGGTATGCATGTATGTATGCTTTAGGAAAAAATTAGAATACTGCATACCTACCTTTTAGTAATATTTCACAGGGCCAGATTTCTTCATCTCACACAAACTTTGTCAAGATTGAACAAATTGTTTAAGAAGTAGGGTATGTTTGCGTGTCTTCGACTCACCCACTATGAAACAGCAATTAATGTGGTCAAATTATGGCAAGAGTGTTTCTATGTTCACCTCACTATTTCTCAACCCATTTCTGAAACCCTAAACCCTAGGCAGTTGGCAGGTGTAGAGAGCTAAAGCAACCCAGACCAAGTCAGAATATTTTTGCACTTGTACAAACCAGTTTTTGAGGTAAGGTGACTGACATTTGTTGATCTGGTGGGTATCTCTAGATTAGGGGGCAGAGGGCGTGGGTGTGGGGGCCTGCTGTGGGAGAATAGTGTGAGATCTGCTATTATAATGAGCTGGTGGTGCCTCAACATTTTTCATAAAAACCTCAACATTTTGAGTGCGAGATCTGCTATTATAATGAGCTGGTGGTGCCTCAACATTTTTCATAAAAACCTCAACATTTTGAGTGCGAGATCTGCTATTATGATGAGCTAGTGGCTCGACATTTTTCATTAAAACCTCAACATTTTGAGTGCAACATTCGACAAATAATGGGTAGGTGGGAGATCATGGAAAAGTGACCTTAGGACGTCCAGATAGTCCCAGTGCATGTACGCCACTGTTCTTGCTGGTGGATGGTCGCAAAAGACGGTTAGCAATTAAAGCTGTTATATACTGCACAAGGCCTGTCTTTTCGAAAAATAAGCTACAGGAGTAATCAACATTGTGTGTTGCAAGTTGAGTATGGTTGTTCTATGGAAACCTAGTTTGTGCTTCCAGCTCCAGATCTTTCTAGTACTCATGGAAAACCAAACTTGAGTTGCTGACTTGAAACTAATTGAGTGTAACTGCAGTTATACGCAATGCTGATCATCCTCCTGACTCTTTTTTCATAACTCCTTTGGCCTTCTTCTCCATAATCGTATTGCTACTTTTCATTTTACCTTGACTCACTTTAGTTTTCTTCAATTCTTCTTCGATTGTTTTCCCCCTTTTATCATCTTTGTTACTTACCTGCCTGAGCTTGATTATCAAGGAGAAAGATATATAACAAGAGTATTAATTCAACCAGGAGTTTTTGTCTTGCAAGTGTGAGGTATCTATCAGTCTCCACTCTCCAATTGTAACATAAGCAGTTTGGTTTTGTAAAAACTTGCAAAATAGATATAACATTCAAGCATTCATAGCTTCTCATGTAGCCATGGTAGGAGATCAGGACCCAACTGAAGCTGGTGCAACTGCTTGTACCTTAGAGGGACAAAGAAAAAAAAGCAATGCAGCTGATCAACATGATGTAATATTTCCCATAAAACCCAACAACAATTTCCAAAACAAAACAAACAGCACAAAGTGATCATGTGCTAGAACCCTGACTCTTAGCATAATTTGAGGAGGAGGTTGCAAGGTTGAAATTGTACACAGAAATGTTAGGGTTTAAATTGATATGCCAGAAACCCATCTGTCTGTTAGTACTGATGAGGAGATTGCAGGGTTGAAAATTGTATACAGAATTTTTAGGGTTTATTGTTGTGCCAGAAACACAGTCTGTTAGAATGCAGAGGTGGTTACAACTTGAAATTGCACGCGGAATTGTTAGGGTTCAAGTGGTTCAAACCCCGCAGCTGCAAGATCAGAGAAGCATGTGTTGAAAGCTCCAAATTCTTGTTAAAAGCTCCTTTGCAATTTGCATGTCTTTTGTGGGTGGCCACATGTAAACCGCATGCAATGCTTGAGTAGTAGTAGTTCACCAAGGCAGCTCTTAGAAACAATTCAAGGCACCAATTTGAACCAATTTCATTGGCCACAAACGTTTTCTTTGCACCTAGGCACAAGTCTACAAGGCTATATTACAATAGATAATTGCCATGTTACCCAAGAAAACTCCTCAAAACAATTCAAGACTCTCCCACCCATTCTAACAATCTCATTGGCCACATAGGCTTTTTTCCCCACATCTAGATACAAGCCTATTCCCCCAGATTCACTATACTTGTCTCTATTTTCTACACTAATAATACTATAACCTACATTCTCTACAGACATTCTTGAGCATTCCTATTGGTCAAGAAACTTTAAATTGGTCCCAAGGCCTTTAAACAAGGGTCCAGGACCAAGACAAATCAAATTGTGATTCAGCTTACGTGGCATCATTTTGAAAGGAAAACTAATTGGTATTGACCAAAACAAAAATAGCTTTAAGCAGAGCTCATGGTTTGGAGAATCAAAGTGTGAACTAGGGTCCAAAGTTGTTCATTTTTTTGTTATTAAAAAAAAAATTCAATTGTTTTCTTTTACACTTGTTCAAATTTTGTGAAAATGGAAGACATGCTATACATTGAGGAGATTGTTGAAAGCACACCATCTTTCCCATTTTTGATCAAATTCTAGAATTGACATGGTTAATTTTGTGCATCCTCACAAGGTGGTTGTGAGAAGGAATGTATTTTCAGCCTTTCCAAGCGCATGAAATGAAGTTGAATAAGAAGGTGAGGCAAAAAATGAAAAGTTGAAATGTCAATTTTCACAAATGAAAGGGGATTTGTATTTACAAAAGATCCCTAAACCAATTCCAATTTCAAACAAGAGAGCACCAAAGAAGAAGAAGCCGATTGTGGTAACTTAGTTGCAGTTCATGCAAAGCTGGAAACAAAATTCTTTGTGTGTAATAAGAGTTTTAATAAAACAAAAGAAAACCAAAAAAAAAAAAAATTCATAAAAAAAGAGGAAATTTTTTTTTCAAAAGTTAACCTAATCCTCTCACATGTCAATCAAACAAACATTTGAACCCTTGCATTGGACCTCAAGCCTTTAGACACACTCATTCCTTACCAACTTATTGATGATACTTACTCACTTATAATGGTGCATTCACACTTGATGTTAAGTCAGTGTTAAATGAAAATCTAGGTGGCATACTAGGTGGCACCCAATGTTAAATGGGACCGTGAATGCTAGCTTAACAGAAAACTTTCATGGCAACTAGGTTTAAGTCCTAAATGGTGAGCATGGTGTTACCGGACTCAACCCTAGAGTCCCTAACACCAAGTGTGAAATGAAACTTAAAATATGATGGGTAGTACTTACACCGAAGCAGTGTGAGGTGGAAGTAGGAGTGAGTGTTTACGGGGTTAGTGGAACCTTGGTAACTAAGTTGTTGCTATTCATGCAAAGCTAAGTTGTAACTCGTAACATGTTTCCAATGGATGGTGCATTAATGAATGTTTTAGTCACATAATTGAACTACTACAAGCTATGAAAGCCCTTAACAACTAACCTAATAAGAGGGCAATTTTTTTTAATATAATAACTCCATGGTCATTTCAAGCATGCATTGGTTGATGGCCTGAGTTTTAGGCTCTAAACCTCTTTTGCAAAATGAGACACAAGTATACAACATTTTGTACCATTGGTGTGGCGAGCATCATACCAAGTCACTCCAACTCCAAGAACATCACACCCATAATTCCCAAGGTAATCAATCGAGAAGCCTTGCAACAACCATAGTGCATTTTGCACCTTCCATGAGGTCCATGACAAACAAAGAAGCTCAGAATGGCTCTACCCAGGTTAAGTGGTGAGTAAAGCCTGGGTTAAATTCACCACTTAACCTAGGTCCAGTGTTATTGTTCCTAGTGTAATTTAGAGTTTAGGGTTTAAGGTTTAGGGTTTAGTAGTAGGTAGTCAGGGGGGCACCTTTTCTGTAGTCCCAAGACAAAGCAAATTTGCTGGCATTGCAAAACTGCTTCTTCCCCGAGATCGCAAAGATGTCGTTCATGAAAGGAGATCTGCTGTCCAAGGCGCGGAAGCTTATGAAAGGCGGCATTATGGCTAGACCCCGATGGCTGGACGCTGTCATCAGGTACCCGATCGAGCAGCTTCTCTATGCTGCTGCAGTTGCTGTTGTTGCTGATGTTGCGTTTTTTTTCCTCACAATTTCTGTTGTTGTGAGCGGATTGTTGAGAGGTGGGTTTTTGTTTTGTTTTCCTTGAGAAACAGAGTACCTCCACAGCCGAAGAAGACACGATGTCATAGAGCACCCAACATCAAGTTACCTGAAGATCGACTGGTGGAATCCTACTATGCACGCCATCCTGAGGCCAAATTCATACCCTTCGAGTAAGGGTTTAACGAGCTTCTTCTTCTTCTTCTTCTTCTTCACGGGGTTGTTTTAAGATCTTCACACTTCCTGCAAAGGAATTTTTTACCGCATCCATCCGCTGCTGCATTCTTTTCCTCGTTAGGGTTTTAAGATCTTCAATCCCTCTTCGTGTGTGTTCCTTCTTAGGGTTTTAAAATCTTCAATCCCACTCGCTCTCTGTTTCTCCTTCAGAAGAGTTTTGTGGGTTTGCGGCATTCTGTTTCCTCCTCAGGAGTTTTAAGATCTCCGATCGTCTCTCCGTCCTTCAAATGACTTCTATATATCCACTGCATTCTGTTCCTCCTCAAGCGTTTTAAGATCTTCAATCCTCTCTCTGCTGAATTTTTTTTCCTCCTCAGGATTTTAAGATCTGCAATCGTCTTTCTTCCGCTGACGGTGTTTTATGAATTCTGCTGCATTCATTCTGTTCCTCCTCTCACAGGGTTTTAAGATCTGCAATCTTTCTTTTCCTTCAAAGGGGTTTTAAGATCTGCTGCATTCTCTGTTTTCTCCTCTTCCCTTAGTTGTTGTTACATAACGGCACTTCCTGTTTCACTTCATTTTTGAGTCAAAAGGTATCTACTATATGATGATGATGATGATGATGATGATGGTCAGGTCCCATCTTGTTACAAACAAGAATTGAGTGATGGTGATGGATTGTGCTTTCTTGGATCAACAGGATAAACAGTTTTGATCCTCCACCAGCTCGCAAGTTTGCTTGGCGGCAATTGGAACTCATGGAGCAAGGCTACTTCCGGGACCAAGCTTGTGACATAGTTGAGGTAGATGATAATACTGCACTAGCTGCAAAATGATTGACAAAAGCCATCACCCATCTAAGTCTGGAATGGCTGAAGATTGTTCCCAATGAGCTTGCTGCTTTGTTTTTTTCTTTTCCTTGATAATCTATCTTCAGCGGCTATGGATTTCAACTGAGCTATGGGTGAAGGCAATCATCATCATCATCATCATGGCCTCCACACATTTGCTCATGTGGGTGAGAGAAAGTTGTTGTTGGATTAAAAAATTATTGAACCAAAATTGGATTTCAACATGAGGGTTGGATGTTTTGTTTCTGGTGTTTTGTCAAACAGGCGGAGTTTGAAGCAGCAGAGAAAGCAGAGCTAGAGGCATTGAAGGCAGAGAGACGGCGTGCCATTTGGGAAGGGCGAGAACCACCACCTTTGAAGTTGACCAAAACTGAGGAAGTGCAACAAGAGGAGTGGGAAAACATTGTTCATGGCCTTAACGTACTAGGCTCTCAGGGACGAAAGGCCGGTGACAAGCTACTGGGAAGTGATCCCCCACGCAAAGTGTCAGCCTTTTCATGATCACATCCTTCTTCTTCTTCTTCCTTGTGTTGTTCCCAGCAGGATATCTCCTCTTCAGCATTCAATGGTGCTCAATTTTCTCACAACTTCAGCAATTAGGGGTTTTAGGTTTCTCTATTCAACAACGAAGTGTTAAATGACTGGTTGCATGTTGAACAGCATCACAGCACTCTTTTAAGAGCCACTCTTTCAAATCCAAATTTTGGTGCCAGGTTTGAATATGTAGATTCTCAGGAGACCTTGTGAGGTTGAATCACAGATATCCTTCAGAACAAAACTTGACAATTTGATTTGTGTTCAGTCTTTTGCTGCTTCACACAGTTTTCCTCTTTCATGTCTCTTTCATTTGCTGGACATGAAAAGGGACATGTTAACTTGCATTTTCATATCCATGTAGGTGAGTAGGAGAAAGGAATGAGGTAGTTATTAGGAAACAAGTGAAGTTGTTACACTTGGAAGAGGTAGGTATGAATGGTACAAACAAAACAACATTTTTTTAAATGTATAAATTAATGTTAATTAGAGGTTTCAACCTCTTTTCATTCTTGGTCATTCACCTCGGCTTTCTTCCTTAAAGTTGCTTGGGATGTGTTCAAAGTAGTGTAGGGTGGGTATTAAAATCCTGTTCAGAATTGTGGGGGGGCAGGGGGTCTCCTCAAAGGCCAAGAGCTTGCTAATTGTATGCATGATGAGGTTGCAGGTGTAATTCTGCTGCTATGAACAGGTCTTTTCTTCAATTCAGCAAGTGTTGTCTATCAATTGCTGGTACCACTCAATTCTCCTTCCATGTCAAAAAAAAAGCCTCTGCAGAGCAATCCATTAAACCATCTTGAGAGGAAGGAAAACAACAGATTTGAAAAGTGCAGATTACATACCAGAGTTTTGCTTGATCTGTCCTATCATAAATGATTTCTGCAAAATATATGATCTGCAAGCCTGAGATGAGATGGTTGCTGGTGACACCGTCTTCTTACTTGTGGAGGAAATAATGACCTCCCAGGGGGGGATTCTGAAAAACACCACTGGGCAGGACAGGCCTATATGGCAGGAATCCGTGTTCTATGATTTCTGTCCATTCTGGTCTGCCTCAATCATCATGCCAGGCATTGGCAGCATGGCATTGCACCCCTGACCTTGGGCTCCTCCCTCAGTTCACAGTGTGTAATGCCCTGCTGCCAGGGCATTACCCTACAAAAACAATTCCAAAAAGAGCACCAGGAAGGATTCTGCCATAGATTGCATTGTAGTTTCCAGGGCCATAAATGCCAGTCATAAACAGTAAAATAGAAGCTATCAATCAGGTGCAGACAAATTGCACTTGATTCCGAAGTCTCACCATGTTGAGGGACTGAAGAGGTACATGATTTTGTTGAAGTTCATTGGAAATCAAAATGCTTGTGTTGGGCTAGTGCAACTACATCAATTACACAAGAAACCAGTTGACAACATCTGACACTCTTTTGACAGAACTGCTCCTATGGTGGCTGAAAAGAAAAAAGAGAAGATATATGCAAACCTGAGATGAAAGTGTCACTGTATTGCTCCTCATCACATATGAACTGGGGAGGCTCTGAGTCACCAACACCCACAATAGTGTTTCCACTACAACCCCCACACAACTCTATATCAGTACATCCTGCAGACTTTTTGAATTAATTGCCAATTCCTCAACCAATGAGCTATAGTTTTTGAGTTGCAACAAATGGAATTTGCATGTTATTGTGGGACTTCCACTACTTTTTCCCACCAAAGTCCAGTTGTGGTGGTGTGCATATTGCAGACAGGAAAAAGTAACAAGGAGAGAAAAGAGATTTGATTTGCATCATCAGACCAATGAGGCAGACCTTCCAGACATAAAGACAGCTTGGTAATGGCCCCAACCGGCAGCTGCCACGCACTCTTTCAGCGCCTTCAATGCTGGCAACACTTCAAATGCTGGAGGTTCTGGTAAGAATAATAACAGTCATGAGATCAATATACACCTACTAGTGACAAACAAAGATTCAAGACTCCTGCCAAAAAAAAAGGTTCCAAATTCTTTGAAATAACCCAATAATGTAACAGGATGTTCACCAGAGCACAGCTTGCATTAACATAGGCATAGTCAATGCATTACGGTATGGGGTGGCAGATTATGTCATTTTCTTGACCACATTATATGACATATTCTTCCATGATGATCATACACTTGTAATGGTGGCCAAAATGTGCCTGCAGAACATGATTTTTGGGGTGACAAAAAATCTACCACCCTAGACCTTGATGGCATGGACTGGCCAAGACACCCTGCCCATTATGTTGGGTAAGGCATCAGGTGAGTTGGATGTGTTGCTGGTGAGATGGGCTTGCCCGGTGCCTTACCCAACATAATAGGCAGAGGCTTGACCATTCCATAGTACACAAACACTTGGAATGAATGAAAGCTCAAAAGAGCTCACATGTAGGGCAAAACATATGAGGGGGATGGAAGATGTACCAAGGTCATTAATGCAAACATTTTGGGAGATCCCGTTTTGTGAGATTTCTCTGAGCAACTCCTCTGGATCTTTGTTGCTGACCCTCTCCATTGAAAACATCTGCACAACCAACAACTTCTCTTAGCTGTTCTGATGGCTGCATGTATTGACACAATATGCAAAGCATGGCAACAATTGAGAAGGTCAATTTTCAGGTTTCAATGAGGCACGACCCAATAGGGATGTTATCACAGGTACCTTGTAAACTTCAGCAGTTGAGCACTCCTCTTTTGGTTTAATAAGCACCATTGGAGTGTCCAGGGGAATAGGGGGTGCAATATCACGCACCACCTGCTAAGCACACACATTGTAAGAAGAAACAAAGTGTTTCTCAAACAGCAAAAACCCAAGATGTTGAGATGATTAGATTCAGAGAAGTGGGAGTATCCATTCACCTCTTCTCTGCTGGTACAATATGCAGCCCCCTGGGAGAAGAAAAATGGGCAATCTGAGCCTATCTCTGCTGACCAAGCCTGAAGCTCTTT
>Ga0116231_10011868_pt1 | contig 13143 bp, 13 predicted proteins | sample S1TSphgellanicum_2_FD_89695 | JGI IMG/M metagenome (GOLD analysis project Ga0116231, IMG submission 89695) | Host-associated microbial communities from peat moss isolated from Minnesota, USA - S1T2_Fd - Sphagnum magellanicum MG | ecosystem: Host-associated > Plants > Peat moss > Unclassified... | reverse complement strand
CCAAAAGGCGCAGCACGAGAAATTCGGGAATACCTGCCATGAAAGGAGGGTTCTTGGACATGCGGCTAATACTATACCTCGTGTCACGATGTATGGCAAGATCGGCACTGGCGGGCCGACACATTGGCCTGGGAGAAACTCGTGACCAACGTCGTCCGCATACTCTTGGTACTCGTCGCGCTGGAAATGTTCCCCTCGGTCGTGTCTGCGGCCGAGCGCGTCATCGCCGTTCCGATCAGCTTGCGCGGAAATTCTCCGATCGTCATGGTCGGCATCGACGGGCACGACGTGCCGTTGATCTTCGATTCAGGAAGTTCGGCGACGGTCTCGCTTTCGCAAGCGGTGCTCGACCTCGTGCATGCGACCCCCACGGGCGAGACGTCGCGCGGCATGGACGCCAAGGGCAATGTGATCACTTACCCGAAATACCGGATCCCGCGCATCCAGATAGGCGAAGCTGTGTTCCTCGACGTCGTCGCAGAAAGGGACGTCCATGATCCCTCCTATCAAGCGACAGATTTGGGCCAGCAGGGTTTCTTGGGGACGGCGCTACTGAAACCGTACCGTGTGGCGCTCGACTACAGACACAGGCTCTTGAGCTTGATTCCGGGAGCCGACGGGGAAGATCAAGGCCGCGCTTGTGCGGGTACGAGCGTCCCGTTCGCCACGCAATGGCACGGCGAGCCAGTAACAGAGATCGAGACCGACCTCGGAATTCTCACTGTCTGGTGGGATACGGGAGCACCGGCCATGGCGCTAAGTCGGCGCTTCGTTCAGGCAAGACAATGGACTGGTTCTGGCGACCGCTTGAATACGAAACGGCTATTAATCGGTGGGAAGAGTTACGGCCCCGCGTCGTTCATGATTTGGGATATGTCACTTCCGCCTGGATTCGACGGATTCATCGGCTATCAGTTCTTCGCGCGACACCGAGTCTGCATGGATTTCCCCAACCAGCGGCTCCTCATCGCTCAAGGACCGATCGTGATTCCCGGATCCAAGAGTCGTAACGCACCGCCCGCGGTTGTCGCACCGGTGCGCTCAATATCCTCGCGCGAGTAGGACCGGCCAAAGCCATCACAATCGCCGGGATCGCGTGGGATCCTGCTCGCCGTCTGCGTTACGCAGGTGGTCTTCGCGACAGACGCGTCCCGATTGACGGAAGCCGTCGCGGCATGTGGCCCGGTGTTCGTACACGCGGCCATCACGAGAAGTGAAGCGGTCATCGCCGCAAAACGCAGGTAAACCATGGTCGGGAACCTCCAGATGCCCGCATTGTACGCCTGCGTACAGCGGACACCAAAAGCACCGACGCGTAGGGCATTCGCCTTGCAAACCACTGGCGGAAGAACTACCGTCAGTGCATAACTTGTCGCAGTGCGACTAAATCGGCAGGGAGAGCGGATGAAAATGACGGCCTCGGGGGATTCAGCCTCGCCGCGCATCGCGATCGTGATCGGTGTTTGCGCCCTAACGCTTAGCGCCTGTGGTGGCGGCAGCAGTGGCTCGACACCGCAATCGACGACATACAACCTGCAGGCGGGTTATGGCAATCTCATCACGTCGGGGCTCTCGACCCCGGTCGCATTGAGTGGCACGGAAGTGGTTAACGGATCGCCGGTGACGTTTACGGGCGCCGGCACCTTGGCCTACCCGGCGGCGACGTCGACGACCTTCGACAATTCCCCCGCCCTATCGCAGGTAGAATCCGTCACCGGAACTGTGACCGTCGACGGCGAATCCAATAACTTCGCCACAAGCGTGACGGATTTCTACGCCCCGAGTTCCTACGCATTTTTGGGCGAGTTATCGAACAATGAATACGACGTTGCGCAGTCGCCCATCACGTATCCGGACTCGGTGGTCGGTGGCTCGAGCGGCACGCTCGGCACGATCAACCGTTACAAGGACAGCACGATGAGCGTATCCCTTGGCACCGCGCAGCTCAGCTACACGGTGACAGCCCCGGTGGATTCCGGCGGACCGGTCGCGGTTGCGGTCACGAACGCGATCTACGATACGACCAACACACTGGTCGAGAGCGACGTCTCCACCTTTACGCTGACCACGAGCAACGTGCTATCGTTCGTATCCGCGACGGCCCAGACGAGCAGCAGCTCGCTGTTGATTTCCGCGCAATAAGTCTTGGTAACTCGCCTGCGGTCGGAGCGGTTGACGCCGGCGCAAGAACTTGCGCCAAATGGGAGAGCGATATGGCTTCGGTAGCTGACGCAACGGCGACGTTCATCCGGAACATAGAGGCCGCGACCGGCAAGAAAATCAGCGAATGGATTCGGGTCGCCCGATCGGCGGATTTCAGCAAGCACGGCGAGATTCTCAAGTGGTTGAAGGAAAATCACGGCCTTGGTCACAGCCACGCAAATCAGATCGCCAAGATGGCGCTTACCGCCGATGGCAGCGACGGCGAGGATTTGGTCGCGGCACAGTACTCGGGAAAGCGTGGCGCATTGAAGCCGCTGTACGAGGCGCTCGTGAAGCTTGCCAAATCTCTGGGCGACGACGTCGAGATCGCCCCGAAGAAAAACAACGTGAGCATTCGCCGCCACAAGCAATTCGCGCTCTTGCAACCGTCGACCGCGGATAGAATCGATGTAGGATTGATATTGAAAGGGGTCAAACCTGCGGGTCGACTCGAGGCCTCGGGTAGCTTCAACGCGATGTTCACGCACCGTGTGCGTGTAACCGATAGGAAAGACATCGATGCGGAGTTTAAGGCCTGGCTCAAGAAGGCCTACAGCGAGGCGTAGCGACAGTTATTCGCTCAGGCTTCAGCCTCAGGAACGGAAACCAATCCGGGCGTGGGTCCCATCGCAAAAGGGTTTGGCCGAGCTGCCGCCGCAACGACAGAGCCTGGCCGCGGTCACGCGCGCTACGACGCGACCGGTACCGCTCGTGATTTCTAGGTTGCCGCGCACCTGCAGCGGCCCGTCGGCTTGTGGATCGATCGCGAGCACGCCGTCACGCACCGGCAGCATGTCCGTCACACCACTGGCCGGTTCACCCGTCGCGGCGAAGCCGATCTCATGATGCGAGCTGTCGCAAAATGGCTTGTTCTTCGAAGCGCCACATCGACAAAGCGTCGCCCGAAAACCCGCGAACTCGCCATCGATTTGCAGTTGACCGCGGATTGCATAGGGACCAGCCTCGCGAATCGCCGCGAGATTCACCGGCGGCGCCGTCTCGTCCGGCCGACCGTCCTTGCGGCGGTACTGAATCGCTCCAGACGGGCATTCTTGCGCGATCGCCGCAAGTCGCTCGACATCGACCGTATCCGGATGAATCCAGGGCCCACGGACATTCGCGAGAAACACGGTCGGCGCTCCCGTGACACAGAAGCGCGCGTGGATGCAGCGCTGCGCCTCAAATTTCAAGGTCAAAGCCTGTCCTTCGACTGTCTCGACACCGTTTGCCACCGTAGTCAGTTCCGATTGTGACGAGGGCGGCGACGTCCCGGCGGTTGGCAGGGATGCAAGCAGAGGCGCAGAAGCCGACAAGGCGAAGCGCTTCGCGGCCTTCTCCGCCAATGCGGCCATCGCTTGCGCACTCATCGCGAGTCGCGGGCTCGCGCTCGTGGGTAGCGCAGCGGCAGCGGCGGCCAGTTCCGCCAATCGCTCGATGAAGAATTGTCTCGCCGCGGCTCCGAGCGGCAGCGGCGCCGCATCGCGAAGCGTCGTGAACGACATGCCGGCATTGCAGTTTGGGTTCGACCGACCCGCCGGCGACCGCGCCGCCTGCTCGCCGAGGAGCGTCACGGTACGCATGAGACCAAGGCCCAAGTCGACGGCCAGCGCCTTATCGGGGTGGGGCGCGGGCACCGCGTAGGCGTATCCCAGCAAGCGCAGCATTAGGCCGTAGGCCGCATTGGCTAAATCGACGATCGCGACCGAGGTGTCTTCCTCGATCCAGACGCGCCCTTCAGGCCTTGGCGGCCGACGCAGGACCGGGTTGGTGGCAGCCGGGTGATTCGCAACAAAGTCCGGATTCGCCGCATTGAGAGCGCGGAATTCGGCGCGGACTGCACAAAACCTTGCGAAATGAGATCCCTCCGAGTGCTCAGCTGCTCCCTCACCCTGGCGTACGATCGCATCGAATGCGGCCAACGCTGTCTTGAGGCAAACGACTCGCTTCGCCCCGCCGAGATCGACTTCCGTCTCCGAGAGCTGCAAAGCCGGGTCACCGCTAAAAGCAGAGTCTTCGCCCATGCGATCGACCAGGGTTCGCAGGCCGGCCCCCAAGGCCGCATAAAACTCGCCAACAGTTGCGTAATCGATGCCCATCGGCGTCAACCGATTGCCGGAGATACCTCGGACGAAGTGTCGCTCCGGTTCAAAGCCTTCCCCGTCCAACTCGAGCGAATTGTGTGGGCGCTCTAGATAGATGAAATGCTGCAGGACCGCTTCGGAAAACGGCGCGAGCTTCACGACGACGCTCGCCGGAAGATACCCGGGGTCGAGCGGGAAATTTGTGCGCCCGAAGTGCGGCACGCCGCCCAGGGCCGCGGTGATGTTCCAGACCGCCGTTAGATGACTCATTTCATCGATCGCAACAGCAATGATCTCGCGGCGCCAACGCGACACAGCCTCTGCTTCTGCCGGGCTTAGGCCTTCCTCCACGCCCGCCTTAAGGCTGAAGGCTGCATAGAGATACGTGCACATCAAGTTATGCTCGAGTTCGGCCGCCTCATAAAGCGCGTGCAGGAGCCGCTCACGCGACAGCGTGCCGGCATAGCCAGTCGAACCTGCCGCGAAGTCCGGACTGCCGTCGAGCGCGGACATTAAGCCAGCACTCCCCGCACACAACCGATCGCGTCAAACGCGGTGACCGCGCTTTTCACCCGAGACGCTCCGATACGACGGGCGTGGAAAATCCGAACGCGCTTGGAACCTGCATCGTTCACGGTGTCTCCCCGAAACTGCTGTTCGACCGGAAAGTGGCCCGTCCGCCTGGAAGAAACTTTCACGAACCCCCTAAGATATAACACAGTCATATGACGGCCCGCAGTCGCCCAAAGTTGGGCCGCGGCATCGACCGGATAACGCTCCGAAAATGATTTCGCTATCCCGCGACACCTCGCGCCTAAGAGGCATTTACGCGGCGGTCCAGACGATCGCAGAGCGTAGACTCGCTGCAATCCTGTCGATCGCGGCCGCGTCGAGCGTATGACTGCGGGTGAGCACAGCGATCGAACCGTGGCCCGCGACCGGAACGATCACGCCACGATAACCGCCCTCGTCGAAGTCCACGGCCGAGCGCACCGACTCGTGCACGAGCACCATGACGGTCACCGGACCCGAGCTGTCTTGGACCACCAAATGCGGAACCTCGTGACCGCGAAACTCGCAGGTGTTGGCGTAACTCACGCGGCCACCGCTCGGCGCCAATCGCATGTGCGCCGCAGAAACAACGGCCTGCAGCTTGGCCGGCGCGACGGCGCTCTCGGTCACCTGCCAGGCCTGCGGCTCGTCGGCCATATGGGCGACCACGTCCCGGGCCAAACTTGCGCGTGGCACCGCAAGCCACAGGACAGCAGCGGTGCACAGAGCCACGACCACGCTGGCGGCTAGGGCGAGCCATCGTGGCCGGCCCGGCGTCGCCGGCCGCCGGTCACGCGCCTCGCGGGGACGCAGGGGTATGACCGTCTCGGACCGGGACTGCGGGGAATCGGACGCAGGTATGCCCGCAACCGACGCTTCAGGAACCCGCGTGGCAACCGGCGTATCGCCCAGGGGTAGACGCAACGCACGACTCAGGCGTGCCTCGAAGCGATCCAAGCGATCGGAGAACTCCGTACAGGCGGCGCAGCCCGCCCGGTGCGCATGCATCTCCGGGGTCAGGGTCGAGGGATCGCCCAACAGGGCGCGCCGATAGTCATTGCAGTCGTTCATTCTTCCGGATCCAAAGTAGTGTCTTCGCCGCACAAAAGGCGCAGCTGACGGCGTGCGCGAAACAGGCGCGTAAGCACGGCCGCCGCGGTCAGATTCAGCTGCGCGGCGATCTCGGCGGTCGAAAAGCCCATGAGAACCTGCAGAACCAGGGGCTCGCGATATTCCTCAGGCAACTTGAAAATCGCCATGCGCAGTTCGGCGAGCTCCTGCTCGTCGCTCGCGGCCAGCGCGGTCTCGTCGCCGACCGGGAGGTCATCGAGATCCACGGTCGGCAAGCGTTTACGCTCGAAGGTCCGTGCATACTCGCGCCGAATGATGGTCAAGAACCACGGTTTGACGGCCGCCTCATCCTGCAGGGAGTCCTGTGCCTTCCAAGCGCGCAGCAAGGTCTCCTGAACGACGTCTTCGGCAACCGCGCGGTCGCGGCACAGCCACAGCGCGAATCGCAACAAATCGGGCCGTAGGGACTGGCAAAGCGCCTGAAACCGGGCGTGCTTCTGGTTTCCGGCTGGCTGATCCCGCATGGTTAAATCAATACCCGAATGACGCTTTTTCGGGTGGAATAGTACCGCATTGCCGCCGGCGCCATCCCGTAGCGAACGAAGCAGGCCCTGGTCGGCTAGAATCGCCGCGCCAAATGAGTATTCAGGAGACATAGAAGAGATGACCGGGACTTCCAGGAAATCATTTCCGACGATCCGACTGCGGCGCATGCGTCGCGACGAGTTCTCCCGGCGCCTGATGCGGGAGACTCAGCTCACCGTCGATGCGCTGATCTATCCCGTCTTCGTCGTCGACGGCACGGGCCAGCGCCAGGCCATTGTTTCGATGCCTGGGATTGAGCGTCTCTCGATCGATGAGCTGCTGCGCGAATGCGCCGAATTGGTGCGCCTGCGCGTGCCAGCGATCGCCATTTTTCCCGTGCCTGGCCTCGATAAGAAGAGCCTGGACGCCCGCGAGTCCTGGAACCCGGAAGGCATCGCACAACGAGCCGTTCAGGCAGTCAAGCGCGAATTCCCGACGCTGGGGGTCATCACCGACGTCGCGCTAGATCCCTTCACGACCCATGGTCAGGACGGCATCATGGATGCCAGCGGTTATGTCCAGAACGACGTCACCGTGGAAACGCTGATCCGGCAAGCACGTTCACACGCAGATGCCGGCGCCGACATCGTCGCGCCCTCCGACATGATGGACGGCCGCATCGGCGCCATCCGTAACGCGTTCGAGGACGCGGGACTCGTGCACATGCGGATCCTCGCGTATGCGGCCAAGTATGCTTCCAGCTTCTATGGTCCGTTTCGCGATGCAGTAGGATCCGCCGGGCAGCTCGGCAAGGGCAGCAAGAGCACCTACCAGATGGACCCGGCGAACTCCGACGAAGCGCTGCGCGAAGTGGCACTCGACATCGCCGAGGGCGCGGACATGGTCATGGTAAAGCCAGGCCTGCCCTACCTGGATATCGTGCGGCGAGTGAAGGACCGCTTTGGCGTGCCGACCTTCGTGTATCAAGTCAGCGGCGAGTACTCGATGATCGTTGCCGCCGGCCGCAACGGCTGGATCGACGAACGCGCGGTCGCGCTCGAGTCCCTCGTCGCCATGAAGCGCGCCGGCGCAGACGGCATTCTGACCTACTTCGCGAAGCGCGCCGCGGAGTGGCTCAAGGAGTGACCACGGGCACGCACGCCGGCCTGCCCGACCAATATGGGGTCGCGGGTCATCCGATCGCGCATAGTTGGTCGCCGTTCATTCATGGGATGTTCGCAAAAGCCACGGCCCAGAATCTCGTCTATCGGCTGTTCGATATCGCACCGGAGGATTTTCGGCGCGAGACGCTGCGCTTGTTCACGAGCGGCGTGCGCGGCCTGAACGTCACCTTGCCCCATAAGCAGGCGGCCGCGGAGCTCGTCAATGAACTGACGCCACGCGCCGCGCGGGCACAGGCCGTCAATACGATCGCGTATTTCGACGACATCCAGCTGCTCGGCGACAACACGGACGGCGTCGGGCTGATCACCGACTTGGAGCAGAACCTGGGTCTGCAGTTGGCGCACGCGCGGGTGCTCGTCCTCGGCGCGGGCGGCGCGGTACGCGGCGTGCTCGCGCCCCTGTTGGAGCGCGACCTCGAACAACTCGTGATCGCGAATCGCACCGCCGTGCGAGCCCGCCGACTCGCAGCGGATTTCTCCGACCTGGGGCCGGTCGTGGGCTGCGGCTTCAGTGAAATCGAGGGGCCGCCCTATGATCTGATCGTCAACGGCACATCGGCGAGCCTCCAGGGTGAGATGCCGGAGATGCCGGTGGGTCTGATCGGCGAAGAGACGGTGTGCTACGACATGGCCTATGGACGCGGGCATACGCCGTTTACTCTATGGGCCAGATCCTTGCATGCAAAGCGCACCACCAAAGGTTGGGGCATGCTCGTCGAGCAAGCTGCGGCCTCGTTTGCGCTCTGGCGCGGCATCAAGCCGAATACACAACCGGTGCTCGCGGCGCTCGCCGAGCACCGCTAAGCGCGGCGCCGCGCGACTTCTCTTGAAGCCGCGCGGCGCGTCTCGGCCCTAACCCGCTCGCCGCTTACTGCGCCGGCATGTCCCCGGTGTAGTAAGTCAACACATAGGCCCGCAGGCTGCCGTCCGCCTGTGGGACCCCCGACACTTTGACGGGAGCGCCGACAGCAAGATGGTTGCTGAGCGTCGCAAGACCCGCGCTGGTCGTGATGTCGACCGGCGTGACGGTCACGATGCCGTTCGTGCGATCGACTTGGTAGACCAAGGTCGCGCTGCCGGACGTAGTGCCAATCTCGACGGTCGCCGCCGCGGCGCCGCCGGTGACGGTCATTGTGAAGGCGTTATTGGCCAGGGCGCTGGCCACAAAACCAAGTGGCAACGTGGATGGCGAGATGATGGTTGCGGCCGCGGACCAGGCCATCGGGCTCGCCGGATCGTTCCAGAGGGTGTAGCTCCGTCCGGCGGCCGGAATGGCACCTACCGTGCCGCCAAAATTCACCGCGCCGTCGGCGACCGAAACGAAATCGGCAATCGCATCGCTGCCGCTGGTCACGAGCGTCGGATACGCAAAGTTCCACCATTTGTAGCCGGTGATCGCCGCGCCACTCACCGGATCGCTGCCGTTCGCCGTGCTGCTCGCGATGTAAGCGGGCGAGTACACGTAGTCGTCCGAGGCGGTATGGAATTTACGCGTGTAGGTGAATCCCGTCGTGCTCGCGCCGGAAATGCTGCCGTCGTAAGCAGCCGTTTCGATGTCGATCGTCTGCGCCACCAGAGGCGTCGCGAGCGGATCCACGACGCTCGCATGGACTTTGAAGCCGCGCACGATTTCGTCGTTTGCGAGAAAACCAGGTCCGGTGCCGATCGGTGTGCCATCGGCCACCGCCGACTGCGGGGTACGAAAGTAGAACTGCGTGTTCGCATCGACCTGCAGCGGAACTCCTTGGCCCGATTCGTTTTCGATCACGAGCGTATTGCTGCCGGCGTTGGCATGCAGCACATGACCTTCCGGGCTCACCCAGACGGAATTGAATGTGCTGCTCGCCCAAATTCGGGTCGCCACGAGGGTACCGTCTTGCTGATAGCGAGCCGCGACACGCACCGATTTTCCGACGAGCGCGCTCTCCGCCGAAAAGTCCGTGATGACCGTGCGCGTCTTCGCATCGACGTCGTAGAAAATCGTGCCGTTGGTGGCGTCGGCGAGAATCTGCACCGCCTGAGTGCTCGTAATCGCGGTCTCCGGCGTGACCACGGGTTCGGTGGGAAACTCCTTATCGATCGTGATCGACGAGTTGTCGCTCGCGATCGTGGTCACCGCGCCGTAGAGGTGGCGCAACACGAGACGTCGAATGTCACCGACCGGGTGGTGATGCACGGGACCCGTGAAATTCACGGCCCAGAGCGTCGTGCCGCCGCCGACCGGCACATGACCGACGATGAAGGCCGGATGGCCAAGATTAAATTCCAAGTCCAGCTGATTGTTCTGATTCGTCGTCACGGTCAGAGGCGTCACAAAATTGACTGCAACCGGCACCGTGAGCGTCGGCGCACTGCCCTGCGTATGTTGGATTTGGATCTGACTGGGTGGGATCGCGGCCCCGGGAGTCCCGGCAAATCCGGACTCGGGATCGGCGGCAACGTTCAAGAGCACATCGCCGGGGTTGCCACTGATCGTGAGCAAGGCACCCGTATACGTCCCCGTGGGCACACTGACATTGCCGATGAGCTCACCAAGCTGATCGAGTTGCACAAGATTGATGACCGGTGCCGGGCTCGGTGCCGTGTAGACCGTCACATTTGCGCCGCCCGCTTGCGGCACGAGAGCGATCGACAGCACCTTGACGCCAATCGTCGCCCAATCCTCGCTCGATGCATCGCTGATCAACATCGAGACGTTGCCGGTTTGTGGTGTGCTGACGGGGGGCGGAGAACTGTTGGTGCTGGATCCCTGAGTGCCGCCCGAGCCGCCTCCGCAAGCGGCCAATATGGCCGCGACAGCGCCCGTCACGGTCCATTGGGAAATGCTGACGATCTTCGAATTCATGGCCTGAGTCTCCCGAATAAAATTGATCACTCTGTCGCCAAACGAAGACAACATGGTCTTGTCGGCGTTGAGTGCAGCAACGGTTCGGAGCAAAGCGCGTTGACACGCAGGCGCGGGCGCGCTCAACAATCGGCGCGATATTGATCTTTGATTTTGACGTAATGCGCGGCGCCGTAGATCAGCTGTTCGACTTCTCGGTCACTGAGTTCACGGGTCCGTTTGGCGGGACTGCCGATATACAGACCGCGCTTGGCAAGCCGCTTGCCCGGCGGCACGACGCTACCGGCCGCGACCATGACTTCATCTTCGATGACGGCGCCGTCCAAGATCACCGCCGCCATACCGATCAGACAGCGGTGACCGATGGTCGCCGCATGCAGGACCGCTCGATGCCCAACGGTCACGTCGTCCCCGACGATGAGCGGCAGTCCACCGGGCACGAACGGTCCGTCGTGCACGACGTGCAGCACGCTGCCGTCTTGGATGTTCGTACGTGCACCGATTTCGATGCGATTGACGTCGCCGCGTAGGACCGCGAACGGCCAGATCGACACATCGTCGGCGAGCGTCACGCGTCCGATCACGAGCGCACACTCGTCGATGTAGACCCGTGCGCCGAGCACGGGCTCCTCACCCCGATACTTGCGGATCGTCATGCCGGCTCAACGCATCGTGACGAGCTCTTCGGCGCTCGTCGGATGAATGGCAATCGTGTCGTCGAAGTCGCGCTTTCGCGCGCCCATGCGCACCGCGACCGCAAATCCCTGCAACATTTCGTCGGCACCGGCGCCGATGATGTGGCAACCGATGATTTTCTCGTCGCGACCGAGACAGACGAGCTTCATGTCGGTTTTGGGCTTCTCCTCGGTGACCGCGTTGTACATGCCGACGAAGCTGCTCACGTAGACTTTGATCGCGTCGCCGTATTGCGCGCGCGCCGCCTGTTCGCTCAGACCCACCGTACCGATCGGCGGATGCGTGAACACGACGGTCGGGATCAGATCGTAGTCGAGACGACGGTCCGGCTTGTTGCCGAAGAGCCGATCGCTGAGCCGCCGGCCGGCGGCGATCGCGACCGGCGTCAATGCAGCTCGACCAGTCACATCGCCGATCGCATAAATGCCCGGCACATTGGTATTCTGGAATCCATCGGTGGTCACGAAGCCGCCCGCGCCCAGTTGCACACCGGCGCGTTCAAGACCGAGTCCGCCGACATTGGGAGCCCGACCCACGGCCCAGAGCACGCAATCGAAGTTCGGGAATTCACGCCCACCTGCGGCCAGCAGAGTCTTGGCTTCAACACCGGCGCCGGCCGCCGGGTCGGCGCGTAAGCCTGCGGGCACTACCTGCTCATGGACGACGATGCCGCGCGCGCGCAACTCGCGCAGCAGCGAGTCGCCCAGCATGGAGTCGAACTGATTGAGCAAATGCCGGGTACGAATGAACATCTCGACTTCGCTGCCGAGCTCGTGAAATGCGCCGGCCAATTCGCAGGCGATGTAACCGCTGCCCACGACCGCGACCCGGCGCGGGCGCGTCTGCAGCGAGAAGAATCCGTCCGAGGTGATGCCGAGCTCGGCGCCCGGCAGATCGGGCACGGTCGGTGTGCCACCCGTTGCGATCACGATGTGCTTGGCTGTCAGGAGCCTGCCGGCCACGTCGACGGTGTGGGTGTCGACGAAGCGGGCGGCCCCGCTCACCAGCTCGATGGACTTGGCGGCGAGGTTACGCGCATAGATGCCGTTGAGCCGCCCGATATACGCGTCGCGCTTGCTCTTGAGCGTGGTCCAATCGTGATTGGCTTCGCTCACGTCGAAGCCGTAGGCGCGCGCATCGCCGATCAGCGACGCAATGCTGGCCGCATTCCACATGACCTTCTTGGGCACGCAACCCACGTTGACGCAGGTGCCGCCCAGGGGGCCGCGCTCGATGACGGCTGCGCGCGCCCCGTACTCGGTGGCACGTTGCGCACAAGCAAGACCACCGCTGCCGCCGCCGATGGCGATGAGATCGAGAATTGGCGTTGACACTGTGAACTCCGTTCGCAAGTAGGCGTTCTTGCGGCTGATATACTGCGTGCCTCAGTGCCTTGCGTAAAGGGGTTGTCGCGTGGTCACGATCGTCGTCTTGCTGGCACTTTGCGCCGTGTTGGTGGTCTATCTGGTCGGAATCTACAATGGACTTGTGGGTCTGCGCGAGAATATCAAGACCGCGTGGGCGAATATCGACGTGCTGCTCAAGCAGCGGCACGACGAATTGCCGAAACTCGTCGAAACCTGCAAACGCTACATGCATTTCGAGCAGGAAACCTTCGAAAAGGTCATGCGTGCCCGGGCGTCGATCAGCCTCGCGAGCAGCGCCGGAAACGTCGCCGCGGTGGGCGCGGGCGAGCGTCAACTTCGAGTCGGCATGGACCGCTTGTTCGCAGTCGCCGAAAACTATCCGCAGCTGAAGTCGGACGAGACGTTCAAACAGCTGCAGAGCCGCATCAGCGCCCTCGAGGAATCGATCGCGGACCGGCGCGAGCTCTACAACGAACAGGTCAACATCAACAATATCCGCATCCACGTCTTCCCGGACGCGCTGATCGCGGGAAGATTCGGCTTCAAGCCGGCGCAGCTCCTCGAGTTCACGGCGGAGGAGAAGCAAGACGTCGACGTAGGCGCCTTGTTCCGCGCCTGAT
>Ga0116231_10011866_pt1 | contig 13147 bp, 12 predicted proteins | sample S1TSphgellanicum_2_FD_89695 | JGI IMG/M metagenome (GOLD analysis project Ga0116231, IMG submission 89695) | Host-associated microbial communities from peat moss isolated from Minnesota, USA - S1T2_Fd - Sphagnum magellanicum MG | ecosystem: Host-associated > Plants > Peat moss > Unclassified... | reverse complement strand
GCCTTTCGCTTCACGCGCTCGGCATCGATGCCCGCACCGTCGTCGGAGATTTCGATATTGACCTGGCCGCCTTCGTGATACGCCTTCAGTTTCAGCGTGCCTTTGGCAGGTTTGCCTTTTCTGATGCGCGTCTCTGTGTCTTCCACGCCGTGATCGCAGGCGTTGCGGACCATGTGTGTCAGCGGATCTTTGATCGCTTCGATGATCGTCTTGTCCAGTTCCGTGTCAGCGCCTTCCATCTCCAGTTCAAGCTGTTTTCCGAGCGAGTGCGCCACGTCGCGAACCACGCGCGGAAGCTTGTTCCAGATCATGCCAATCGGCTGCATGCGCGTCTTCATGACGCCTTCCTGTAACTCGGACGTAATGAGATTCAGGCGCTGTGAAGTGGCGTTCAACCCGGTGTCGTCGTGCTGGCTGGTAAATTGCAGAATCTGGTTGCGCGCCAGAACCAGTTCGCCCACCAGATTCATAAGTTTGTCCAGCAGGCTGACATCGACGCGAATGGATGAATCGGCAATATTACTGGATTTCTCGACTTCGGCGGGAGGAGGCGGGGTGGCGGCCGCTATCACCGGAGTATTCTCTTTCCGGGCAGGTGCAGGTGCCTCCGCTATCGCCGGTAAAGATACCTTTTCAGGAGTCGGCGCGACCATTTCAGCCGCTTGTGGAGCAGATGGAGCGGCCTCCGCCGGCTGCGGTTTTGCGCCTGCCGTTTCGCCGCTTGCCACCGCCGTCGCCACCGCAGCCGCGTCCGACGTGGTATCGGCGGCGGTCCGTTCCAGCCGTTCCACCAGTTCCGGGTAGGAATTGTCGCCTTCCTGTCCGGTGGACTCAATCTTGTTCAGGATTTGCCGGACCGCGTCGACGCTTTCTAAAATGACCGAGACCAGATTTCCCGAAACCTGCCGCTGACCGGCGCGCAACTGGCTGAGAATATTTTCGGCGTGATGCGTGATCCCTTCCAGCTTTTCGAAACCGAGAAATCCGCACGTTCCCTTGATGGTGTGAATCGTGCGGAAAATGCTGGCCAGACGCTCCGCCGTCGGATGCCGTTCCAGGTCTACAATCTCGGTGTCCAGCCGGTTGAGATTCTCGTTGCTCTCAATTAAAAATTCACGGATAATCTCATCGTCTTCCAGCACTGGTTCTCAAACTCCTCTGCCCAACCGTCAAGATTGCTGCTGAATTGCCCGGGTATTTCACAACTGTCTTTGCACACCTGTCCTTGCGTTCACATGTCTTCGCGAAGCACGGAATAAGGGCGCATATGCGGGCGCGAACTTTGCTGATAATCCTTGTTCTTCGTCAGGCAGATTTTCAGCTCCATCAGTTCGGTGCCTTTTTCGCTCTGAACATGCAGCGGCACCACCGTCCAGGATTGTTTGCCGATGCTTCTGGTGGCGAAATTACGGCCGAAGATGACGGTCGGTATACTGAGCCCCAGTCCGCCCACCTGTTCTTCGAGTTCGGTCTTGACGTTGCCGTAAATCATGTTGGCCATTTCGGCCATGGCGTCCAGAACATCCTCCGAGACGCCGTCACACTCGGTCATGAGCAGCAGTGACGAGATTTTACAGGCAAGATCGGGCGAGCAACTGATCATTCCCGTGCCCATCCAGGTTCCGGCGAGTCCAATCAGCGCCACCACGCGCTCATTCTCGGTGGGGGCATTCTCCTCCATATAAGAATCGCCGGCCGTTGCTTCCAGGCCGAGCATCATGCCGCAAACATCCTTGGCGGCACTGATCACCGATTTGACTAAGAAATCATCGTCCATAAGTAGTTACCCCTTCCGGCTTGCCGATGAAGCCTTGCGGCGTTTTCCCGGCCCTGTTTATTCTTCGGCTGATTTGAGGCAGGCCAGTACCTTTTCCTTAATTTGTTCCGCCGTAAAGGGCTTGCGCACATAGCCTTTGGCCCCTAACTGAACGGCTTCCATCACCTTTGCCTGGCTGCCCTCGGTGGTGATCATGACCACGGCCAGTTGCTTGTATTTCGGCTGGGCCTTGATTCTCGTCAAAAGCTCTATGCCATCGACATTCGGCATATTAATGTCGGAAAGCACCAGAGAAACTTCGTTGTCCTCCAGGATTTTCAGTGCCTCCGACCCGTCGTTTGCTTCGTGCAGATTTTTGATTGGCAGGTCTGTCTGCGACAGTACCCTTACCAGAATTTTCCGTATCGCCGCGGAGTCATCGACAATCAGTACGTTCAGATCCATTTAGTAATCCTTTTGCCCAACGCCCTGCTGGCAGGCGTGGGCGGTTTCGAGAGTCACTACTTATATCGTCGGTTCCGCTTTGGCTATATAGACAAAAACAATATTCTGGAGAAAAATGATCTCGACAGCTACTTTCAGAAGGTGGCAACTTATTCATCTCACCCCTTACGACCTATGAAGTTCCTCTCCACTTCCGCCGCTTAGTACATCAGCCACATGCCCGAAACCGAAATTGCTATCGCCCCGAAGCTTAAGGGAATACAAAAGGCAGCGATCTTTCTGATTGCTCTTGGTCCGGCCAGCAGCGCGGGCGTTTTGAAGAAAATGCCCGAGGAAGAGGCCGACCGCATTGTGAAGGCGGTGGCGCGCCTGGAAACTGTTTCATCCGACCAGGTCGAAGAGATTCTGGAAGAGTTTCACCAATACGCTACATCCCAAAAACTTCTGGTGCGGGGAGGCCTTGACTATGCCAACAAGATGCTCGCCGAAGCGTTTGGCGAAGAAACGGCCAGCCGCCTCATCACGCGGCTGAGTAAGTCGCTGGACGGTGACCTGAGCGTCTTTGAAAATTTCCGCAAAGTCGATCCGCAGCAACTGGCCAAGTTTATTCAGGATGAACATCCGCAGACCATCGCACTGATTCTTTGTCATTTGGACCCGGCGCAAGCCGCCCGTCTCATCAGTGCTCTGCCGCTGGAACTTCACAAGGATATTGCGGTTCGGATGGCGGACCTGGATGAAATTTCGCCTGAAGTCGTCCGCAATATAGCGTCGGTGATCGATCAGAAGCTTCGCAATCTGGGCGAGATGAGCCGTGAGCAGTTGGGCGGCGTCCGCTCGGTCGCCAATATGTTCAACCGTCTCGATCCCAATACCTGCAACCAGTTGCTGACCGCGCTCGAGACGGATAATCCGACGCTGTTTGAAAGCGTCCGGCGCTTCATGTTCGTCTTTCGCGACCTGGAAAATCTGGACGATCAGTCCATCAAGACGCTGATTACCAAAGTGGATAGGAAAGCGCTGATTCTGGCCTTAAAAGGCGCCAATGAGTCACTAAGGAACAAGTTTGTTTCCACTCAGTCGGCGCGCGGCGCAGAAATGATGAACGAAGATATCGCCTCTACCGGGCCGGTCAAGCTCAAGGACGTCGATGCGGCCCAGCAGCAAATTATATCCACCGCCCGCGAACTGGAAAAAGAGGGCATAATCAGCCTGAGCGCTTCAGGCAACGAACAAATGATCTCCTGATTCAGCTTGGGACGGTTCAATTTGGAAACCAATTTGGGACAGACGGAGGAACATGAAACCAGACATACCCAGTCCGCCCGGCTACGAAGCCATTGAAGACATCACGATCACACTGCAGGCGGAGCTGGATCACAAGACAGTCCCGTTTGAGCAACTGGTGAATTTAAGCGTTGGCAGCGTGCTGCAATTAGGCCGTCCGACCGGAGAAAACGTGGATCTATATGCCGAGAATGTGCTGCTTGGCTCAGGCGAAATTCTCATTGTCGATTCGACTCTGGCGGTCCGCATCGCTGATTTGAAGAACAAGCCAACGGAGACCAAACTGCCCTCGACCGGCAAAGGACCTTCAATTGCTCATTAATTTCTCAAGACACACATGTCTTTAAATAAACCAGCTTTCCCATGAATGAAACGCCAACGGAAATCTTCCAGGAATTAATAGAACAGTGGCTTGAGGAATTCGGCCGCGCGGTTGAAATGTTCACCGGGGAAAAACCCGAATTGGCCTCGCAGAGCGCGCCATCGGAACTTTCTGAACCTGAAATCGCCAGCCGAACCTGGTGGAAACAGGTGGTCCAAGGAGAATCTTCCTTTTCCATTTGGGCCGGGGCCACCGAACCGCTCTGGACCGCGCTGGGAGAGGGTGCGGAAGCTCAATCGAGCTTTTTTGAGATGCTCAGCCAGGCCAACTCGGGCACCGCCGCGGTTCTGAGCGCCGGTTTCCCCGCGCCTCTTCGCTGTCAGGACGGCGTCGTTGAGGCGCCTAAACTTCCCCTGGATGTGTCGATTGCCCAGATAAAGGTTGCCTTCCGCGGTTCCGATGCCGGAGTCATTTCCCTGCTGGTTGAAAAGAAAGGTTTGGCGATTCTTAATCCCGATCCGCCGGCGGCTGGCAATGCGGTGTCCGACCGCGAAGCCTATTCCTCTATCAGCGCCAGCCCGCAGATGTTGTCGCGTCTCATGGACCTGCAGCTTCCGGTTTCGGTCCTGCTGGGCCGCGCCACAATCACTATCAAGGACGCGCTAAAGCTGATGTCAGGATCGGTGGTGGAACTCGACCGGCGCGTGGGCGACCACGTTGAAATCATGGTGCATGGAACTATCGTTGCGAAGGGAGAAATTGTTTCCGTCAAAGGCAATTACGGTGTGCGGATTAAAGAGGTTATTAGCCGTCAGGACCGCATCGCCCTGCACGAAGCTGCCTAAGCCTGTGAAAGCCGCTGAATGACGGAAACAGATTTATGAAAAAAGTTCTTTCCCAGGAAGAGATCGACGCCGTATTTCAGGGCACTGCCGCCGAAGCCTCCAAAGAGTCCGCGCCGGAAGTCACTGCCTTTGATCTAAGCCACCTGGACCGTATTCCCAAGTCGCAGCTCCGCGCTATTCACTTGGTCCATGAAAACTTTGTCCGCAATCTCGCGTCCAGTCTTTCCGCTTATCTGCGTTCCTATGTGGGACTGAATCTGGTCAGTCTGGAACAGATTTCTTACTCCGAGTTCATCGACGGGCTCTCCTTCCCTACCTGCATGTCTTACGTCAGCATGTCGCCCTATGAGGGAACCTCCGTGCTCGAGATGAACATGACGCTGATGTTCAGCCTGATGGAACTGCTGATGGGAAGCAAGGGCCGTTCCAGTCTCACCGTTCAGCGCAAGATCACGGATATCGAAAAAGCCATCATGCAGACCCTCCTGCGCGTCATCCTACGCGATTTGCGGGAGGCCTGGAGTTCGGTCGCTCAGATCGATTTCGCCGTCCAGTCGCTGGCCAGTGAACCGCAACTGATGCATGTCATGGCGCCGGCCGAGGCGGTTATTGTCATCGCGGTCGACGTGCGAATCGGGGCTGTCTCCGGGTTGATGAATCTGGCCATTCCGTCTATATTTATCAAGCGCCTGCGCCACAAGTTCGATCAGTTGCAGACCGTCCGAAAAGTGCATCTGCATGAGACCGACCAGCTTCGCATCAGCAGGCTCATTCAGGATGTGGAGCTGAAGTTTAAGGCCGTGCTGGACGGCGGCAGCATAGGCGCGCGTGAACTGGTGGATCTGGAACCCGGCCAAGTCCTGGTTTTTGACCATCCGCTGGACCGGCCCATCAAGGCCACCATCAACGAGTGTGAAAAATGGACGGGGACGATTGCCGCCAGGCAAAACAAACTGGTTTTTCAAACCGCTGCCCCGATAGAGTCGAAGCCCTAAGGTACGGCCAAACTTCCGGGACACCGTCTTCTATGTTAAATTTGTGAAACCGTACATGCCCAATCTCTTCGCGCGCAAGCCGCTCAACCTGCTCTTAGAAGAAGCCCAGGAAACGGGAGAGCATTCGTTAAAGCGAACGCTTGGCGTGCTCCAATTGACCGCGCTGGGCGTGGGTGCGGTGATCGGTGCCGGTATCTTCGTCTTATCCGGTCTTGGGGCGCACTACGCCGGCCCCGGACTGATGCTGTCTTTCGTCCTTTCCGGCCTAGGATGCGCTTTTGCCGGCCTCTGCTACGCCGAGTTTGCGGCCATGATCCCGCTCGCCGGCAGCGCTTACACCTATGCCTACGCCACTTTAGGGGAGATTTTCGCTTGGATCATCGGCTGGGATTTAACGCTGGAATACGCCATGGGTGCCAGCACGGTCTCCTCGGGCTGGTCCAACCATTTTGTTGAGCTGCTGAACATCCTTCATCTGAAGATCCCGCTCTGGCTCGCCTACGATCACTGGACGGCGGTGCGCACCGCGCAAGCGGTGGTGGCCCGGCAAATGGCATTTGCCTCCGACCCGGCGCTGAAACCTGGAACGCAGGCACTTCTCGACAAGGTGGCCGCTATTTTGGCGGCACATTCGCCCGACCTGGTCCAGCGCGCGCACGACCTTTTAAATGCTCCGACGATCTTCGGCGTTGAAGTCGGTCTCAACCTGCCAGCCTTCCTGATCGCGCTGGTCATCACCGTAATTCTCACCATCGGAATCAAAGAAAGCGCGCAGTTCAATGCCATTATCGTCATTATCAAAGTGGCGGTCGTGCTGTTTGTGATCGGCCTCGGAATCACGTATGTCAACGCAGGCAATTGGGGTTCCGATTGGGCTCAATTCGCGCCTTTCGGCCTGTCTGGAATCGGCGCGGGCGCCGCCTATATTTTCTTTGCCTACATCGGTTTTGACGCCGTATCCACCACCGCTCAGGAAGCCAAAAACCCGCAGCGCGATCTGCCCATCGCCATCATTGCCTCTTTGCTGATCTGCACGGTCCTTTACATCGGCGTGGCCGGCGTCCTGACCGGCATGGTGCCTTGGCGCGATGTAAACATAGAAGCCCCCATCGCGCGCGCCTTTCTCGACCGCGGCCTGGTCATCCCCTCGAACATTATTACTCTCGGTGCGCTCGCCGGTCTGACCAGCGTGATGCTGGTGATGCTGCTGGGCCAGACGCGAGTGCTCTACTCAATGGCTAAAGACGGATTGCTGCCCGCCAAATTCTTTGCCTCCATCCACCCGCGCTTCCGGACGCCTTCCAAAAACACCATCCTGGTGGGCCTGATCGCGGCCGTCGTCGGCAGCGTCACACCCATTGATGACATCGGCAAAATGGTCAATATTGGCACGCTGCTGGCCTTCGTTATCGTCTGTATTGCCATTGTGGTTTTGCGCCGGACAGATCCCGCTCAGCAGCGTCCCTTCAGAACTCCCTGGGTCCCGTTCGTGCCCGCGATGGGTGTTCTGTTCAACGGCTACATGATGTACAAACTCGGCTGGCTGAATTGGGCGCGCCTTTTCATTTGGCTGGGCATCGGTCTCGTCGTCTATTTTGCCTACGGCCGCAAGCATAGCCGTCTGCAAAATCCGGAGCCCGCACCGGAAAAATCGGGGATCGCCGGCTCTGCCGCGCGCTAGGCATCCCGCCCCTGGAAGGCGATACTATCCGCCCGTATGGACGTTAGTTGACTAGGTCGGATATAAGGCTGCGACGCGAATATTTGATTAATCCTCGTCGTTTTGCGCTGACAACTGCGCCACCACCGAGAGATCTTCGAGCGTGGTGACGTCGCCAGCCACCATGTTGTTGGTGACGATTTCGCGCAGCAGGCGGCGCATGATTTTGCCGCTGCGGGTTTTGGGCAGAGCGTCGGTAAAGCGAATTTCGTCCGGGCGCGCGAAGGCTCCAATTTCGTGGGCGACCCACTGGCGCAGCTCTTTTCCCAGGGCGTCGCGGTCGTAATCGCCCTTCTTCAGCGTGACGAAGGCGCAGACGGCTTGGCCGGTAATTTCATGGGGCTTGCCGACCACGGCCGCCTCGGCGACGGCGTGATGGTGGACCAGCGCGGATTCCACTTCCATGGTGCTCAACCGGTGGCCGCTGACGTTCATAACGTCGTCGATGCGGCCCAGTATCCAGTAATAACCGTCGCTGTCGCGGCGCGCGGCGTCGCCAGTGAAATAGCAGCCCGGCACGCGCGACCAGTAGGCTTCTTCATAGCGTTTCGGGTCGCCCCATAAGGTGCGAACCATGCTGGGCCAGGGGTGGCGGATGATCAGAAAGCCTTCGCGATTGTCACCCACCGGCTTACCGTGCGCATCGACAATGTCCACGATAATGCCGGGCATTGGAAGCGTGGCGGAACCGGGCTTTAACGGCACGGCGCCGGGCGTGGGCGCAATCATGATGGAGCCGGTTTCAGTCTGCCACCAGGTGTCCACAATGGGGCAGCGTTCTTTGCCGATGACGCGGTAATACCATTCCCAGGCGGCGGGATTGATGGGTTCGCCGACGGAGCCGAGCACGCGCAGGCTGGACAGATTGTGCGCGTCAGGCCACTTGTCACCCTGGCGGATAAGCGCGCGGATGGCGGTGGGCGAGGTGTAGAAGACGCTGACTTTGTGGCGTTCGACGATGTCCCAAAAACGGTCGAAGGCGGGATAATCGGGTGCGCCTTCATAGATGACGTTGGTTGCGCCGGCGGCGAACGGGCCGTAGACGATGTAGCTGTGGCCGGTGACCCAGCCGATGTCGGCGGTACACCAATAAATGTCGTTCTCCTGGAGATCGAAGACCCATTCCATGGTCATGCGCGTTTCCAGCAGATAGCCGGCGGTGGTGTGAAGAATGCCTTTGGGCTTGCCGGTAGTGCCGGAGGTGAAAAGGACGAAGAGCGGGTGTTCGGAATCGAGTTCGGCGGGCGGGCAATTTTCGGCACCGGCTTTTAATTCGGGCGTGCCGTCAAGGGCGGCGTCCAGTTCCTGCCACCAGAGATCGCGGCCTGGTTGCATGGGAATTGGCGAACCGGTGCGCTTCCAGACAAGCGAATGGCGGACGTTTGGACAATCGGCCAGGGCTTCATCGACGGCGCCTTTGAGCTTTACTTCTTTGCCGCGCCGCCAGCCGCCATCGGCGGTGATGACGAGCGTGGCATCCAGATCCAGTGCGCGCCCTTTCAGCGCTTCGGCTGAAAAACCGCCGAAGACGACGCTGTGCGTGATGCCGAGACGCGCGCAGGCCAGAACGGCGATGGGCAGTTCCGGAATCATCGGCATGTAGATGATGGCGCGGTCGCCGGCTTTATAGCCGAGGTTCTTGAGGATGGTGGCGGTGCGGCAGACCAGGCGATGGAGTTCCTGATAGGTGATGACACGCTGGTCGCCGGGTTCGCCTTCGAAGATGATGGCGGGCTTATGACGGCGTTCGGTCTTCAGATGCCGGTCCACGCAGTTATAGCAGGCGTTGATTTTGCCGCCGCTGAACCATTTGGCGTTGGGCGCATCCCATTCGAGAGTTTTGGTGAAAGGCGCGAACCAGTCCAGACGTTCGATGGCGAGGGTGCGCCAGAACGCTTCCGGATCCGCTTTCGCCCGGTCGTACAAGGCCTGATAAGCAGCCATTCCTTGCACGTTTGCGTGCGCCACAAAATCGCTGCCGGGCGGATAAGTTTTCAGTTCACTCATGATGCGTCAAAAAGGCCAGTTTATATCAGACGCTTTCTTCGCTGAGAAAATGGTGAATGTGGGACGGATCGTTATTGGCGCGGGTTTGACGCTGGCCGGGATAGGCGTCGTGATTATGCTGCTGGAGCGTCTGAATATCCATTTGGGGCGGCTGCCGGGCGACATTGTTTTGCGGTCGAAGGGCGGGACGTTTTATTTTCCGGTGATGACTTGTATTCTGCTGAGCGCTCTGGCTTCGCTGGTGATGTGGTTGCTGAATCGCCGCTAGCGAAAGACTTTGAATTTGAAGTGAGCCTCGGATGCGGAAGCAGCAGTAAAGCGATGAGTTATCTTTGGTAATTCCAAATGGGTAAGGCCGACGCCATTCGCTGGCTCGAGAACCAGTATTTTCGCCGATACCTGCGTGGGACGGGAATCGAGATTGGCGCGCTGTGGCGGCGCTTTCCCGTGCATGGCGGAGCGCGTGTCGTTTATCTGGATCGGGCCGATGTAGCTGATCTGAAGGCGCAATATTCCGAGGTTCGGTCGAAGATCTTTCTTCCGGACGTGGTTGCGGACGCCAGTGAACTGCCGGTTGCTCCGGGCAGCGTTCATTTCATCGTTGCCAGCCATGTGCTGGAGCACCTGCCATTTCCGCTGGCGGCAATCAGGGCCTGGTACGAGGCGCTATCGCCGGGCGGCGCGCTTCTGATTAAGATTCCGGATAAGCGCTACACCTTTGACGTGCGCCGCGAACGCACTCCCTTAGCCAGATTGCTTTCCGAACATCAAGACCGCATATCTTTCGACTGGCAGGCGCACTACGTTGAGTTCGTGGAGAAGGTTCACCGGCGGAAGCCAGACGCCACCGAAGTCGCGCGGGCCGTGCTTGCTCTCAAGGCCGGCGATTTGAATATTCACTACCATGCCTGGATTGACGAAGATCTTGAGGACATTGTCAACTTTACGCGGAGCAGGTGGGCTTTCGATTGGACTACGAAAATCTTCCTGCGGGCGCGCTACTACAGAAAAGAAGCGGCGGTACTCCTGATCCGCGAACTCTCGGTGCGGCACTGATAACTTATATATGACTTCATGCGACTGACACGTTCCCGCACCTCCGTTCCGCTGCTGGCTTGCTTTTTGCCCTTCTTTGCTTTCGCCCAAACGCCGGCTTCGGCCTTGCCGGATGCGCCCGGACGGGAGACGGTGCAGCGAATCTGTTCAGCTTGTCATCCGGCGCAGATTGTTTTGGGGCGGGGAATGACGCGGGAGCAGTGGGGCGGGATTGTTTCGAATATGATCAGCCGCGGGGCCAAAGGGTCGGACGACGATTTCGCGCAGGTGGTGGATTATCTGGCGACGAATTTGCCGCCGGCGAAGGCCGGCTCTCCGGCTGCGAATACGACTGCGAAAGCGACGCCCCGGCCTAAGAATCTGATTGATCAGGCGGGCGCGAATGATAAGCAAGTTGTGGATGTAGATGCGGCGGCGCGCGGCAGGACCATTTATATTGCGCAGTGCATCACCTGCCATGGGACGCGGGCGCGCGGAGGGGAGCGCGGCGCGGATCTGGTGCGGTCGCTGGTGGTTTTGCATGACCGTTATGGCAGCACAATTGGGCCCTATCTGGCGAAAGGGCATCCGCAAGGTCACCCGGTTTCGCTCACCGAGGCGCAGATTGTGGATCTTTCGCATTTTCTGCATCAGCAGGTGGGCGATACGCTGCGCACCGGGCCGTACAACAGTGTGCTGAACATATTGGTTGGCGATCCGCGCGAAGGCAAGGCGTTTTTCGACGGGCCGGGCCGCTGCAGCCAGTGCCATTCGGTGACGGGTGATTTGGCGCATATCGCGAGCAAGTATGATCCGCCGGTTTTGCAGTTGAAGGTGGTGTTTCCGCAGACGGCGGCTTTCGGGAAGCGGCGCGGGGGCTCGAATTCACGCAAGCCGGAAACGGTGACGGTGACGACGGCATCGGGGGAAACGGTGACTGGCGTGCTGGACCAGATTGATGATTTCAACGTGTCGCTGCATGACGCGTCGGGGCAATATCACAGCTTTGAGCGCGGACCGGGCGTGAAGGTGGAAAAGCACGATCCTTATGCCGCGCACGTGGCGCTTTTAGACCAATACACCGATAAAGATATACACGACGTGGTTGCTTACCTGGAGACGTTCAAATGAGGATATTTTCCGCTGTTTTGCTGGCAGTGCTGCCGCTGGTGCCTTTGACGGCTTCGGGCCCGGGGCTTGATCCTGCTGAGTTGCTGCATCCGACCGCGGATACGTGGCCGACTTATAACGGCGATTATTCGGGCCGGCGTTTCAGCACGCTGACGAAGATTAACGACCAGAATGTGAAGTCGCTGAGCCTGGCTTGGATGTATCAACTGGCGAGCGGCGGCGATCCTTCGGGCGGCCGGATTTCGGCGACGCCGCTGGTGGTGAACGGCATCATGTACTTCACGGTTCCGGATAAAGTCTGGGCGATTGATGCGCGCACCGGGCGGGAGTTGTGGAATTACACCTGGACGTCGAAAGGCGGCATTCACCTGGGAAACCGCGGCGTGGGCATTTCGGGCAACTCGCTGTATTTTGAGACGCCGGATTGCAATCTGGTGTCGCTGAATCTGGCGGACGGCAAGAAGAAGTGGAATCAGGCGATTTGCGATCTGGATCAGATGTACTACGCCTCCGTTGCGCCGGTGGTGGTGAAGAATCACATCATTACGGGCGTGAGCGGGGATGATCTGGACCGGCCGGGTTATCTGGAGGCGCGCGATCCGGACACGGGCAAATTGCAGTGGCATTGGTCCGTGGTGCCGAAGCCGGGTGAGCCGGGTTCGGAGACGTGGCCGAACGCGGATGCGATGGAGCATGGCGGCGGAATGACGTGGCTCTCTTCAACGTATGATCCGGATTTGAACATGCTGTATGTGGGCACCGGGAATCCGCAGCCGGTGATTGCCGCGCGCGGGCGGCTGGGTGCGAATTTATTCACGGAATCGATTGTGGCGCTGCATGCGGACACGGGCAAAATGGCGTGGTATTTTCAGCCTTCGCCGCATGACACGCATGACTGGGATGCGATTCAGACGCCGGTTTTATTCGACGGGGAAATTGACGGCAAGCCGCGCAAACTGGTGGCGCAGGCGAGCCGCAATGGATGGTTTTTTGTGCTGGACCGCGAGACCGGCAAGGATTATGTGAGCTCGCAATTTGTGAAGACGAATTGGGCGAAGGGCGTGGACGCCAAAGGTGAGCCGATTCCGAACACGGCCAAGGAGCCGCAGATTGCGGGCGCGCTGGTGTCGCCCAATCAGGGCGGCGCGGCCAACTGGATGCCGCCGACGTTCAGTCCGGCGACCGGGCTGTTCTATATCAATGCGACGCGGGCGTTCAGTATTTACTACATTTTTGACGACAGCAACAAGCCGGAAGGCTGGGGCGGGAACGATCAGGGTGGCTGGGCGGAATCGATGCTGGAGGCGCTGGATTACCGGACCGGGAAGGTGAAATGGAGCCACCATTGGGAGACGCCGGGGATTCGCGGGGGATTGCTGAGCACGGCGGGGAATTTAGTGTTTGCCGGTGATCCGAGCAATAATCTGGTCGCGCTGAATGCGACTACGGGGGACGTGCTTTGGCATGCGAATTTGGGGAGTTCGGTGACAAACGGGGCGATTACTTATGAGATGGACGGGCGGCAGTATTTGGTGGTAGGCGCCGGGGATAAGATGTTTGCGTTTGTTATGAATTAGGGGTGGT
>Ga0116231_10011865_pt1 | contig 13148 bp, 14 predicted proteins | sample S1TSphgellanicum_2_FD_89695 | JGI IMG/M metagenome (GOLD analysis project Ga0116231, IMG submission 89695) | Host-associated microbial communities from peat moss isolated from Minnesota, USA - S1T2_Fd - Sphagnum magellanicum MG | ecosystem: Host-associated > Plants > Peat moss > Unclassified... | reverse complement strand
TGATGCCGATATTGAGCGACGGATCGGGCAATTTTGCGATTTGGCCGATCGCCCGACGCATCACAAAATCGCCGATCGCACCGATCTGCCCGGTCTCCTCGGCGAGCGGGATAAACTCAGCCGGGGAGATGAAGCCGCGCTCAGGGTGGCGCCAGCGGGCCAGCGCCTCGAACGAGCGTAGCCGGCCGGTGCTCAGGGTGATGATGGGCTGGTAATGCACGCTGAATTCACCGCGCTCCAGCGCCAGCAGCAAATCCTGCTCGGCCTGCAGCCGGTCGCGCGCGCGCTCCAGCAATGCCGGCTCAAACAGCGCCGCCCGGTTGCCGCCCTGGCGCTTGGCGGCGTACATCGCGGCGTCCGCCTCGCGCAGCAGCTCGGCCTGCGGATCGCCGCCAAAGGCGATCCCGATGCTGGTGGCCGCGCGGTAGGGCCGATCCGCCACCGTGAAAGGCTCATCGAACAGTTTGAGAACCTGTTGTGCAAGCGCCATCGCGCCGTCAGGGCTGGCCGTTTCATAGAAAATCACGAATTCATCGCCGCCATAGCGCACCAGCAAATGCCGGCCGCGGACCAGGCTTGCCAAACGCTGCGCGGTGGCGCGCAGCAGGTCATCGCCGGCGTAGTGGCCGAGCGAGTCATTCACGGTCTTGAAGCGGTCGAGGTCGAAGAACAGCAAGGCGGCCGGGCGGAAGGGCTGCGCCGAGCGCCACTGCGCGATGCGCTGGGCGAGCACATTGCGGTTGGCAAGCCCGGTCAGCGGATCGGTATTGGACAGGCGGAACAACGCCGCCTCGGTATGGCGGAGCAGCGCGCGGGTCAGCATCCGGCGCAAACTCGCGGCGGCGCGCTGATCCGCCTCGCTCCAGGGCAGGCATTGGCCCTCCACGCGCTCGGCCCAGGCCTCGAAAGAGCGGCGCGGCGAGATGCGCTGCGTGCTCGGCTCCAGATGCGCCTTGCTGTTCTGATCGCCCCCCCATTTTACGGATTGAATGACCTCGGGCCGCAGCCAGATCAGGCCATCCCCGAAATTATTGGAGAGCGGCATGAACATCACCCCGCTCGCAATTTCCTTCCAGGGGCGGAATTCCGGGTAACGATGGGTAAAATCGTCGAACACACAAAGCTCATCGCTGTTCTGCGCCGGCATCGCGTCCAGCAAATTGCGCGCGGCCTGCAGCGGCGGCGCCCGGCCGATCGTGATGAGCGTGCCGCCCAGCCGGATGATGGCGCCGCTGGCGCCCACGAGGTCAAGCAGATCGGTCTCGGAGGCGATCAGGCCCTCCAGCACCTCGCCGCCCTCATCCAGCCGGTTGGAGATCCGGGCGCGGCGCGTGTCGCATTGCACGAGGGCAAATAGCCGGTCGCGCTCCTGCACCTCGGCGACCATCAACCCAAAGAGCTGGCCCACAAGCTCGCAGAAGGCGCGCACCCCCTGGGAAGGCAAACGCGGCGTGCGATGGTGACAGACGATCATGCCCCAGAGATGCTGGTCCCGGATCAACGAAATCGTCAGCGTCGCGGCCGCCCCCATATTGGCGAGGTATTCCAGATGCACGGGCGAGACGCTGCGCAAGTTGCAGAGCGAGAGATCAAGCGGCAAAGCATCAGCCAGCGGTGCCGCCAGAATCGGCACTGGCTGGTAGGCGGCATCTGGGATCAGCCGCAGCCGCGCCATCAAATAGAGCCGGCGGGCCTGGGCCGGGATGTCCGAGGCCGGGTAGCGCAGATGCAGAAATGGTGTCATCCCCTCGGCCAGCGCCTCGGCGATCACCTCGCCATGGCCGTCGCGGTCGAACTGGTAAACCATCACACGGTCATAGCCGGTCTTTGCCCGCAGCTCATCGACGACCAAACCGCTCAGCATCGCGAGCGACTGGGTCATCCGCATCTTCATCATCAGGCTCTGCGCGCCCTCCAGCGCCTCGCCGCCGTCTTTGACGGCGGGCTCCGACTCGATTTCGATGGTCATCAGCGTGCCGCTGACATTCACGTGGAAATGCCGCTCCACGCCATCTGGCGCCGGCAAAGTAAGATTGAGCGTGACGGCGGAGAATTTTGACTCGGCCTCAACCGCCTTGCGCACGGCGGCGGCGGCCTGCGCGCCAATGACCTCATCGACGGTGGCGCCGATGGCGCGCGCCGCCGGCAGGCCACAGATCGTTTCCAGATTGAGGCTGGCATGGGTCACGATCTGAGTCGCCAGCCTGGCACTGATCAAAACGCCGTGCGGCTGGATGGAACCCGGGATATGGATCGGCTCCTGCGCGCAGCGTAGCAAATCCTCATCGGTCGCCGGCACCAGCTCGGCCAAAGTGAGATTGTTCATGCCAGCACGCCGGTGGCGGCGTCCATGAACATGCCAAAGCATAGGGTCGCGCCTTGAAACACCTGCTCATGCTCGGCCGGATGGGCGGCGCCGTATTGGTCCAAAGCGGCCTTGAACCCTTGCCAAACCGCCATGGTGGCGCGCCCCTGGCCGGCGAAAAAGCTGGTGGCGCCCTCGATTTGGTCCCCAAGCCGGCGCTGCAGCGCCGCCAGGATCACCTGGCCGCCAAGGGCTGAGCCCTCCAGCACGTACCGCACGCCGAGCGCCTGCGCGAAACTGGAAAGGCGCGGCATCGGCGCGACAGGCCCGGTTTGAAACGCGCCGAGCCGGCGCAGATCATTCCGCAGCAATGGCGCCCGCCATGCCGGCGCGAAACCGGGCCGCGCCTGCGAATCGTCCGGGTAGGCGCTGAGTGCGGCCTCCAGTTTCGTAAACAGGGCATAATATTGCTGCAGGCAGCCAATATAATCCGCAATCGTTACGATTCGCTCCGGTAGCCCGCTCACGCGCTCCAAAGCGGCATGGACCGGCGCCAAGCGGTGACGCAGGATGGCAGAGAGCTGGACCTCATCAAGCGCCGACACCCGGCCTCCTAAAGCACCTAGAAGAAACTTTGCGTAACCTTCTCTGTAACAACTTATGCGCGCAGCAGAAAAAAAACAAATGGAAATGCACCTGACATATCCCAGAGCGCGATCACATCAAGGCGATCCATAAAATGGATCGCCTTGATGTGATCGCGCTCTGGATCTGTTTTAGAGGCGGATTCAGACATTCCGTGGGATCGCACAGCGATTGCACGGAATGTCATCCGGCTCTGATGGCCTGAATGTGTTTCGTGGTGGCGAAATATATATAAAACGCCGTGGCAAGACTGATATTTTTCGTTTTTTTTTGAAAATTCGGATATTTTGGTTTTGCAACTTTCAATCCAGCGCCCGCCCAAATCACCCGCTCAGGTTTTTCCCGTTAACCCGGCTGGCCAGAGCATGACGCTGGCGCAAAGCGGGCGGCATTTAAGCCGCAGGTGCAGGTGGCCGCCCGTGGATCATATCAACAGCGCCGGTATCTCTCGCTATGGCTGAAAATGCGCCGGGGGCTGAGGGGTGAGTTGCTGCTGCGCCTGCTCCGCTTGGATCACCTGCGTCACCACGGTGAGCATATGGTCGTATTCGCTGATCTTGGCGGATTCCGCCTGGTCCTGCGGCGTCATTTTGTTCCAGAGCAGCTTCAGCTCGTCGTAATCCTGCTGCTCTTGCTCGATGCACAGATTAACCCCGGCACCCGGCTGGGCGACATAGGCGCAGTATTTATCCACATCGATAATCGGCAGCGGCACCGGCTTGAGGGATGTTTGCTGCGCCGCGGCACCTGCCGGCACGGTGGCGAGGAGAGTGATCATCAGGAGTCGTTTCATGGCATAACACTGCCCAACCGAGCGGCACTTGCAAAGCGGCTATCGGGGGACAATCGACCATTCCATACCGGCCACGGCGCCCCCATATCCGGATCATGAAACTCTCCATCCTCGACCAATCCCCTGCCCGGGCAGGGGTCTCGCCAGACGTCTCGATCCGCGAGAGCATCGCCCTCGCGCAGGCTTGCGAGGCGCTGGGCTATCATCGCTACTGGGTCTCCGAGCACCATAATTCGGACGCGGTGGCGGGCTCGGCGCCGGAAATTCTGATGGCGGCGATCGCGGCCACCACCAGCCGCATCCGGGTTGGCAGCGCCGGGGTGATGCTGCCGCATTACGCCGCGCTGAAAGTCGCCGAGCAGTTCCGTGTGCTGGAGGCGATCGCCCCGGGGCGGATCGACCTTGGAGTCGGGCGGGCCCCGGGCTCGGATGGGCGGACGGCATTTGCGCTCAACCCCAATGCCGGCCAGGCGGCGGACCAGTTTCCGGCGCAATTGCGGGATTTGATGGCGTGGTCCTCCGGCGGGGCGCTGCCGGCGGACCACCCGTTCCGCATGATCCGTGCCGCGCCCGCCGGGCCGCACGCGCCGGAAATCTGGGTGCTCGGCAGCTCCGATTACGGCGCGCAGCTCGCGGCATGGTTCGGGCTGCCCTATTGCTACGCCTATTTCTTCAATGATGGCGCCGGCGCCGAGCAGGCCCTGGCGCTCTACCACGCCAATTTCAAGCCCTCCGCATTGCTGGCGGCACCGCACGCCGCCATCACCGTTTGGGCTTTTGCGGCCGAGACGCAAGCCGAGGCGGATTACCATTACCAATCCCGCGCCATCGCCCGGCTGATGCGCGACCGGGGGCAGTATATCGCGCTGCCTTCGCCCGAGGATGCCGCCGCCTGGGAGGTGAACGAGATTGAGCGCGCGCAGATGGCGCGGGTGAAGGCGCGCGCGATCTCCGGCACGGCGGGGGATGTCGCGGCCAGGCTGCGTATGCTTGCCGCCGAGCTCAACGTGCAGGAATTGGCGGTCACCACGACCGCGTTTGATCCGGCGGCGCGAGCCAAATCCTACGCGCTGTTAGCGCGTGAATTCGGCCTGGCGGCAAATGAACTGGCGATGGCTTCGTAACCATCTCCTTTCAAAGCGGCAATGTCCGCAAATTCCGGTTGAACGGCGCGGCCAGCATGCTGATGTTCGTCTGGCGATACCGCACCAACAACCCCGCGCGTGAGACATTTGTTTCGTCCGCCTGTTGGCAAATACAGGAGTGTTCGAAATGTTCAAACCATCACGCGTGGCGTTGGCACTATTCATGGTCAGCGGCCTCGCCCTCACCGCCTGCCACACCACGGCCGGCGTTGGTGAGGATGTTTCACAGGGTGGGCATGCCCTCACCAACAGCGCGAATGCCAACGCGCCGGCATCGCCGCACCCATAACCAAGAGGAGTTCGAGCATTGGATAAAGACCGCGTCGAAGGCGCCCTGAAACAAGTCAAAGGCAGCATCAAGGATACTGCCGGCAAGCTGACGGGCGACGCCAAGCTGCAAGGCGAAGGCAAGGCCGACAAGGCCGAGGGTAAGGTGCAAAACGCCATTGGCGGGTTGAAGGATTCGCTGAAGAAATAGCGTAAAAACGGCGGCCAGAGGCGGTTTTCTCCGCCTCTGGCCGCCTTGCGTCCAAATTGGGGCATTTGGGACGGTTTTTGATATATTATTGAGTTATTTCATTGCCTTAAAGGCAAAATGTTCCACGTGAAACATATGTGAACGAATCTGACATTATTTTTAACGATACGTCACTATAAACGACATAAAACAGTTTTTTTTGAAAAAAGCCGCGCTTTCCTGGAGCCTGATCGTTTGAGGCTGACGCGCGATACCAAAGAATTAGAGTGCGTTTATAGTGGCGCGTACCGCCACCGCCACATCACGGTTTTTGTTGCATTTCTGACGCGTTATGGCGCAGAATTATGCCGTAACGTCCAATGGAAAAACCGCCATGATGATGCGGACAAACTTCGAGATATCGGGGTATAAACAAATGAATGTCAATGAAATTGGGGTGCCTGACGCGGCGTTGCGGCGGGGCCGGCGCAAACCGGACCGGCCGAGCTGGACGGCCGCGGCGCTCGGCGTTGTGTGCGTCGCCGCCATGTTCGGGATGTTGGGGCTGCTATACGCACTCTAGCGCCTACCGTTTACAGCACGGGGCGGGACATTGCATGATGGCGCATGTCCTTTCTGCAAGAGCCTGAGCCGCCGCGCGGCGTGCTGATCCCCGTGCTGCCCGGTATCGGGCGGATTGTCGCCCGGAACCCCAGCGTGATGACCTATCAGGGCACCAATACCTACCTGATTGAGGATGATCACGGGCTCACACTGATCGACCCAGGGCCGAATGACCCGCAGCACGTGCAGGATATCCTGGCCGCAATCGGCGACCGGAAACTCGCCCGAATCCTGCTCACCCACACCCATAACGACCATTACGGCGCCGTGGCAGCGCTGCAGGCGGCGACCGGCTTGCCAGTGCATGCCTACAAAACCAGCGCAAAAGCCGGGTTTTCGCCGGAAATCCCGCTGGATGACGGGGATGAGGCCGCCGGTTTCAAGGCCGTTTATACGCCCGGGCACGCGGCGGACCATATTTGCTTTGAATATAATCTGGCCGGCGGACCCAAAATCCTGTTCAGTGGCGACCATGTGATGTCCTGGTCATCCTCCATCGTCAGCCCGCCGGATGGCGACATGCTGGCCTATTACCGCTCGCTGGAACGCCTGCTTGAGCGTGACGAGGAATTCTATCTGGGTGGGCACGGCCCGCTGCTGCCCGATCCGCGGCGCCTGGTGGGCGAGCTGCTCTCCCACCGCCAGCACCGGGAGGCGACGATTCTGGCGCAGCTCAAAACCCAGCCCTGGAATGTCGCGGCACTCGCCGGCCGGCTCTACAACAAGACCGACCCGTTCCTGAAGGTGGCAGCACAGCGCAATGTGCTGGCGCATCTGCTCAAGCTGAAGGCCGAGGGCATCGCGCAGGAGCTGGAACCCGACACGGAGCTTCCGGCCAATGCCCCTGCATACGTCCCGCCGCCGGGAGAGGTGCAAGGTGAAAGCGGCGGGCACGCCGCGGCGATGCGCGCCGACGCGCTGCGGCGGTTCGGGCTGCTGGCGGCGTGAGTTAGGCAAGCGGTTCTTTTTTGAAAAAAAGAACCAAAAAACTTTTTTTCCTTCAGAGCCGGGATTTGGTTACGGCAGAGGCTGCGCGGCCTCGCCATGACGATTGGGGCCGCGGGGGAGCCACAGGCACGCGGCCCAGGATAAAAGTTTTTTGCTTCTTTTTTTTAAAAAAGAAGCGCTCTCTTCAACCTTTCAAATAATCCAGCAGTGCCGCGGCGCTCAGCGGGCGGGCGTAAAAATAGCCTTGGCCGTGGGTGACGCCAAGCGATTGCATGAGCGCCTGGGTTTCCGGCGTTTCAATCCCCTCGGCGATGACATCCTGCCGGTTTTCGGCGGCCATGCGGCTGATGGTTTGGATAAAATGCGTATTATGCGCGTGGGTGACCACACTGCGATCAAGCTTGATGGCGTAAAGCGGCATCGCCATCAAAGCGTGCAGGTTTGTGGTATTGGGCGTGACGTCATCAAGCGCCAGGCTATAGCCGGCGCCGTGCAGGCCGGAGATGATGTTTTGCGCGGTTGGCAGATCCCGGACCGGATGGGTTTCGGTCAGTTCAAACCGGATAAAGCGCGGCGAGAGACCGGCTTCGGCGCGGAGCTGGTCGATGGTTTGAATCAGGCTCGGCTCCAGCATGGCATCCAGCGGCAGGTTGAAGGCGAGTGCCAGGTTTTGTTCGGCGATGCCGGCGGTTTGGTATTCGGCAAGTGTGTGACGGATGATATGCGCCGTGAGGCTGAGCGAGCGCTTGCCATGCGTCATCGCCCGGACGATGCGTTCCGGGCCGCTGATGGCGCCGCTCTCATCCTCGTCCCGCGCCAAAATTTCCGCATAGGCAATTTTGCGGTCCACCAGCCGGACGACGGGCTGGTAGCTGATCCGCGTTGCAGCCATCAACATCCGGTCGCTCGGTTCAGCGCACATTGTCTAAATATCCGAATTTGGAAAAAAATATGTCGTGATAGGGCCGTGAATATCAAGTTTTCGGGCCTTTGGGGATTATATTTTGTATAAAATTAGAGATTATTTGATTATTTTGTCTTTGGGAGGGATGCGCTGCGGCGCAGCCGGCGGTCTCCCAAAAACAGCAGGATCGGGGCCGCGATGAAGATCGAGGATGATGTGCCGACCAAGATGCCGAACAGCATGATCCAGGCAAAGCCGGCGAGTGCCGAGCCGCCGAACAGAGCCAGCGGCAGCGAGGCGAGAAACACGGTGCCGGAGGTGCCGAGCGTGCGGTTCAAGGTTTCGTTGATCGAAAGATCAATCAGTTCGCGCAGATTCATGGTTTTGTATTTGCGCAGATTCTCCCGCACCCGGTCATACACCACCACCTTGTCGTTGGTGGAGTAGCCGATGATGGTGAGGATGGCGGCGATGGTCACGAGATCAAACGGGATGCGGGTGACAACCATGAAGCCGATGGTTTTGGTGGTGTCCAGGATCAAGGTGGTCACCGCACCAACCGCGAACTGCCACTCAAAACGGAACCAGATATAGCCGAGGATCATCACGAAGCTGAAGCCGAGCGCCTCCAGCCCCTGGGTGAAGAGATCCCGGCTGACGGAAGCGCCGATCGCCTGGGTTGAGAGGATTTTGGCGCCGGGCGCCGCGCTGGCGAGCGCTGCCTCAGCCTCGGTGATCGAGGTCTGGGTTGCGGCCGCATTGGCCTGGCTCTCCAGGCTGATCAGCACGCCTTTGCCGTCATGCCCGAAACTCTGCAGCGACGCATCGGCCAGGCCGGCATGCGCCAGCGCTGCGCGTAAGCCCGAAAAATCCGCCGGCTGCGCGGTTTGCACCTGCAGCACCACACCGCCGCGGAAATCCAGCCCCAAATTGAGCCCGGGATAGAAGAACAAGGCGATCGAGGCGGTGGAGAGCACGGCCGAGACGATGAGACCGGCGAAGCGGCCATTCATGAAGCGGATTTTGGTACCGTCTTGGACGAAGCGGAAAAGCGGACGCATGAACATGAAACGGGACCTAGACGGCGAAGGAAGGGAGGTTAAGCGCTACTTTTTTTGAAAAAAAAGTAGCAAAAAAACTTTTGATTCCGCTGAGGCGGTGCTGGTGAAACCGCGATAGCCCGGGGAGACCAAAAGTTTTTGCGGCGCTTTTTTCAAAAAGCGCCTGCTTGCTTTGCTTAGCCATGTTCACACCGGCAGCTCCGCCGGGCGGCGGGAGATGTACCAGCGCGAGGTGATGAGGCGCACCAGGACCGTTGCGGTGAAGAGTGTGGTGACGATGCCGACACAGATGGTGACGGCGAAGCCGCGCACCGGGGGGGAGCCGAAGATGAACAATGTGACGTGGGCGAGCAGCGTGGTGACGTTGGAGTCAATGATGGTGCCATAGGCGCGTTTATAGCCGGCCTCCAGGGCGGCGAGCGGCTTGCGGCCGGCTTTGACTTCCTCGCGCACGCGCTCGTTGATCAGCACGTTGGCGTCCACCGCCATGCCGAGGGTGAGCAGGATGCCGGCCATGCCGGGCAAGGTGAGGGTGGCGCCCATGACGGAGAGGATGGCCAGCATGATGACCAGGTTGACGACCAGTGCGATGTTCGCGAACCAGCCGAACAGGCCGTAGAACGTGGCCATGAAGGCGAGCACGAGGACGAAGCCGGCGGCGAGCGAGAGCGCGCCGTCGCGGATGGCGTCCGCCCCCAGCTCAGGCCCGACGCTTTGTTCTTCCACGATGTTGAGCGGGGCCGGCAGGGCGCCGGCGCGCAGCAGCAGGGCGAGATCGGTTGCCGATTGTGCGGTGAAATTGCCGGTGATCTGGCCGGTGCCACCGGTGATAGGGTCCTGGATCACCGGGGCTTCGATGATTTTGCCGTCCAGCACGATGGCGAAAGGTTTGCCGACATTGGCGGTGGTGACATCCGCGAATTCACGCGCACCGACCGAGTTGAGGGTGAAATCCACCACCCATTGGCCGGTTTGCGGGTTGGTGGAGGCGGCGGCACTGGTGAGGTCCGCGCCGTCCACAGCCACATTGGAGAACACGTCCATGCTCTCATGCGCGTCCGTGGTCATCGGCAGTTGCTCATCACCGAGCGGGGGGACCGGGCCGGGGGTGGCGGCGGTGTCCACCATCTGGAAGGTCATATGCGCGGTGGTGCCGATGAGGGTGCGGATGCGGTCCGGGTCCGAGACGCCGGGGAGCTGGACGACGATTTCATCCTGGCCCTGGCGGGCGATAGAGGGGTTGAGGACGCCTGAACCGTCGATCCGGCGCTGGATGATGGTGATGGATTGCTGCACGGCCTGGGTGTCGCGATCGGCCAGGGCGGCTTGCGGGATGGTGAGGGCGATGCTGCCATCCGGGCCGTTGCCGACATCGAGGTTGGGGCCGGAGGCGCCGGGGGCGTATTCGACGAGCTTGGACAAAGCGGCGGTGGCGGCCGGCGCGTCCGACGCGTTCAGCAGGTGCACCAGCACGCGGTTATTGGGGATGTCCGCCTGCAGGCCGGTATAGCCGAGGCCGGCGGTCCGCATCGCCTGGCGGGCCTGGTCCACCAGCGCGTTGAGGTCCTGTTTTTCAACCGCGGCGAGGTCCACCTGGAGCAGCAGATAGCTGCCGCCGCGCAGGTCGAGCCCGAGATGCACCTGCGTCCAGGGGATGAAGCTGGGCAAAAAGCCGGGGCGGGCGCCGAGATTTGGCAGGCTCAACAGCAGGCCGAGCGCGCAGATGGCAAGAATGCCGAGGCTCTTGGCGCGGGTGAAATACAGCACGGCAACTCCGGGATTTGGCCACGAAATGTGTGCGGTATGGCCGGGCGCGTAGTTGCGCGCAACCCCGGGCGGCGATACTGCCAGAACCATGGGAGAACGGGTTGATGTTGGGCTGATCGGGGCGGGGCATTTTGGGCGCTACCATGCGCTGAAACTGGCCAATGCAACGCAAGCGAGGCTGGTGGGGCTGGCGGACCCGGATGCGGAGCGGGCGAAAGCGGTGGCCTGGGAGGCCGGCTGCCCGGTGCTGGGGCTGGATGAGCTGTTGGCGCGCGCGGCGGCGGTGATTATCGCGGCGCCGGCGGAATACCATTTTGCGCTGGCGGCGCGTGCGTTGACCGAGGGCAAGCACGTGCTGGTGGAAAAGCCGATTGCGGCGACGCTGGCACAGGCGCAGGAGCTGGCGGCACTGGCGGCAGCTTCCGGGCGGGTGCTGCAGGTGGGGCATTTGGAGCGATTTTCGGCAGCGCATGGCGCGCTGACCGCGCGCATGGGCAAGCCGCTTTATATCGAGGCGGTGCGGATCGCGCCGTTCAAGCCGCGAGGGACGGATGTCTCGGTGATTTTGGATTTGATGATCCATGACCTTGATTTGATCCTCGCACTTACCGATTCGCCGGTCGCGCATGTGGATGCGGTGGGTGCCTCCGTGGCGAGCGCGCATGAGGACATCGCCAATGCGCGGATACGCTTTGAGAACGGGGCGGTGGCGACGATTACCGCCAGCCGGATTTCATTGAAGACCGAGCGGAAGATGCGGATTTTCTCGGCGAGCGGGTATCTGACGGTGGATTTTTCGGCGCGCAAGCTGACGCTGGTGGGGCGGGGGATCGGCACCAAGCTGCCGGGGTTTGAGGAGTTTGGGCTGGAGCAGGCCGGCTGGCAGGACCATGACGCGCTGGCGGCCGAGCATGAGGCGTTTTTTGCCTCGGTGCTGAACGGCGCGCCGGTGCTGGTGGACGCGCAGGCGGGGATCCGCGCCCTGGCGGCGGCACTCGCGGTGAGTGAGTCGATTGCGATGAGCCGCGCGGTGGCGGAGGCGAGCGGGTTGGTGACGTAAGCGGCCGCTTTTTTGAAAAAAAGCGAGGCTAAAAGATTTTTGAGTCCAGGGGATGTTGCGGCTTGGGCCATATAGAGGCGCTAAGGATGTCCCTATATTTTTGACATTAATACGGGATACCCGTATATGAAGATAGAGTTCGATACGGCCAAGGACCTGGCCAATGTAACCAAGCATGGCGTCTCCCTCCGTTTGGGCGGGTTTATTTTGGAACATCAGGTCGGGGTATTGCTCGACCGGCGGCTGGACTACGGCGAAGATCGCTACAATGCGTTCGGGTATATCGGGACGCGGCTATTTGTTTGTAGCTATACGATGCGTGGACCGGTTTACAGGATTATCTCGGTTCGCAAGGCGAGCCGGCAGGAGCAAAGGCTGTGGCAATTGTAAAACTGACGCGTGAGATGGCTGAGCAGGCGCTGCGGGAGACCGATTGGGCGTGGCTGGATGCGCAGAGCGATGAAGAGATCGCGCGCAATGTGGCGGATGACCCCGATGCGCCCAAGCTGCTGACGGAGGCCGGGACGATCTCAGCATTCGCGAAGACGATACGGGAGGGCCTTGGGCTGTCTCAGGAACAGTTTGCCGTGCGTTTCAAAATTCCCATCGGCACGCTGCGGGACTGGGAACAGGGGCGCGCCAAGCCGGATGGGGCGGCGATGGCTTATTTGCGTGTTATCGCGGCCCGCGCGGAGATGGTGGCGGCGGTGCTGGGAGGGTAGGCAAATTGCGGAAGTAAGCGGTCGCTTTTTTGAAAAAAAGCGAGGCCAAAAAACTTTTGAGTCCAGGGGGTGGCTGCCATGGAGTATTTGGGACGTTGCCATTGCGGGAAAGTGCGGTTTTCGTTCCGCTGCGCGGAGATCACCACCGCCTGCCGCTGTAATTGTTCCCTATGTGTGCGCCGGGGGGCGGTGCTCTCGCCACGCTACATCCCGCGCCAGGATTTTACGCCGCATCAGCTGCCGGAGGACCTTGGGGTCTATCTCTGGAATGAGCGTGTGCTGAGCAATTATTTCTGCAGGAGTTGCGGTATTTTCACCTATATTGGCGATGGTGAGGATGCGCGGGATGGCTACAGGGTCAATCTCGGCTGCGTGGAGGGGATCGACGTGTTGGCGCTGGATATTCGCGTGATCGATGGAAAATCCCTACCCGCCCTGTGATCCGCGCGTTAAGACTGGCGCTAAGGTCACCGGGTCTGGGGCAGAGGGGGCAAAGACTCCAGCGATATGAAGCATCGTTGGAAGGGCTCAGGAGGGCTCCCGGCACAAATTTGGTCCAAAAGCGGAGCTCCTGACCTTATCTCATCCTCTTCTCTCCGGGGCTGGCCAATCTGGCCTTTGTCGTCTGGGGTCGAAAGCGGACTGCGGCTGAGGTCGGCCTATCAACGCCTAGTTCCCCACCATTACAAATTTTCTACGAAATTAGCCTTGTGTTAG
>Ga0116231_10011864_pt1 | contig 13148 bp, 14 predicted proteins | sample S1TSphgellanicum_2_FD_89695 | JGI IMG/M metagenome (GOLD analysis project Ga0116231, IMG submission 89695) | Host-associated microbial communities from peat moss isolated from Minnesota, USA - S1T2_Fd - Sphagnum magellanicum MG | ecosystem: Host-associated > Plants > Peat moss > Unclassified... | reverse complement strand
GGACGTGGCCTAGGAGAGCAAGTTACAGTAAGTGCTGGAACAGTCTGTAATTCTAACGAATGAAGAGAGTTTTCCGCTGTCTTATTCGCAATTTTGATATTCTGTAAGCTAAAAAATGCTGTGTATATTGCTGCTACAGCTGCTAAAAGTGGTGACATCCCAGACATAGCTAAAGAAAGTACTGGGTGGTGATCTGGATTATCGCCTTTATTCTTCCATGCAAGGAACAGTGTTGCAGAAATGGCAAATATAGCGAAAAGAATAACTACGCATAATGGAAACAGTACCAGATAATCTTGCATGCATAGAAATTGGACTACTTATTGATTTTTCTTTCCTCACATGTCTGGTTGAAATGAAGGCTAAGGTTTCGTCGCAGCATACGCACTCAAATAGATACTCTCGATTTTGCCCCAAGGGCGCAACTGGCCAAGACTAGTGTCGCTTGTGGATCTCTACAAGCTGAAACCCGGAAACCGCCATATAGACAATGGTCGCAATGGCGGTAATAACCGCCGCGATAGCACTAACCCGGTCAGGCGAGAAATGCCAACGACCGTGCGAACAATGGGAATTTGCTTGCTGTGAGGGTACAACCAGCGGGCGGGGTAATAATGCTTCTGCTGGTTCGGAATCGCCTCGATTGCAAGCCCGACTCTTTTCGATTTCAAGCCGCTACAATTATGGCTTACCTCAAGCTGCCAGGCGTTCGACACTTTTCCGCCTACCCTAGTAGAGGGCATCCAATGCCAGAAAGAAGGCGACATGACAACAGGCAAGCTTCCTTCGATCGCGATCCCCCTTACGTATGCAGGCCAGCTATGGCTAGTGAATGACTCACGGCATAAAATGTTTGCGCCGACGGCAGAATCGTTCACGTGCGGTTTTTGCAAACAGCACTATGCCGAAGGCACGTCGCGCTACTCTCAGCTGAACGCCGAGAGCCCCGATGGGAAAACCGCTTCATTTACGTTTTGCGCTCCTTGTGTCAACGAGGCAATCGCAGCATTTCCCGACATGCCCACTTGGGCTGAACGCGCAATTGTGGCCCGCATTGAACGCGATGGTACGAAGGCTGATTGAAACACAAAGATGGCCCGACACCCTAATGTTGCCATACACGAGTTGACCGCGTTCCATATTGCGCTTGAGCCAGTTTATTGCTCAAAACAATCATTCTGGGCAATTTCTGGTAGCCTGTTCGTGTTCATGTCAGCAGATGGCGGCTGGTGACACGAATGTTGGGTTTAGGCCGTTTGCGGAAGGCTGCTTCCAAGACCGGTGTGAGCTTGATGACCCAACGTGAACGGTCGAATGGTCAACCGCGATGCCGTGCTCTTGCATCATCTCTTCGAGACTGCGAAGGCTCAAACTATAGGCCAGATACCATCGCACGCATAGAAGAATGATTTCAAGCGGGGAGTAGAGACGCTGGAGAAAGGCCTTGAGCGGTGTCTTCATGCCCAGATTGTTCGACCCGGCGCAGGAATACGAATTTGAGCACGTCCACTGCGACAAAACCCTGGGCAGCGGGGTGCGGCCCCAAAGGAGGAGGACGTGATCGCTATGAACTGCGCTGGGTTCAGATAGCAACCGTTTTGACCTACTACGACGGAAGCGCGTGGGCATACAGATTGACGTAAGCAATTGGAGAAAAGTGGCCTTGCCGACGGATCCTACTGAGAGTAAACGTCTGATGTGCTTTCGTGTATTTGGGCAACGTTTATTTCTGACGGTCGTGCCCGTAGAACATTGGGCAAAGCATTGGTGGCGTTGGACGCTGATGACATTTTTTGTCGGAGCGCTTCCCGGCATAGCTCATTACGTTGCCGATGTGGTTGGAAATTTATTAGGAAATTTGAAAGTAGTTGAATCTTTTTGGCACTTACCAGAAGGCTGGTTGTATATGTTCTACATATCCGCGGCGATGTTCTATGAATTGTTAGATGACTCAAGTTCGATGGATTGGCTGCGAGTTATATACTTCATTCTATCGCTCGTTGGAATGATCTGCTCGATTACCGGTTTTGCTCTGTTGACGGTTATTTTTTATGAACACCGTTCATGCAATGGTCTGTTGATGTTCCAGTGGTCATTTACGGGATGCTATATGCTATTGGCGATTGCTTACGTTACACAAAAACTGCTTCAAGTAAAAACTATTTTGATTCCTGGTGATGTATGAGCGATATAGCATTCCGTTTTGAAAATGTGAGCCATATTGCGTTAGATATTGCTCTTGCAGTTGCAACTGGATTGACTGCATTATCGACTGCGGGATTTTGGCTTTCGACGCGATCAATGCTCGGAAAAATGAAAAATTTTCATGCCAGAGATAAGGAAATGTTTCGTCGTCGAGGTGAAGTATTGGAGTTGGAAAACAATTCCATAAGATTAAGTTTTAAGAAGAACCTTGAGCGTGGCAGCACTCAAGCGTCAGAGATTGGTGAAACTGAAGGGTTTGCTAGTGCGCGAGAGCTTGATATATTGCTGGTCGATTTATATCGTGAGATTGAGCTCTGTGTTATGAAGATTGCTGAGTCTCGTGGGATTCAAACTGAGAAAAATAATTTTCATAAAATACTTAATCAGTTGAATCGAGATCATGTCTTGAGTGTAGAAGATCGGTTGGAGATAGAGTTTCTCGTACAGCTTAGTAACAGCATTGTGCATGGGATTTCTGTTGCGGAGGATGTAAAGCGTGCTGGAGAGATTGGCGCTATTCAAATGCTTGCGCGCTTAGAGAATGTTTCTACTCCAAAAAATGGCTGATTGGGCACTCGTATGAACGCACGACGAAGCTGTACAACCGGCGGGCGGATGAAGTCACGCTTGATGAATACGAGAAAATACAGATTTGACAAAATAACCCGTTTCCTGAGGCGCTCACCCCCAAAAATACGATCATACAAAGCGGGGCTTTAAAGACTTTGTTCGATTTAAGCAGATATCTTGCGGGGTCAGTCTACAACGGCAAGGGTGGTATCCCATGAGCTATGTTTGCCGGACGGAAACGGCCTTTTTCCTGGGAACGTCTCTTCTAGAATTTTTAAAGAAACAATATCCGGAAAATATAATCGCTTCCAATCCGGTATTCTTCCGCTTTTGCTTGTTCCGCCAGTTTGTATGCTTGAAAGCCTGTAACGTCGTTTTTAATTCCCAGGACATGCGCTTCCACGATTCGTGCGTGCCCTTGATATTCAAAAGACACCAATCGCTTGCCAGCGATGGCCTGTCGAAAAATTTGCTCCAAGATCATCGTCCCCTCATTGCGGCTTGTCGCCGCGATTCTGATTCGCCTCGTCAACAATTGGCCCTAGTTGCGGAGCGAGGCACATCATAATTCATGCTTGCCCGCTTTGCATATCACTGATACCGGACATTATCACGCAGGCAAGACATCAGCACTGTCATCTACTGCGTTTAGGCCCTTAAGTTCTCGTGAGGAAAAAAGCTTGGTTTCGGACTCGACCAAGTCCGGAAGTTCGGCGTCATTACCTTTTGCAGCGCCAAGCTGCTTTAGCTTTCGAGATTTGCTTAGTATATAACGATCTAGCCCCGGAATTACGTCGTTGTATGCCTTGACCGTCGATCTCAGCCGGTCGCCGATCGTCCCGATATTCTCAGCGAATCGCGTCATCTCTCCGTACAGCTCCGCGCCAACTTTACTAATTTCCTCAGCGCTATGATTTAGGCGATCTTGATTCAGGACGTATCGAATAGCTTTTAACAAGGGAATAAGACTCATGGTATTTGTTATGAAAACGCGCTTCTCACAAGCGTCGCGAATTAGTTCTGCCTCATCTTGAATGGCAGCATGATACATCCCGTCATGAGGTATAAAAAGAAGCACACAATCGAGACCTTCATAAAGTTTCCAGTATTCCTTTGAAGACAACGCTTTGACGTGATTTCTTAGCGACCTGGAGTGACTGTCGGCAAGGATACTTTTCTGTGCATCGTCCTCCTCGTTGGCAAGGGCGATATAAGACTCCATTAGATTCTTGCTGTCAATAACCAGCTTGCGACCTTTAGGCAGATTGATAATAGCATCCGTTCGCTTCCGGCCATCTTCAGAGTCTGTAGAGTGTTGTAGTATATAGTCGATCTCGGATTCAAGACCAGCATTTTCCAGTGCGTTCTCGAGCGTCATTTCGCCCCAGCTTCCACGAATAACTGGCTTGCGTAAAGCGTTTGTCAGTGATTCGCTTGCACCAGCAAGACGCTTGACTTGATCATTCAAAAGCGTTTCAGCAGCAACCCGCGCCGAGTTCGTGTTTTCAACGTGTTGATCGAGGCGCTTAATGGTCTCTTCCACGGGCTTAAGCATTTTCTCGATTTCTGTATGATGGAGCTTTACGTCAGAAGTCGTCTTCTCGGCATGCTTTTCGATTAAGGTGTTTGTCACTTTTACAAGCTGCTCGGATGCATCTTTGAACGTATCGGCGGACAACGCTTTGAATTGATCGCTTAGGGCACTTCTTGCCTGCGAAATAAAGTCATTAAGTTTTTCGATTTGCTCTTCTTTGACCGCAACTATTTCCTTAAGAGCTGCGCGTTCCTGAGCAATCGCTTGTCTAGCGTGTTCACTGGCTGCCTCAGCATCTTTTCGAGCTTCGGCCTTCTCAATGTTTGCTGCAGAAAGTTGCGAGTTTAGATTTGTTATATTTTCTTCTTTTGTACGCACCGTCTCTCTTAGCTCTTCTACACGGCTCGCATTACTTTGAAGACTGCCATTTTCGTGTAACGCAGCTCTTAAATCGTCCTCAACTTTTGATAGCCTCTCGTCACGGCTTGCTGAAACGCTCTTTAGCGACTCGAATTCGGTAGTCAGATTAGCTAGAGTACGGCGGGCTGTTTCAGTCTTGGTTCGGTTTAGCAACCAACTGATGGCATAGGCGATGCCCCCGACGACAACCGTAACAAGAAGAAGCTCGACTATGCTCGCGTGTTCAACAGTAGGCATATAACCTCGTTAGTTAGCTTATTGTACTGCTAAGCATGCTACGTACAGTGCACGCATACCAGCCTTTCCCGCGCGGCGTCTTTAGACCCATGCGGTTTAGAGATGATCGGCAATATCGCGCGACGTCTTGCCCTAACCGCTTAAACCAACAGCGAGGTGCATCAGATATGGAAGCATCCTCAAGTGCGCGTCACCGCCTTTGCCATTTCGAGCGCATCGAGCGGGCGCGGGTTGCCTAAGTGTAGGCGCTTGCTCCTGATTGCGCTCCAAATCGCAAAAGCGCTCACAAACTCTTTATGTAGGTTAGTATTATCGTTCCTAGTAAGCCGATATCACCAAACCCTGATTTGGTGATATTCACTTGCTATGCAACTGATTATGCGCTTAATTGTTTGATCTGCGTTAGGGAATGTAGCGACGCATCCAGAGAGTTACGTTGGCTTCGCGTCTTTATTTCGGCATGCGCACAACTGATAATCGCACACTACCAATATAACGTTGTGCCTAGCCCTTGGTCGATTTGTCTGTATCCGCTCTACGCAGATGCCGGTCGCCTATACCATTCGAACACTAATTATTTGCATTAATGTAGCGGACACTCAAGTTTGGGATGACACTCGCAATTTGAGAATCTCACTGCTTGCGAAAATCGACGCTGCTCCATTGCTGTGAAAAGCCGCGCTACACGCGCCTTCCCACAGCAATGGCAGCCCCTACAGTATAATTTTAACGATCAACGTGGCAGAATCAGTGATCGTAACCGTTACCAGCATCTTCTGTCGTTACTACATGGACATTCGATGCGATAAAGACGCTCAGAGTTTTTGTGTCGTCAATCGTCATATCTCTACCATGAGCGAAATTATGACCAAAAAGTCCACCTATACCAAAGGTCGCAAGCCCAACAATAGTTGCTGTTGATGAAGCTCCCTTTCGATCTTCCTCTGCACTTGCTTGTGGAGTATCCGATAATTCGACCTTACCGCCATCAGCTGCATATATCCAGTCAAACTTAAGACCTAGAGATCCAGAATGACCATTACCGCCAGCCTTTTGAACACTAGCGACCTCTCCTTGACCTTCTGCGCCTTTTTTAATTACGACTCGTCCTTCTACTACGACATCATGTGCGGCAGTAAATGAGAATGTATCAGCCACTTTCGCAGAGTTGGACGAGAGCGATCCTATCACATGAATCGGAACTTCTGTCCCGGCGACAACTAGCTTTGTCTGACCTGTGATAGGTGTAAGGACTGGAGCGCTTGTTGAAGATGTTTGTATTTGAACAGTACTTGGAGATGCAGCAGCTGGAAGGGCGGTCAATAAACTAAAGCTTAGGAACACAGCAACGAAACGCATTGGATAGCATCCTTTTCACGGCAGAGTGACCACAATCTGGTTATTGGTTAATTAACGGCATCTCTCAGAAAAGACCCTCGAAGGTCAGAATGAAAACACCATAGCTAGCGTCGCTGATCTCTAAGAAACACGGCAAGGGCAGAGTGTCTGACAGCTGGCGTCTTGACGAATTGTTGGCAAGCACTGCTGCTTATATCGTGCGGTCGATCAAGCGCTAAGAGGGTGCTTAAAAAGGTTTTCCCTACACACTGCTCCAGCGAGGAAGATCATGCGGAAGCATGCGCCACGAACACCCAGATCGCATGACATAAAAATTCCCGTTGAGAATTTCTCTCCGAAGATAGGTTCTGGGTAGAACATCCCGACGGACTGGCGGCAGCAACGGCTCCAGAAGCGTCCATTCGGCATCATCCAAGTCGCTTGGGTAAGCAAATCTCTCGCTCATACGACGCTTTTTCAAGCATGAAATCGAGCAAGCATCACCTTTTTAAATACCCTCTTGATGCGGTTGCCACAAGCGACGTTGGCTCAACCTTATATGTCAACATCTCGCAGTTTGTATCGTCGACGAATTTTACAACTACTCCGGCATTAAGCGTCCAGTCAGGCGCAAACGAAGGCGATTCGATTGCCTTTGACTTGCAATCGGCAACCGCATCGGCGCTGCGCATCTCAAACGTCAACGTCATTTCATCCAGCGACAATTTCAATACCCTCGCATCGGTGAACTTGCAAGCATTGGAATGGACCATCCCCAGCCTCAACGTTGCTCAGACATCAACGGAATATACCAAAGATCAGTTGCTTATCAACTTCGGTATTTCGTTACTTTCGCAAGCCAACACCAATTCGCAGACGGTCCTCTCATTGTTCTGATAAGCAAACGTTTCTCTACGAAGATGAGAAAGCGCCGCACTTTACAGATGCATCGTACGGCGCTTTGTCTCAATGTGGAATTGTCGTTGCGAATTATCCCCGACGACTCTTGGTTGTTCCCTTGCGTTTTGTTGCAGAGGTTTTCTTGACGGCTGCTTTCTTCCGAGAAGTCACCGGCTTTTTTTCCGCTGTCTTAGGCCGACCAACGTTTTTCCGTCCAGCCGGTGGAGCAGTTGTTGTCCGCTTCTTGCGCCCAGTGTTTTTTACAACAACCGATTTCGCACGCCCAACGGAGGCTTTCTTCCGACCCGAAACGGCCTTTTTCACTGCAGCTTTGGGACGGCCAACTGGCTTGCGACTTGCCGTTGCAACGGTCGATGTTGCACGTGCTGTCGTTTTCTTGGCTGTCGCTTTCGGTCGACCAACCGGTTTTGCGGCTGTGGCTTTCGGACGACCTGGGGATTTCCGAGCAGTTGCGGCTTTCGTTGCTGAGCGCGTGGTCGTTTTCGTATCCGAAGCTTTGGGGCGACCAACCGCTTTCTTCGCGTCAGCTTTCGGGCGACCGACAGCAGATTTTATCGGACGATCACTTGTCTTTGCCGATCCCGCTTTGGGACGGCCGACTGGTTTGCGCGTTGTTGCAGCAACGCTCGACTTCTTCTGACGCGTACGTGCTAGTGGTTGTTTCGCACTAGGCGCATTCACGCTGCCTTTGGGACGACCACGACCGCGCTTTACCACCGGTATGGCTTCTGGTTGAGAATCAGGTTCTTCGTCACGGGGCTCCTGTTCATATTCTGTATCTGTATTGTCGCTGATATTTTCATGCTCATCATCTTCGTTGTTTTCGTCGATAGAGTCGGGTACTTCGATTTCTTGCTCTGGGGATATTTTTTCAATTTCTCGTTCAGAATCCATACGTTTCCTGATTTCACGGCGTTGGTAGCATCGAGGTATTCGATTTCCTATGTGCCATCATTATGAACGAAAATCTACAAAACCTGGTATTTATTTATTCAACCCGTCACCAACATCCATCAAGATCTTATGGTCTGCAAACACTCTCATATAAAATGTACTAGTGATTAATAAGCGACCACGCAGAAATCTGTAGGGAATAAAATCCGGATGAGATTCGAACAGGCGCGAATGCGGCACAATATTAATTCCACACCACGGAAAATTACGAGGTTTCTGGCTATAAGTAGTATGTTTTTTACATCACAAAGAGGCACTCTGCTTGGAATCCGCTTGCCAGCGGAATAGGACAATACAAGCAGTCCGATGGCTACTCAAATTCTTCTGCTATCGCAAAGTAGACTGATGAGTGCCTGTATTAGCATTGTTAGCTTTATCAAATCCCCTTTGCTGGATCGACTACGTTCAGGCTTTTGATCCACCGTACTGATGATTCACTAGCAACGAGACTTTCGATTAGCACGGAAGCAACTCATAGGCTGCGATGGATGCACAGAGGGAATACTGACGGTTACATAAATTTTGTTTTTCTTGAATCTATCGGAGGAAATACGCCGTGACAGACCAGGATATTATCGACTTGAGCGATGCGGAGCGGGTCAAGGAAATCGATACGCGCATTCATGAGATGGGGAAACTCTATCTGCAATGGGCTCAGAGTGCAAAGCTTCGCTATCGTGGCTTAAATATCGCAACGATTGTATTTAGTGCAGCCGTTCCTGTCATTGTGCTTCTTGCCCCTCTTATCGGATCCGATCCGAAGTCTCCCTGGGTAGCATCGGTCGCTGGGATTCTCGGCGCCTGTGCGACATTAAGTAAATCGATAGACTTACTTTTCAAAAATCACGATACATGGTTGCGAAATAATGACTCCTATGGAAAATTACGAAGTGAGCAATTTCTTTTCCAAGAACGTGCTGGAATGTATAAAGGACTCTCTCTGACAGATCGCATTTCTCTGTATGCCGAGCGAATTGAAGCGGTCATTGGCACAGAAACTACCTCCTGGACCGGTACGGAGAAAGCCCCGCAAGGTACAGCAAATTAGTACGCAATACAGCCGCGAGTCATTGCCTATAAACGATAACAAGGAAAGCTCTTCAGTTCCACTATTGAACGGGCTTGCTTCACCAGATGTCACTGAACGTACGTATGGCAAAGCCATTCGACGCCTGCTGCCATTCTTGACCGGCTGCTTTGTGCTCGCCTACCTTGACCGATTCAATATAGGCTTTGCTCAATTGCAGCTTGCTACCGACTTACATATAAGCAATACCGCCTACGGTTTTGGTGCCGGAATATTTTTCTTGGGATATCTGCTTTTTGAAGTTCCATCAAACATCGTTCTTGCAAGGGTCGGAGCCCGACGTTGGATCTCCCGCATTATGATACTATGGGGAATTGTTTCACTCGCGACGGCATTTGTGCACTCTGCATTCGAGTTATATATTGCCCGTTTTTTTCTCGGTGCGGCTGAAGCAGGGTTTTTCCCTGGCGTCGTTTTTTATCTCACTCTTTGGTTTCCGCGTTCTCGACGAGCTCATGCGATTGCATTACTGACAACAGCTATTGCCGTGTCCGGGATCATCAGCGGCCCGATTTCAGGCTTTATCCTTCAACACTTAAGTAACAGCGCCGGCTTGCACGGGTGGCAATGGCTTTTTCTGCTCGAGGGAGCGCCATCAGTATTAGCCGGAATCGCTACCTTATATATTTTAGAAGATCGTGTTGCCGATGCATCGTGGCTAACGAATGAAGAGAAAACGCTTATTGGGGAGGCAGTTATTCGTGAAAGTCATTCTAAAAAGGCAATGGCGACTGCATCTATCTTCCGCGATCCCTATATTTGGCAGCTTGGGCTTATTAATTGCTGTTTATGCATGGGATTATACGGTATTGGATTCTGGTTACCGCAACTCTTACAAAAAGCTGGCGCTGGTAACGCTTTGCACATTGGACTTTGGAGCGTTATACCATACCTTGTCGCGATCCCATTTATGGTATGGCTTGCCTGGTGCTCAAATGCGAGCAGCAAGCAACATCGATTACTCATCTTCTGCACCATCTGCGAAAGCATCGGGCTAACGGTAAGCGCGCTTTATGGCGAGAGTCTCCCGATTGCAATTATTGCCTTAACCCTGGCGACCGTCGGTATTCTGACGGCGGTTCCGCTTTTCTGGATGCTTCCGACCAGCTATCTCAAAGATGGCCCTTCCGCTGCCGCTGGCATTGCCTTAGTCAATTCTATCGGCGCGATCGCGGGCTTCTCAAGCCCATTTCTTGTCGGAGCCATACGCGATGCAACGCATACCACCACTGCCAGCATGCTCATGATAGCTGCCATGGTAGCCTTGGGGGGAGTCGTCATCGCTCTCTTGTCGCCTGGTCCAGTATCGGAACTTGAGCATAAGGCCGGTTAATACTGCGGCTATCAACCATTATTTGCACTGCATTCTCATAAATGTCAACGATGCGGTCGTCGGCTACGAAAACTGCGATGCAATAATGGTCATCGACATTCGCACGCGGTGATAACGAACAATTTCTGCAATGACTTGCTCCGTCACTATAGTGCGGTCTGCTTCGCTCAAGTTTGGAAAAGCAATGCGAATTCCGCTTGGAACTCCATCTTTAACTGCATAGGAAAAGTCATCAAGGAAAGCATTCAGCACTTTGGGGGAAGGCAGTTCGCTGTCATTTCCATTCATGTATATATCAAACCATGATGGCATGACGGTGATGTTGTTGGCATGTTACGATTATACGTCGTAACATGCCAACAGATTTGACTTATTGTGGCAAGCTTTTTTGCAACTTATATCCTACGCCATGCATCGTTATGATTTGCTCACCATACCTTCCTAGTGCTTTACGCAGACGGCGTATCGCGACATCGACAGATCTCTCTGATTCAACTGCATCTTCCGGCCAAGCTGTCTCAAGCAGCTGAGATCGACTCAGTGCGACGCCTGCATTCATTGCCAGATAATGGAGCAGTTTGAAATCCAATGGACTTAACTCAATTGTCTGGTCGCTGATTGTGACTTCACGTCCAGCAAAGTTGATGTGAATATCACCGATGGTGATGAATGGCGCTGGAACGAGGTTAGCTAAACCTAACACTTGTTTCGAGTAACGCGCAATTATCGCATCAGCAAAATCGTTCAACTGCTCTTGCGTGATTTGTATAACAATTTGTTTATTATGCATCATCTGCTTTCTGCACCTGTGGCGCATCGTTGAGATGATATTGGCATGACTGATGGGTAGGGTATTGGCAAGGGTTTAAACGCGGACCGGAAAGGAGCAAAGCGTATTGAGGACCAGAGTGGCCCTTGCCAATACCCTACCCATCAGTCATCCTGCATGTCGAATCGATGTCGGTGCCTAGCTAGGCAAGTGGGTCAATTTTCGATCGGTATTAACATAGCCCACTCTGAACATGTTTAACAAACGCTTGAACTTCTTGATGATGCACAAGGCAAAGAGTAGCTTGCTTCATCCCATACTTTGAATAATAGAGATACTCTAGCCCAACAATACGCGCGCCACAGACAGCGCAAACGTGGTCTCTTGTAGCTGGAAGTTCATCGGGGAACTCGTATTTCAGGGCAATCTTCGGAATGTCCACTACTACGCCGCTAAGAGACGTGGTATCTTCTGCGTCAACGTTTTAACCCGAGCATCATGCTGTGCTTTATAAAGATCGGTAGCAGCCTGGGCGCGAATCCAAAACTCCGCAGACATGCTAAGAGCTGCTTCGAATCGCAAGGCCATCTCAACAGAAATTCCACGCCGACCGTTCACGATATCAGACACGTAAGCGCGTGAAACGCCTATAGCTGCAGCAAACTGCATCTGTGTCAAGTTCATCGGTTCAAGAAACTCATGAAGCAGCAACTCTCCAGGAGTCACGGGCGGCTTTTTTCTTGGCTTTGGTGCGAAACTCATGATACTGTCCCTTCCTAGTGGTAATTCGTAATTTCGACGTTGTGCGCGTTTTCGCCATCCCATTCGAAGCAGATACGATACTTTTGATTGATGCGAATAGACCATTGCCCCTTACGACCACCATGTAAGGGCTCAAGTTTATTACTCGGAGGGATACGTAGGTCTTCAATCCGAGGAGCAAACTCGATCAAGGCAAGTTTCTTCTCCGCGATTGCGTGTAACTCGACAGGCAGCGTCTTTCGTGCGGCACGCGTCGACTCGCCATTGGCAATATCAGCTGTGCCCTCGTCGAAAAAGCTCTTGATCATGTATCCATGTTATCATACGAGGGGTACTTCGTCAATAGAGCCCCCACCCACCCGAAGCTTATGCTTGAGTATAAGAAATCATCCGTGAAGAAAGCAACTGCTCCACAACGAAAAGTTAGCACCAAGCGTCGTCGCGGATAAGTCGCGAGACATCATGTATGTGATACGAAGTGCCACATGACGCTTTTGCAACGTGCGGCACTTCGTAAGCGTTTCTTCAATTAGTTATGAATGCACTAGATCGTTGAATCTACAAGATTTTCTAGAGCATGACGGATTTAATGATCAGAATTCCAAAAGAAAGTTAATGATCCCATGACGCGTGATCAGTTTGGGTCACCATTGGTTGTGCATTCGCAAAACGTATAATTTCAACGAGACTAGCACGATGATCGTGCACTGAGATTGTGGGATGACCATCATAAAACGCCAAACGTTTTGTTAGTATTTCGCTACCAATGAATTCGTCTGGTTTCGCCCGCCGGCGATGTGACATCGAGCCAGTTGATTGCACAATCTCGTAACCAATTTTGCGGACCTGTACCGTTCTGTTTATTCGCCCGACAACTTGATAATAGTCAACATTGGGGTGAGTAGCCCGAGGGAATTTCACCCTCAGGCCCTCTCAGAACCGGACGTGAACTTCTCAGTTCATCCGGCTCCCATCACGGAGCAATTCCAATATAACCGGCACGCCAGTGTGCAAAAAG
>Ga0116231_10011863_pt1 | contig 13148 bp, 11 predicted proteins | sample S1TSphgellanicum_2_FD_89695 | JGI IMG/M metagenome (GOLD analysis project Ga0116231, IMG submission 89695) | Host-associated microbial communities from peat moss isolated from Minnesota, USA - S1T2_Fd - Sphagnum magellanicum MG | ecosystem: Host-associated > Plants > Peat moss > Unclassified... | reverse complement strand
GCAGGATCTTTCTCGACTATTTGCGCAACGACCGCTTGTCGACGGCGGTGGCGGTGCTGTCGCCGCGCGCACGCGCCGGCGCGCCGGTCTCGATGCCGCTCCACTGGGACGACGTCCAGTCCGGCCTCGACCCTCTGCGTTACACCGTGCGCACGGCGCAGAAGCTGCTCGAGTCCGGCAAGCCTTGGACAGAGTATTTCCGCAGTGCCTGCTCGCTGTCCGTCGCGATCGAGGCCAGCACGGCCACGGCGCACGGCGCCGCGGCCAGGCGGCGCCGTGCAACCGCGATCGGACCCGGCGCTACTTGACGGTGATGCCTAAGTCCGCGGCGTCCGCGCGCGCCATTTTCAAGTGCGACTCGAGCGTCGGCAGAGTCTGGCTCGCGAACGCTTTCGCGTCCGGATCCTGACCCGAGTTGGCCTCTTTGCGGAACAGGCGGATCGCCATTTCATGCGCTTTGACCTGCTCCTTGATGTAGGCCTTGTCGAACGTGCCGCCGGACTCGACCTTGAGCTTCGCTTCATCCGCCATCATGCCGACGCTCGTCGAGGTCGGCAGGGAGATGTTCTTCTGCGCGGCAAGCGTTTTCAATTGATCGTTCGCGGCGGAGTGGTCCTTGACCATGCGCGCGCCAAAGTCCTTGACCGCTTGGTCGGTTCCCTTGTCCTCTGCGAGCTGACCCTCCTCGACCTCGCCGATGCCGGCCTCGGCCGCATGCTTGTAGAAGCTCGCATCGGGTTGAGAGGCGGCACTCCACACGCTCGGCGCCGCCGCCAGCGTCGCGCAACCGAACAGGAACCCCAGTGATTTGTTCATCGCATCTTCCTCCAGTAGGTAAACCCGCGACCGTTCGGGTCCACGGGACGATTCGCGGAAACATCTTCTGCAGTCGGGACTGCGCAGGGGATTGGACATTGACCCGACCGTCTGTAGGAAAACGGGAGCGCTGCGCCCTCGCGGGGCACCGCTCAGGTCGAGAGCAGGGCCGCCTTGACGCGCTGCTGGAAATACGCGACCGATTGCTCGTGGCGCGGACTCAACGGACCCGACGTGTAGCCGCCAGAGGAGTAATTTCTCTGCGTGGTCTCGCAGATGCCGAAGTCCTCCCGCACGATGCCACAGGTCGTGTCGATGGTGCGACGACGCACGGCATCGGCATCGGTCGAGGTATCGGTGAAGTAAAAGTCGTAGAGAATGTCGGTCGATTCCACACCCGTCGGATTGATGCGGCTCGTGTTCATGCCGCCCGGAAACGTCGAGAGCGTCCAGTTCGGCCACATCCACAGCCATTTCCCGGCATAGATCGAGCCGTCTTTCTGCGGCGAGGTCATGCGCACGAGACCGTTGCGCGCGACGGTCTCGAAGCCGTGGAAATCGATGACCTTCAAGAAGCTCGGATGGATGCCGGGGATGTGATAGCCCTCGACGAAATTATCCGTGTAGGTCTTCCAATTGCTGCGCATCTCGAAGCGCTGCTGTTCGACGCCGGCGTAGCTTTCGAGCGGATAGGCGGCGACCTCCTCGGGCAGGTCGCCGAGTTGCTCGAGCAGGCTGACGGCGGGATCGATCGCGATGAACACGAGTCCGCGCCACTCGGACACATGGGCCGGTGTCAGCGGCCAGTCGCCGCGCAGAAATCCCGGGTCGTCTCCGAACCACGGCGCATGACGCAGACCGCCATCGTGATCGTAGACCCAGTGGTGGTACGGACAGCGCAGCGTCTGGCAGCGTCCGGCGCCTTCCGCGAGCAGACGCGCGCCGCGATGGCGGCAGACGTTGTGGAAGGCGCGCAGCACGCCGTCGGCCCCCCGCAGCGCGAACAGCTTCCATCCCGCCACGTCCACCGCGAGATAGTCGTGCGCCTGCGCCAGACGTTGCGCCGGACCGAGCATCTGCCAGGCACGGCGGAAAATGCTTTGCCGTTCGTCCGAGTAGATGGCGGGGTCGACGTAATAGCGGGGCTCGAGATTGCGCATCAGCCGAGGCGGGCGCGGGCGGCCGTGGCCTGAATCTGTCCGAAGCGCCGTTCGCGCCGCGAGAAGTCGACCAGCGCAGCGTCGAGGGCAGCGGCGTCGAAATCGGGCCACAGAACGTCCGAGAAGTAGAGTTCCGCATAGGCGCACTCCCACAGCAGAAAGTCGCTGAGTCGCTTCTCGCCACCGGTACGGATCAGCAGGTCGACGTCCGGCGCGCCGCTCACGGCATGATCGATCTCGCCGAGCGTACTTGAGAATCGAGCCCGCGGGTCCGCCGCCGCTCCATCCGATGCAGCCGATGCAGCCGATGCAGCCGATGCCGATGCGGCAGACAGGCGCCGCGCCGCCTCCATCAGGCTGAATTGGGCCGAATAGTCCACGGCGATGCGCAGGCACATCTGCGTGCACTGCGCCGTGGCGCGCTCGCTGTGTTCGATCGCGCGCAGCAGCGGCGCGCTCAAGCGGTCGCGGCGTCCGATCACGTTGATCCGAATGGACTGTTCGAGACAGCGGCGCGTCTGGGTCAGCAGGTAACGCTGCAGCAGCGTGAACAGCGCGCCGACCTCGCTCTTCGGTCGTTCCCAATTGGCGGCCGAAAAGGCATACAGGCTCAGCGTATCGATATCGCGCCGGCGGGCTGCCGCCTCGACGACGTCGTTGACCGCTTTCGCGCCCGCGCGGTGCCCGGCGGTGCGTGGCAGATGGCGGCGCGTGGCCCAGCGCCCGTTGCCGTCCATGATGATGGCGATATGCATTCTAAAGTGCTCTACATTGCAAAGCCGACCGGCGATCCTGCAGTGCCATACGGTATCAAGTCCGCCGCGTCGCTTTTATGACCGCTTCCACATGATCGAGATATCGATTCAACGCGTTCTTGCCGAGAGCCGTGAGCCGATAGAGGGTTTTCGGGCGGCGGAACTCGAACGTCTTCGTGCAGCTCAAATAGTTGGCCTCCTCGAGCTTGCGCGCGTGTGCGCTCAGGTTGCCGTCGCTCACGTCGAATAACGCTTTCAGCTCGGCGAAACTCAGCTCGTCGCGCACCGCCAGGGCGCTCATGATGCCGAGACGCACGCGCTCGTAGACCAGCCGGTCGAAGGTGGCGTCGTCCCGGTCCACGGGCCCGCCGTCGGCGCTCGGGCGCGTCGCGGGAACGCTCGTGAGCTGCGGCCGCTTGGCGCCGACCGGGGCGGCCGCCGGCCTCGCGGTTTGCTTGGACTTTGCGCTCATGCGGCGGCGTGCTCACGTTCCATTCGGTGGATCAGAAATCCGAACAGCACGTGCAGGCCGCCGAACCCCAGGCCGAGCAGCAGCATCTGAACGGACTCGGGCAGCGCCAACGCGAACAGGCCGAGCAGCACGAACAGTGCGCCCAGCAGCCCGATGAGCCGCGTCGTCGTCGCGCAGGCGGAAATCAGGGCGCATCCGTACAGCAGCAGCCAGGTGCCCGGAATCGCGTGAAAATTTCCCGTGGACGCATGCACGCCGGTCATGACCGCGCCGGCGAACAAGCTCGGAAACAAGCACAGCAGGAATTTCCGCAGCGGCGTATTCGCGAGGCTCAGGCCGCGCAGCGATGCGGGCCGTGCCATCAAGGCGCCGCCCGTGCCGGCCGCCACGGCCGCGGCCACCAGCCAGATGGCGAGCCAATGGACGTGCAGGCGCGGCATCGATGCGAACATGGCCGCGATCAAGGCGACGCTGCCCATGGCGATGCCCGCCGAACCGGGCACCGCGAGATAGGTCGCCGCCTCCATCGAGCTGCGGATGTAGCGCAGCGTCGCGACCGCGTGGTTGTCGAGTCGAACCGTGTTCGCAGGTAGCATCGGCAAACATCTCCCGAGGGTCGCGTCGGCGCACGCTACGGTGGTTCGCCCTTGGCTGTCAAGTACTCTGCATGGCAGAGTCAATTGACTCCCGAGGGGTCCTGCTGCGCGAGCACTTGCCGCAGCGCATCCAGGGTGTCCGCCTCGGCGGCCGGTTTGTCGGTGCGCCAGCGGGTGATGCGTGGGAAGCGCAGAGCGAGGCCGGATTTGTGGCGCGAGGATGCGGCGATACCCTCGTAGGCGAGTTCGAACACCTGCACGGGTTCGACGCTGCGCACGATGCCGAATTTCTCGACCGTGTGGCTGCGGATCCAGCGATCGAGCGAGCCTATCTCGGCGCCCGTGAGGCCGGAGTAGGCTTTGGCGACGGGCACGAGGGCGGCGCCATTCCAGACGCCGACCGTGTAATCCGTGTATAGATTCGACCGTCGGCCGGATCCCGGCGCCGCGTAGAGCAGCACGCCGTCGAACACGAACGGGTCGACCTTCCACTTCCACCAGGCACCGCGCTGCCGTCCCGCCCCGTAGGCGGAGTCCCAGTGCTTGAGCATGACCCCTTCGACGCCGCGTGAGCGGGCGGACGTCCGGGTCGCCGCCAGCGCCTCCCACGTGCCCGTCGGCAGCGCCGGGGAGAGCCCGATCGAGAGGCACGGCGTGTCGGTGAGCAGACGCTCGAGGCGCGCACGCCGTTCGCGCAGCGGCCGTCCGCGCCAGTCACAGCCGTCGATTTCCAACAGATCGTAGGCCACGAACCGGGCCGGCACCTCCGCGAGGATCTTCGCGGTCAGGCGGCGTCGGCCGATGCGCCGTTGAAGCGCTGCAAACGGCAGCACCTCGCTGCCGCGCGCGGCGAGCACCTCGCCGTCCAGCACCGTGCCCTGCGGCAGGACTCGCGCCGCGTCGATGATCTCCGGAAAGCGGTCCGTGATCACTTCTTCACCGCGCGACCATAGCGTGCTGTGTCCGCCGCGATGCACGAGCTGGCCCCGAATGCCGTCCCATTTCCACTCGGCGAGCCAGTCGGCGCGCGCTCCCAAGCTGTCCGCGCCGTCCGTGAGCGCAGAGGCGAGATAAAACGGGTACGGCAGGTGGGCCACGCTACCGGCGGCGTCCTCGCGCAGCGACCGCCAGAATGCCGCGTTGGGCTGCCAATCCCCGATCAGCGCGCGCTCGAGTTCGATGCGCGGCCGGTCGAGCACGAGCGCGAGGGCCCGCGTCACGAGCGAGCGCGACACCCCGACGCGCAGTGCGCCGGTGAGCAGCTTGTTGACGAGGAAGCATTCCTGATAGGGCAGCTCCCGCCACCAGCCGACGACCTGGCGGCGCTGCTCGGGCTCGCTCAAGCTCGCGAGCGGCAAGAGTCGCTGCTCGAACCAGGCGTCGAGCGCCAGCTCGGGTGCGGTCGGCGCCTCCGTCGCGCCGTCCCGTGCCGGACGCGGTACCAGCAGGGCGATCGTTTCGGCCAGGTCGCCGACCGCTCCGTAGGTCTCCTCGACCAGCCATGGCGGCAAGCCCGCCTCGGCATGGAGCCAGGTGCGCAGCAGCGCGTGACCGACGCTGCGCTTCATGCGACGGCCCGACAGCACGTACAGGCTCCAGGCCGCTTCGGCCTCGCCCGCACCCCGAAAATAGGCGGCCAGTGCATCCACCTTGGCGCGCGTGGAGGTGGTCGAGTCGAGACTCTCGAACAGGGCGGCGAAGCGCTGCATCACTGCTCCGCGCCGTACTCGGTCGAGAGCGTCGCGGCGTCGACGCCGAGTTCGCGCAGGTAACGGCACAGCGTGTCGCTGTGCCCGTGCGTCAGCAAGATGCGCCGCGCCCCGGTCGCGCGGCAGGTGCCGAGCAGCGACGGCCAATCCGCATGATCGGACAGCACGAAGCCACGGTCGTAGCCGCGACGGCGCCGGTCGCCGCGCACGCGCATCCAGCCGGAACAGAAACCCGTGCGGTGGGGACCCAGGCGGCGCATCCACGCCGAACCCGCGGCGCCGGGCGGCGCCACAATCAAGGTGCCGCGATACGGGTCGGCGCGCGGCAGCGCCGCGGGCTGGGTCGGCAGCAGCGCGATCCCGGCCGCCCGGTAGATCTCCACGAGCGGCGCGATCGCGCCGTGCAGATACACCGTATCGGTCGTCAGGCCGGCAAGCTCCGCGAGCACGCGTTGTGCCTTGCCGAGACTGTAGGCGAACAGCACGCTCGCGAGGCCGAGTTCGCGATTCGATTGCCACCACTCGTAAATCTCCCGGATCACCGCCGCGGGCTCCGCCCAGCGGTAGACCGGCAGCGCGAAGGTCGCCTCACTGATGAACACGTCGCAGGCCAGCACTTCGAACGGCGTACAGGTCGGATCAGGCTCGCGTTTGTAGTCGCCCGACACCACCCAGACGCTGCCGCCGTATTCGAGGCGGATCTGTGCCGAGCCCAGGATGTGTCCCGCCGGGTGCAGCGAGACCCGCACGCCGTTTAACCGGAATTCCTCGCCGTAGGCATGCGCGGCGATCGGGGCGTCGGGCGTCAAGCGCTCGCGCGCGAGCCCGACGCCGGCGGCGGCAAGGTGGTAAATCGCATGTCCGGGGCGCAGATGATCCGCGTGAGCATGCGTGATCAGCGCCGTTTCCACCGGTCGCCACGGGTCGATGTAGAAGCGGCCCGCGGGACAATACAGGCCGCGCGGCGTCGCCACGACGAGATCGGCAGACTCCATGCCCGATGGTAAGCGAACCGCGCGCCGGTCGGGGTGCACCGGGGGCCAAACCTCGGCTATGATCGGTTTTTAAGGATGCGACACAGGGTGCTCAAGTGCTCAAGTCTCTCTTCTCGGCATTCCGGCGCCCGGCTGATGTCGTCGATCCGCCCCGATCTGGCCGCATGGTGACCATCGAGGCACCGAGCTGGCACGCCGTCTCGATCGCCGGCGGTTCCGCACCCTGTCTGCGTGCGCGCGAGTGCGGTACGCAACGATTTTTGTCTGCCGAAGCGCCGCGTCTGCCACTGCAGGGCTGCGACGCGGCGGTGTGCGAATGCCGCTATCGGCATCATCAGGATCGGCGTGCCAAGCCGCGCCGACTGGTCGATCGCGGGGAATTACGACGGCCGTTCACCGGCGTCGAGCAGCGCGTGATTTCGCGGGGCCGGCGCTCGAGCGACGCTTGACCTTCCGCTCGGTGCTTCAGGATCACTCGGTGCTTTAAGATCAACCGAGCGCGGAGGTCATCTCAGCGCGGACGTCATCCTAGCGCGGACGTCATCTTGAAGATGCCCTGGGCATTCGAGCTGTCGAAGCGCAGGTCTAGCCGTAGCGTCCCGCGCTCATCGCGGATCGTGTCGCGCGTGATGAATTCGTAAAACGATCCCGGCACGCTCTCGACGATCTCCGACCCGTCATCGGCGCGAAAATGGCGCTTGACGGGATCGGCCTTGAACGCGGTCTGACGGACGGATCCCGCCGCGGAAATCTCGATGTGGTCCTTGATGGGTCTGCCCAAGGCGCGTTGTGCCTCTGCGGTGGCATGCACGTCCGGCACTCGGTCGGTCGCGTGGTTGAATGCCGAGCCTTCGGTCGCGATCCAGGCGGCTTCGGCCGATTCCCGCAACAAAGTCCGATAGTCGGCAAGCGCCGGCGTATCGTGCCAGCGGCCGAATGCGCCGGTCAGTTCCGCGAGCCCCGCGGCGGCGGTCGCCGGGTCGGCGCTGCGGGTGTCGCCGAGCTGTTCGAGTAGCTGCCGGGCCGCGGTTCCCAACGGCTCCCGGGTCGAGTCGAAGACGCGATGCGCCGCGGCCTGAAACTCGGCCGAAAAGCGCCCGACGTGCAGCTCGCTCACGAAGAATTGCGGCAAGCTTTCCGGGAAATCGGCGTGCACGAAGGCGCGACCCGTCATGCGCAGACGGTCGAGCGGATAGACCCCGGCAAGCGTGTATCCCAACGGTTCGAGCAGGCGGGCGACACTGTGCACGCCGCCCGGGATTGCACCGCAGGGCGCAGCGCCGAAATCGATCGTGCGCAGCGCACCGTGATCGAACCTGACGCGCGCCCCCTGCGCACGCCGCTCCGCCACGTACGCCGACCCGGTCGGCACGCGTGACAGCAGGTCGTCGAATAATAAGGCGTTCAACGCCATGGCCACGACCGCGCGCGATACGCGGGCCGTGGTCTCGTCCCGGACGGCGGGATCGACCTCGAGCATCTCGAGCACCCGGTCGGCGTGCGCGGCGCCCAGCCGTGCCGCCAGCAATGCGCAAAGATTCCCGCTCATGCCGCGTGCGCGACCACCGGCGCCGCGGCGGCGTACACCCGGCCGAAGCGGTTGGCGAGGAACGACGCGAGGCCGATGTCTTCCTGACGGATCAGGCCGGATTGCGGCAGGGCTCCGGCACTCAAGAGATCGAGCACGGCGCAGATGCCGCCGGCGGTCGTGAGCTGGATCGCACTGCGCATGCGACCGCCCAAGTCGGCCGCATAGATCTTGTGCGCATAGGTTTCCTGCACGAGCTGGCCGCGCTGCATGCCGCTCACGGTCACGAACACGATCACCACGTCCTGTAAGGTCACGGGCACCGCGCTCTCGAGGATGTCCTTGAGCAGTTCGCGCCGGTCGCGCAGGCGCAAGTCATTGAGCAAGGCCTTCATGATCGAGGCGTGGCCCGGGTAGCGGATGGTGCGGTAGTTGAGGTTGCGCACCCGGCCGGCCAGGCTCTCGCAGAGCGTGCCGAGACCTCCGGAGGTGTTGAAGGCCTCGTAGCGGATGCCGTCGAGCGAAAACTCCTCGCACTCCTCGAGCGGCTGAGTCTCGCGCAACTGCCCGTTCACGATGGCCTCACAGGGTTCGCAATATTCGTTGATGACGCCGTCGGTGCTCCAGGTCAGATTATAGTTGAGCGCGTTGGACGGGAATTTCGGCAGGGCCCCGACCCGCATGCGCACGTCGTGCAACTGCTCGAAGCGCGACGCGAGATCGCTCGCGACGATCGTGATGAAGCCCGGCGCCAGGCCGCATTGCGGAATGAACGCCGTATTCGCATCCGTCGCGAGCTGCTTGACCACCCGGGTGCTCGCCACGTCCTCGGTCAGGTCGAGGTAATGAGCGCCGGCCGACTTGGCGGCTTCGGCGATCAGGCGGGTGGCGTGATACGGCGCGGCGCTCAACACGGCGAACTGACCGGACAGAATGCGCCGCAGGCCCGCCGCGTCGCCGATGTCCGCCTGCACCTTGTGCACGGGCAGGCGCGTTTCGAGCCGCGCGAGCGGGTCCGCTGATCGGTCGACGACCGTGACCGCGTAATCCCCCGACCCCACGAGCAGTTCGGCGATCATGGAGCCGATTTTGCCTGCGCCGACGACGACGATGTTTTTCATGATGCCCTCGATGAGCCTTGGAACGGGTAGCAGGCTTGGAACGGGTAGGAGCCTTGGAACTGGTCGGCATTCTTGGGCAATAGTCCGTCGATTGGTATGCGCGATTAGGGCATTATCGCGCGAGCGAGCGGCAGAATGACGGTTAGGGTCGGCACTATGACGGATTCCATCGATGAGCGGCTGATCGCCGCACTGCGCGAGAACGGCCGTGCCACGACCGCGGAGCTGGCGCGACTCGTCGGTCGCTCCCGCAGCAGCGTGCAGAGCCGCATCGAACGCTTGGAGCGGCAGGGGATCATTCTCGGTTACGGCGTGCGGCTCGCGCCCGAGCAGGCACAAGGGGCGGTACGGGCCCACGTCATGATCAAAGTCGGCCCGAAGGAGGTGCGGGCCGTGACCGCGGCGCTACGCGCGATCCGGCAGGTCCGGGTGCTGCATTCCGTCAGTGGGGAGGTCGATTTGATCGCGGAGGCGGCGACGGCCACGGTGGCGGAGATGGATCAGGTCATCGATCTGATCGGCGCATTACCCGGGGTGGAACGGACGACCTCGTCGATCATTTTGTCGACCAAGCTGGACCGCTGAGTCGCTCTTCGTAGTATTATCCCCTAATCGATGGGGCAGTGGCTGGCACCCATAAAAAACGGCGTGGTCCATGTGATGTGACCACGCCGCCGGGTTATCGCGCCGACGGGGGAGTTGGCTGGCTTGCCGACGCGAGTAGCTCCTAAACCTTCCCGGAGCGAGGCTGCCTTCGCGGCATTCCCTACACCAGGTGACGAGATAGTGCCAAGAAGCCTGTCCCGGTGCGAGGTACACTTTCTCACAGTGAGTTGAGTATTTTTCAACTCTACGTTCTCGATCGGCGCCATTTCAACAAGAGATAGCAGCCGACCGCGATGGCCACCGTCAGGCAGCTCGCCTCGAAATCGGGCTTCATGCTCGGGGTAAACGCCATGGCGACGAGAACCGTGGTCATGCCCGCGAGCGCGAGTCCGCTGAGCCAGGGAAAGCACCACATTTGCACCGGCGGCGGCGCCTCGCCCCGGGCCTCGCGCTGGAAACGCAAGCGCATCTGGGCGACCACGACGATCATGTACACGATGACGCCGAGGGCGCCCGACGAACTCACCAGGAAATCGAAGACCTGTTGCGGCGCCTGGGTGGCCGCGACGATGCCGAGAAACCCGGCCACCGCGCCCATCAGGACCGAGAACACCGGTACTTTGCGCGCGTTCAATCGGACCAGCGACCGTGGTGCGTCGCGCCGGTCGGCCAACACGAACAGCACTCGTGAGCTCACGTAGAACGCCGAGTTCAGGCAGGACAGCACGGCGGTCAAGATGATGATGCTCATCAGCGTGCCGGCAAACGGGACGTGCATGCGCGACAGCGCGAGCGTGAAGGGTGACTCGCCGGAGCGCACCAGACTCCACGGTACGACCGACACGATCAGGAAAATCGACCCCACGTAGAACAGCAGAATGCGCCAGATGACCGCCGAACTCATGCGCGCCACGGCAAGGCCGGGCTGCGCGGACTCGGCGGCCGCGATCATGGTGATTTCGGCGCCGGTCATGGCGAAGAACACGGTCGGTACGGTCGCCACGACCGCGATCCAGCCGTGCGGCGCGAAGCCGCCGTCGGCCGCGAGGTTCTTGAACGTCGGCCCGTCCGGCGCCGTCCAGCCCAGCGCGTACGAGGCGGCGATCACGATGAACGTGAGGATCGCCGCGACCTTGATCGACGCGAACCAGAACTCGAACTCGGCATAGGACCGCGCCGACATGAGGTTGATCGCGGTCATGACGGTCATCAGACCGAGACCGATCGGCAGCGGTTGCCACGGCAGCCAGAGCTGCAAAATCTTGGCCCCGGCGATCGCCTCGACCGGGACGACCAGCACCCAGAAGTACCAATACAGCCAGCCGACCGTGAACCCGGCGCCGTCGCCCAAGCCGGCGCGCGCGAACTCGGTGAACGTGCGCACGCGCGGCAGTGCGGTGGCCATCTCGGCGAGCATGCGCATGACCAGCAGAATCAGCAGTCCCGCGATCGCATAACACAGGAACGTGGCCGGTCCGGCGGCGATGATCGCGGTGCTGCTGCTCACGAACAGGCCGGCGCCGATGATACCGCCGATCGAAATCATCGTGAGGTGGCGGCGCTTGAGCGATTTGCTGAGCTCGTTCGTCGGTGCTCCGACGAGCACGCCCGGGGCGGCAGCCTGCAGGGGCTTAGGAGTGGCCATCAGGAACCTCGGGCGTGGTGGACCGTGTCGACGTCGACGCGGGCGTCGCCGAGCTTCGGTATCGTCTCATCTCCCCAGAGCTGCCGCTCGCGGATCCACGGCAGGGGATAGGCGGGGTGCGGGCTGTCGAATTCGCGCGCGAGACGATGGGCGTCCCACATCGCCTGGTTCACCTGAGCCGGGGCCTTGGCATCACCGGTGCGGAAGATGTCCTCGATGTCGTTGGCACGCCATTCGGCCTTGCGCGCCTTGAGCGCCCGCCACAGGCCGTCTTCCGAGCGGCGCGAGGTGACGAGGATCACGGCATCGATCTCGAGGTCGAACTCGCCGCCGTTGTCCTTACGCGGCACGCGGCCTGCCGCGGGCCCGGTCAAATCGGGGCCGTACTTGTACAGATAGCTCACGCGAACCCTTCCGGGCTCGATTCGATCGACCCAATGGCTGGTCATGACCTTGACCCCTTTCTCGAACAGCAGGCGCTTGTTGTTGAAGGATTCCATCGTGAAGACGCCATACTCGGCGACGTCGGCGCCGTCGCAGACGTACGTGACCTCCTTGCCCTGGTTCGCCATGAGTTCGGCCAGTGCGATGCCCATGAAATGGCCGTCACCGTCGAGCACGAGCACGCGCCGCCCCGGCACGGGCTTGCCGTCCACGACTTGGAACGGGGTCAGCACGTGCGGCAGGCTGTCGTCCGCTCCCGGTATCGGGCCGGCGGTCGCGCTGCGGCCGTCCGAGGCCCAGTGTGAGCCGGTGGCGATCACCACGCGATCCGCGCCATAGCCGAGCACGTCTTCGGCCGTCATGCGACCGACGCCTACGTGGACTTCGACCGTCTTCTTGAGCCGTGCGAGCTGAGTCTGTCGATACGTGACGACCCGGCCCCATTCGCTCAAGCGCGGCAGCGTCGCGACCTTGCGCCAGTGGCCGCCGAGTTCGCCGTCCGCCTCGCGCAAATGCACGGTATAGCCGCGCTCGCCGAGCACGCGCGCGCATTCCATGCCGGCCGGCCCGCCGCCGACGACCAGCACCGAACAGGGCGCCGTGGTCTTCGTGAATTTCTCCGGGTGCCAGCCGCGCCGGTATTCCTCGCCGATCGTGACGTTCTGCGTGCACATGATCTGGCCGCCCTGTTGGAACTTCGACACGCAGATGTTGCAGCCGATGCACTCGCGGATGTCCTGCAGCCGCCCTTCGCTGATCTTGGTCGGCAGGAACGGGTCGGCGATCGACGGTCGCGCCGCGCCGATGAGGTCGAGCACTCCCGTGCGAATCAGCGCGACCATGTCGTCGGGACTCGTCAGGCGACCGTTGCCGACGACGGGGATGTCGGGGCCGAGCAGGGATTTACCCTGCTGGATGAACGGCGTCATCCAGCCCGACTTGCGAAAGCGCGACACGCCGGCGTCCTCGCCCCACTCGGCGTAGTCGCCGATCTTGAGCGCGACGGCATCCACCACGCCCTCCCGGCGAAACCGCTCGAGCAGACGCACGCCATCCTCGTGGGCTTCGACCCCCTCCGGGCCGTGCAGGGTGTCCATCTCGAAACGCGTCGTGATGGCGCAGTGATCGCCGAGTTCGCGCTTCAGCGCCTCCAGCAACTCGATGAAAAAGCGCGAGCGGTTCTCGAAACTGCCGCCGTACGCGTCGGTTCGCCGGTTGAAACGGGGCTCCAAGAACTGAATCGGCACGGTATCGTCGCCGGCCGATACCTCGAGGATGTCGAATCCCGCCTGGCTCGCGCG
>Ga0116231_10011861_pt1 | contig 13155 bp, 12 predicted proteins | sample S1TSphgellanicum_2_FD_89695 | JGI IMG/M metagenome (GOLD analysis project Ga0116231, IMG submission 89695) | Host-associated microbial communities from peat moss isolated from Minnesota, USA - S1T2_Fd - Sphagnum magellanicum MG | ecosystem: Host-associated > Plants > Peat moss > Unclassified... | reverse complement strand
TTTAACTTCAAAAAACTTATTTGATCTAAAAATTGATATTTGAATTCTGAATTACTATTTTGGAATCTTAAATTTATATTTTAATTCAAAAAATTATTGATTGAGTTTCAAGGGTTTTTTCTATTAGTGTTATCCATAATAAATCACTTTTATAAATAATTATAAATGATTATGTTTATTAAATCTAAGTGACACTAAGTAATTATTGTGATAACATAGATTTGTATATTATATAATTTATATTCTTATGTTAGAATTAATTAATTAAAAAGGAAAAAGGAAATTTTATGTAGTGTTTTTTTTGGGAATAAAACAAGAATAACAACATAATTTAGGGGAGGACCTCCATGTGGATATGTAGATCCAACTTTTTTGACCTTTTGACTTTTGATTTTTATTGTTTGAAGAAAGAAAAAGAAAAAAGAAATAAACATATATGTCTTTGGGATGATTGTCTAAAGCTTGTTAGGGTTTTTAAGTTGTTAGAATAGCTAAATATACCTATAAATGTAAGGTTTTATTTTGCTCAAAGAAGCAATGAGGGAAAAAATATATTTTTTGGGTAGTGGTAAATTTCAAATTAGGCTTTTTATTTTCAGCACTTTATGGAAGGGCTAAAATTATTATAATATTTTGAGGTTTTTTGGTTGAAGTAAAGTTATGGGGAAGGAAATTATGGGCATACAACTTCATTAAGACCATAATGGATGTGTTGGGTTCTATTCATATAGTTTTATTAGTCACGTGCATCATTTGGAAGAGAAGAATTTTGTAGAATATCAACAAATTGACAAGCTAAAATGAAATAATTAGATTTTTTCATTGTTGTTGAGCACAAACTATAACCAATAGTAAAAAGGATCCATGGTGATAGCCTCTTGGCTATCAATCTTAAGGGATTAGAAAAAAGGGAACCTTATATGTTAAGTAAATGTCACATCTCACTTAAGGTGTGCCCTAAATGTATGCTTTTAAACAATTCTTAATCACATAAACTTTGGTGGATGATGCATCTACATATAATTGAGTATTGAATTTGTTTAAGCCTCAATTATGATAATCATTAATTGTAAATATTTGTTCAATCCACATTACCTTCTTGATTGCAATCATTCTTCTTGACTTAAACCTCAATGATTTGAAGTGTGTCACATGAATGATTATATTACATTATTGTTGGGTGTTTGAGTTGATGCATTTAGAGCATGTGAGGACAACGATTTTGACATCAGTTGTTCAATCAAACATGATTCATAATTACAAGGCAAAAAACTTTTTTTTTTTTAACACTTGTATGAATGATGAATGACCAAGCAAAGAAAAGATGGTAATGAGTAGGATTGAACATGAATATTATCTAAAGGATATTTTGCATGATTATCCTACCAAAATTTTCCATGCTTAGTTGATTGATTTGGCATGCAAGTTATAAACAAAAGCAAAATAAAAGGTTGGCAACTTCATGAGAGAATAAACCAATAAAAATTTGCCAAATGTTTTTAGTGAAATGGTTGAATTTAAATAACAACTAGATATACAACTTCTAATAAACTTTGAATTCTTTGCAAGAATATTTGGAACTTAGTAATTAGGTTGAACATGTGGTTGTATAACTTTGATTGTTTTAAAGAGATCTAACAACTTAACATTAGTGAAAATAACTCAATCTTGAAATATTAAATATCATAAAGTGGTTCAAATATTGGTTCTACCTCGTATAATTTGTAGATTTAAAAATTTAGTGTATAGTTCCTTCCAATTTATTTTGTTATTTATTAGGTTTGACATTGTTAATGGATATTAGAAGAATTTGAGTAATGTTTAAAGCATATACAAGAGCTTAAGCTTTGTTGCAAACTCTTTTAGTTGTTTGTATTGATCCCATGTCATGGTAGGTTGCACACTTGCACTTGTCATAATGGTTTTATAAAATATATGAGGAATAAAAAAATGCAATTACATGTCTTCACAGTTTTGTGCAAAAAGATTTGGATGAAAATTTTAATTATAAATGATCTTGGGGCTTGCCAATCAATTACTAAAAGAGTTTAATAAATTTTTATGATTTGGGAAAGAAAATCACATTGTAAAGGAATTGGTTGTAAAACTTTTGGTGATGCAAACATTTCTACATGTTTTGAGTGCACATGTAATTTCACTTTGCAACTTTTTCAAAACAACAATCAAGCTTGTTGTTTAATATAAGGATTTGAGCTACAATATTAACTTTTTTTTTGTACTTCAATCCAATTATGAGCTTTGATTATGCTCCTAACTTATAAAATTGTGTTATACACTAAATATAATCATCAAGTTTCATGTATTTTGAATCTACTAGGGTATTCACATTAAAGTCTAAAGAACAAACCCTTTTAGTGTTTAAAATATATTATCTTAAAAGCATTATATGACAAATGAATGTCAAAATTTGTTTAAATTTATAAAAACGTTTTTTTTGTCATTATGTGCAATTTATGCAACATAAAAGGTTTGAACAACCTTTGATTTATTTGCAAGATGATATGGGTCCCAATCATCATAAATAAAATTGTCAGCCTTAAAGTGATGCACCCCCAAACTCCTTGATAAATTCAAGAATGAGTCCAAAGCTGAAAACAATGCAAGGATAAAGGGTTGGAATATGCTCTTTGGCTCGCAACATTTTGGGGGTAGAAGGGCGTGCTAGAGCTTTGGGATGGGGATTAGGACGAATGACAAGCAGGTCAATTAATCACATGGACCTGCACAAACCAAACAACAAGTTGGTTAGTGTGTAATTGAAGCACTTTTGGTGCACGAACAAGCCACGAGCAAACACCGACTCCAAAGACCCACCATGACCTAGATTTGGGGGAAGCCATCACTTTCCCCTTATAATATTCTTTGTGCCTAGCCACAAGGCTTGCATCCAAATGTCATTTCATCCCAAGATTCTCAAGTTGGGAGTCCCGAAATTCTCAAAATTGGGACTTTTGCAACTTTGGAGGCCCATAACTTCTTTTGTAAACCTTTGATTGAGGTGAGGTCCAAAGAAAAATTGTAGCCTTCATCTAGAGCTTTCCAATGATATGTGGCATGCCACCTGCACATAAGTAAATCAGGGCGATTCCTGACTTTTAGTGGTCAAAAGTCAAATTGGCAATTTGACTCCCGACCTTTCTTTTGGCCATAACTTATGTTTTAAGTACCTCAAATGGGTCATGTGAGCCCATTTTAGATAGTTACGTTCTAAGAACTTTCCTATTGGAACCCTAGCCTTGGGCTCGTAACCAAAGCAAAGGTTTGTGAAGGTGCAAGACACGCTCCCCCACTACAAGAAAAGGTTAATGTCCTCATTAACACTTATAAATTATTTTCTCAATGCAATTGCTTTCGTTTGGATCCTTGGCCATCCATTGCCGACTTCTGCGGCAAGACCTTGCCTCAAGCTAACGTAAGCATCCCAAGTTTCCAATACTTTCTTAGTAAGTCGAAGGGGGTTTCATAAGAACCCCTTAACCTCTGCTTCATCAAAAGACTTAAATTAACCTAATTGATGAAACCCTCATTGGGAGGCAATTATCCAACCTTCCCTTCATGAGGAACTCGAACCAAGTCTAATCTTGACCTAAATTACTTGATATGATTCTTTTCCCAACCTTGCGCCTTGATCACAACAATCAAGCCTAACTAAAGGTATGCCTATCAAGGTACGAGAAGCAACGTTTAAGCTTTGCAAAAACCTAAGTCCCAAGCTACGCAATTATAGTATACAAACAAAGTCATGAGTTCCCGCATTGGCTGCCACTATTAACCAACCTTTTGGGATGCACTTTAAACATGTGCGCGTCCCCGGAAGCTCACCTTACTTGCCTCTTCTTTTGGGGCCAAGGTTTCTTTTAGCCCTAATGTGGGAATCCAATTTTAATTTAGGCTTACATAAGAAAGTTCCATTTGTCCATGCCACTTGACAAATCTTTCAGTCATACTCATTATGTTCATGATATATAAAAAAATCTTTAGCCTTTATTTCACTTGTAACTTGATGGGGTACATTTGTGTAATTCCCTGCCCCACTAAAAGAAAGGTGATGTCCTCATCACATTCTATGTTTCTTTTCCCTCTTTGTCAATCTATTGTGAAATTCTTCTATGGCTTCTTAGGCATGTTCCATATTTGATTCATTCACCCAAGATGCCTCTATTAGATGGTATCCTTTCCATTTAACCAAGTACTCCCACTCTTGCCCCCTTAATTGCCTTGACTTGAACACAACCTCCATTTCAAATTTTGGTTCATTATGAATGAGGTTGGGTGGAGGCCTTGAATTGTGCTTTCGATTAGGCCTTGAAGCATCACGAGAAACCAGCTTCAAAAGCAAAACACGAAATATGGGATGAACTTTAAGATTTTCCAGTAGTTCTAATTTGTAAGTGTCAAGAAATTATTTTTCCAACACTTTGAATGGACCTGCATATGGGCCCAAGAACTTGTGGCTTAGACCTTTTGGTAACTAGAAATTCTTGATGTTCAACCACACTTCATTTCCTTCTTCAAAATTCACCTCTCATCAGGACTTGTCCACAAAATCTTTGTACCGTTTATGCGTCTTTTCAAGATTGGCCTTAACCATCTCTCATAAGCACTGCTTCTTTTCATCAAGTTGTGTGACCATTGGCACTTCCTCATTTGCATCGCTTGGGAATTGCACATGTGTAGCCCAAGTTGTAGGCACAATAGGTGACTTGCCTGTCACCATTTGAAAGGGGGTGGCCTCTGTTGTCGAATGCTCTGAATTGTTATAACAAAACTTAGCCAACTCCAAATGGTCCATTCAATCTTATTGATTCGTCGCCATATAATTCCTTAGGAATTGTTGGATAACCAAGTTTGTCCATTCATTTAAGGTCAGAATGAGGTGCTCATCTTGAGTTCTGACCCCATGCGCTTCCACAAGGCTTGCCAAAACTTACTTGTGAACTTTGGGTCTCAATTCGACACAATGTCCTTGGGGAGGCCATGATGTTTGAACACGTGCATGAAGAATAACCTTCCCATCTCTTAGGGCATGGCACTTTCTTTGGTCAAGATGAAATGTGTTATCTTGCTAAATTGATCTACCACCACCATGATCGCATCAAATCCCTTTGATGGTGGCAAACTCACCATGAAATCCATGGACACACTTTCCAATGACCCTTCAGGAATCAGTAATGGTCACAACAATCTTGTTTATTTCTTATTGAGTCTTCAATTTTGTTGGCAAGTTAAGAAAGTTTTCACATATTCCTTTGCATCGTCTTTCAAATTAAACCAATAGTAGGACTTCTTGAAAAATGTTGTGGTGCGCTTTGCACCACCATGGCCTACAAGTGGCCCATCATGGTACTCCTTCAAGAGCACATCCCTAAGCTTCCCTTTCGGAACATAGAGTTGATTTTGTTTATACCACAATAGTTCATATCGCAAATGGAAATGTGACTTGATTCCTTTTGGAATGTTTTGTTTTATTTCCTTGGCCAACCAATCATGATGGCTCATTAGTTGAATTTCTTTTTGAAGTTCGATTTCCCCCACGTACACCACCTTAAGTTGGTGTTTTCGACTTAGTGCATCGGGCACCATGTTTTCCTTCCCATGCTTATGTCGAATGTCCACATTGAACAAGGCTAATGTGTCTTGCCATTTCACTTGTTTTGATGACAATTTTGGTTGAGTGGCAAAATATTTCAAAGTGACATTGTCAGTCCACACCACCATATCTTTGAAGCCTATGTAATGGCCCCAAGTCTTGAGACAATGTATCACGGCCCACATTTCCTTTTCATGTGTTGGCCACCTTCGTTCCGTCTCCCTCAACTTCTTGCTTTCAAATGCCACCAGCCTTCCATCTTGCACTAGGACTCTTCTAATGGCAAAGTCAGAAGCATCGGAGTGGATCTCAAAAGCTTTGTCAAAGTCAGGTAACTTTAACAAAAGTGTTTTCACCAAAATGCCTTTCAAGGTTTCAAAGGCTTCATTACTTACTTTGTCCCATTCATAAATTTTGGATGACTTCTTCAAAAGGTTTGTCAAAGGTGTGGTTATCTTCGTAAAGTTTTTGATGAACTTGTGATAATAGGAAGCTAATCCTAAAAATGAGCTTAAGGCCAGAACCGACCTAGGTGGTTCCCAATCCAAAATTGCTTTCACCCTATGGTCATCCATCTTCAAGCCTTCTTGGGTGATCCTATGTCTAAGGAAATCCATTTCCATCACCCCAAATTCGCATTTCTCAAACTTAGCATACAACTTGTTTTTTTTCAACTTTTGGAACACCTTCCAGAGATGTTCCACATGCTCCTCCATAGAGTTGTTATAGACCAAAATGTCGTCTATGTATAGGACCACAAAATCATCAAGCCACTCTTGGAAAATGTCGTTCATGAGGGTGCGAAATGTGGTGGGTGCATTGGTGAGTCCAAAAAGCATCACCAAGAAAACATATAAGCCATACCTTGTGTGACAAGCAATCTTTTCTTCGTCCCCTTTTGCAATTTGAATTTGGTAATACCCGAAACGCAAGTCAATCCTACTAAACATTTTATCTCCCAAGAGTCGATCAAACAAATCATCAATTTGAGGGCTCTATAATCCATGCACATTCTCAATGTCATGTCCTTCTTGTGAACAAAGAAGACAAGTGCCCCATATGGTGACTTGCTAGGTTTGATGTATCCCTTTGCAAGGAGTTCTTCAAATTGAATTTTAAGTTCCTTTAACTTTTCATGACTCATTCGATATGGGGCCTTGATGGAAAATGCCACTTTCGGCATCACCTTAAGTGCATGGTCGATTTGTCTTTCCGGGGACAATTGATCGGGCAATTCTTCAAGCATCACATCTTGGAATTCATCCAAGACTCGCTTAACGCACTTGGGAGAACTCACCAAGTTGGTAACTTCCTTTGGCTCAAATTCATTTAACACATGCATCACACACAACATGCCATAACCTCCCATGCATTTTTTTTTCAAAGTTTTTCCTAACATCAAGTGGATGGTTGATCCACCCACACTAGGCACTTCATGTGCCTTCATCCGAATGACCCCATTCTTGGATGGGATTCTAACTAGCCTATTGTGCCCTTCTATGAACACATTGTTATGGGTGATGAATTCCATTCCCAAAATGCATTCCATTCCCCAAAAGGTGGAAACCAACAAATCCACCTTTCCTCTCCAATTCCCAGCTAGTTGAAGAAGCACGTCTCTTGCTTACAATGTGGTGGGATGGGGATCCACAAAGTGCACCTCAATAGGTGCCTTGAGCTTCTCCAACTGGAGCTCCATCCTTTCGGCACTTTTTTGGGTTATGCAGTTATGGAAAGCCCCTATGTCCAAAAAAAATAACACCTCCCACTTAAAAACCTTTCGTTTTAAGAAAATAAGGTGGTTACGTTCACTTTGGGCTAGGTTGGCGGTGAAGGCAATTATCTTAGAGCCCCCATTCCCTAGTTTGGGTTTGGGGTAATTTTTGGAGTAACGTCCCATTTCATTGTAATTGAACATGCTCCCTTAGGTTTCCCACTAGCATCCCCCTTGGGTTGGCCCCCTTTTAAAGGAGCCCCCTTCTTGACAAAATTTCTTTTGGGTTTGAAACTCGAGCTTTGAAATTGTTTGGGCTTTTCCCTTTTTGAAGTATCTTGCCCTCGGTTCCATTCCCTTTCACAACGTGCCTTTTTGTGAAGGAACTTGTTATCCTTCTTGAACCCAAACTTTTCACATTATCCCACATCCAAAAAACCTTCCGCTTTCATGATGGCCTTGGATAATGAGGCAGGCCAATTCTCCTCAAGATTGCGCTTAGCCCAAGTTGGAAGCCCCATCACAAAATGACACACACGGTTTAACTCATGCATATGCCAAATCCAAACATGAGTTTGGAATACACCTTCACATATTGGCACAAGTTGTCATTTGTTGCATTCACAAAATCACGGAGTTTGCATCTTGAGATGTAATCAGAATTCTTTGGAATGAATTCCAACTCAATGTGTTCCTTGAAGAATTCCCATGTGTAGCCATGGGTCTTCCCTTCCTCTTGCCTCACTGTCCTCCACCATGTGGAAGCATAACCCTTCAAATAGGACTGGGCAAATTCCACGGCTGAATGTCGCTCAACTTTGGCGGCATGAAAGTAGTCTTCCATTTCCACAAGCCAAGCATCCACAACTTTCCGATCTCGGACCCCGTGAAAATTCCCAAGCTTAGTGGGCTTGAATCCTACACCTTTCGATGATCCTCCTTTGAAGGCCACAACTAACTCAATGAAATTGGGCCTATTCATTTTAAGTAAAACTTCCAATTATTTTGGGGTGAAAAGGATTGTGGTTGGTTGCTCCTCTTCATTTCCATGGTCATTGTGGTTGTCATGGTCTTCTTGTTCTTCATAACCTTCTTGTTCCTCCTCCCTAATGGCTTTGGATGGAACATCTAGGTCCTAGGTGGGTTCTTCCACCATAGTTTCTTGCACTAGCTTACGAGTCCTCTTCGATGCCATTAGAACTCCCCAATAGGTGGATCAAGCTCTACTAGAGCTTTGATACCATGTGACGCACCCCCAAGCTCCTTGATGGACTCAACTGTGAGTCCAAAAGTGAAGACAACAAAAGAGAAGGAGTTGGGGCGCCTTTTTTGGCTCGTTGCACTTCGAGGGTAAAGGGGCGTGTTGGAGCTCCAGGATGGACTAGGATGAATGACAAGCTGTTCAATTATTCACACGGACTTGCACAAACCAAACAACAAGTTGGTTAATGCAGAGTCGGAACACTTTCAGTGCATGAACGAGCAACGGGCAAACATGGACTCACAAGATTCACCACGACCCGGACTTGGGGCAAGCCACCACCTTCCCCTTTATAGTATATTTTGTGCCTGGCCACGTGACCAGCACCCAAATGTCATTTTGTCTTGGGACTCCCAAGTGAGAATCTCGAAATTCCTAAAATTGGGATTCACGCAACTTTGGAGGCCCATAACTTTGTGTGTAGACCTCCAATTGAGGTGAGGTTTGAAGCAAAGTTATATTCCTTGTTGAGAGCTTTCCAATGGTATATGGCATGCCACCTACACGCAAGGAAATTGGGGAAATTCCTGACTTTTAATGGTCAGGAGTCAAATTGGCAATTTGATTCCCGGCCCTTCTTTTGGCCATAACTTGTGTTTTAATTACCCAAATGGATCATGGGAGTTCATTTTAGACATTTAGGTTCCAAGAGCTTTCCAATGATATAAAAAATTCTTGAATCCAATGGTTTTGGACCCCTGCAATTATTCTTTGAAAATTCGGAAGTCCATCGGGACTCCAATTCCCAAAGTGAGAGCTCACTTGGAAGTGTGAAGGTTCATTCCCTCACACTCTCCCATACTCTTGGGAGCATGAAATGTGACTCCCGAACTTCTTTCTTGGCTCACACCTTCACAAGCCCTTGCCTTTGTCGCGAACCCAAAGTTAAGGTTATAACACCATTTTAGACATTTACATTCCAAGAACTTTTCTATCGCAAAAAAAACTTGGGTGCGTCATTTCCAATGGTATAAGGAACTCTTCAATCCAATGAATTTTGACCCTTGCACTCACCTTCTGAACATTCGGGAGTCCATTGGGATTCTAACTCCCGAAGTGGGAATTCACTTAGGAGTGTGGAAGGTTCATTCCTTCACAATTTCCTACACTCCTAGGAGCATGAAATGTGACTCCTAGGCTTCATTTTTGGCCCGCACCTTTGCAAACCTTTGATTTGGTTGCAAGCCCAAAGCCAGGGTTGTGATGTAAAGGTTTTGCAAATTTTTCATTTTGAATTGACAATTAATCCACAAAGCTTAAAACAAATGATTTTTCTATTGAAAATTATTGGGATGATATTAAAGTTCAATACATACTACTAATTTTATGGCTTAATCCCAATTGAATAATTGAATCACATGTAAAATCTTGTTGGAACAAAAATTGGAACTAGATATTGCAACCAAGCTCCTTTTGGAACCACAATTAGATTTGGAATAAAGTTGTGCTTCCTTTTTTAATAATTGCAAGTTTTCTAAGTAAGTAATTACCACTTTTTTTTAAAAAACAAAAATGATGACCTTACCTTGAAGCATGTGGTCACTTTTAACTAGCTACAAAAAAATAACAATACATAATTTACATTTTAGGTTGTGAAAAATAGATCAATAAAACTAGTACTACACAATTTTTTTATCTTTGGTTATGCGTATTGAAAGTGGAATTGAACTAGGTTACAAAATTGGATTGACTAGTTGCACAATATTTTCAAGGAAAACATTCAAGGAATTTTTCATACAAATGCACCAAATTCTCCATTAATGTTTTCTAAAAATTAATAAATCCCTTTCAAAACCAATAATTAAACAAGATTAGTTGATATTATAGTTCTCCTTCTTTTCTCTAAACAAAAGCTTAAATCAAACTAAATGGGAATAGTTTTTCTTAAATCTTGGCCTAAGTGATGTTTTTTATGATTAAAATTATTTTTTAATGAAAATGAAAGAAAACATTGAAAGCTTGATGCAAAAATTTGACAACATTAGAGGTTTTGTTTTCAAAGGAAGAGCAAGAAATCATTTACCCATATTCAATTATCATGGCAAGTGGTTCTTCAAATATCTAAGTTTTGGATTTCTTGGGTTTATTCATTTATTATACCAATTAATGAAAAAAATAAAATGAAGTGTGAGTAGGACTTTATTAATGTTAAATGAAAAGGCATCATTTGTTGTACAACTTGTATGACACATAATGTTGCCTAGGGCTTGCAATTTTAAAGGTTGGCTAAGATCAAACAACTTGGGCCAAGAGGGAGCCCAAGCCATCGCATGAACCTTGGATCACAATGTGTGAATGGTATGATTCAATAATGCATGAAACATTCAATGGATTCATCAACCATGATCTTTGAAAGAGACTATGATAGGCTTTCAACTTGATACAACCAATGGTTTTCTTCATGGATATGTCATGGAATTTTTTTCTAAATGACCCTAACCATATATTTAACATCAATTTTTGCCATGACACAAATGTCAATCAATAGGATACAAAGGATAATTTTATGTAAGTAGAATGAAAGTGTGGCTACCGAATGTCAACCCTTGGGATACAACCAACAACGTGGTGTACAAATGTCAAAAGTGATTATTAATTATCTTCAAGTCATATATGACCTTTCCAATGTTACCCATGTGAGGCTAGATATTCCCATTGTTCACCCAAAGCATGATATTGACATGGATAAAAATCAAACAATGATGTTATGACATTACTTGAATCTTTCAAACATCCTATGCAATCTTATCATCTATCGTACAAGGGTATGAATTTCAAAGGTTGGTTCATGATTAGGCATCCCAAAATGAATACCAACTTGTTGTCAAAACAATTTGGACCATTGATAATAAATTGAGGCAAGCTAAAACATGAGCCTAGAGCCTAAGCCTAGAGCCTAGAGTTGGAACTTGTGATGGTAAAATGTCTTTTCCTCTATACACATGCAAGTAAAACCCAAGAATTTAACCGCAAAATGCATGTTGTACTAGTAAACCTAAAAACAAACATGGGGATGATTATAAGCATTATGGATGAATGATTGTCTCATTCATTGAATGTATGGATGAAAAAATTACATTTATATGTTTTTATTAAATAGAATTTCGATTAAAATTATGGACTAATGTTTTATTTATCATTAAATTTTCCATAATTTTAATTAATTAAAGCTTCATGAAACACAATCTAATTCTATATGATATAACATTTGTTGAATAATATAATGTAAATTCCATTATAGATGTATTTCATGGCTATGGTTTTAAATGCCATTATTTTCAAAATGTCCCACTATGTTAACATTCGCCCCATGATCATTGTTGTTTTTTATTTTTATTTATTTATTTATTTCCAAGCAAACTAACTTAATGTTGTTGATGATAGTGGGTTTTTTCCTCCCCTTCCTTTGAAGGTGCCACAACTTCTTTCAAACTTATTTATAACTTTCATTACAACAAAGGGTTTTTAATGTTTCAACTATACTTAAACTATGTAATGTCATTGGTGATAATGGGTTTTTGAAATAAACTAAAATTCAATTTTAAGCACCTTGATTAACTTTCTTCAAACAACCTACTACCATAGATGACAATGAGGTTTTTTTAATAATTATTTATTTTCAAGGTGCCCTAGTTTTCCACAAAATAAATATAAAATGTTGTTGACAACAATTGGGCAGGGGGGGGAGGGGGGCTTAACACTCATTTATGACAATATTTTTTGAATTGTTTAACATTGTTCATGGAAATGAATTCTTAAATAAAATTTTAAAAATTATTGGTCTCATCATCATATTTTCCACTACTATTACAATTTCATTACCTATCACTATTAAATGACATTCAACTTTGAGATATTAACATTTGGACAACAAATGAAGATCATGGATATAAAAAATTTGGAATTTTTAAATTTTCCAATCATGGATGGATTTCATCCAATAATTTGTTTGTTTAATCAAAATCATAAATGAAATGCACCCATGCAAAAATGACATTCATCCGTATGAAACCATTCATTTATGAACATATTCATCCATGTAGGCGGAGTAAAATCACATTAAGCTTTAAATTCCACGCTCAAGCTTTACACTCATGCATAAGTTATGGTTATAATAGATTAAAGGTCGATTTGCAAAAAACCAATTTCAAAAAATCCAAAGTCAATCAAGGCAAAATCATTTGTGCAAAACATATGAAATCAAATTTCTTATTTAAAACCTAGGAATTGATTTGCCCATTGATTATTAATTAAAAAAACTTAAATAGTTATTAACAAAAGACGAATGGTTAAAACATTCAATCTAATATATTAAAGTTACATGTCTGTCTGTCCGTCTGTTCGGGCAGTTTTCGAGCACTGCCCGGGCCAGCACGGACCTTTTTTTTTGTTTTTTTTGTTTTTTTGATGGGTTTTGTTTTCTGTGTTAGTTAAAATGCCCGGACCTTTGTTTTTGTTTTTGTTTTTGTTTTTTTTTTTTTTTTGTTGGGTTTTTTTTTTTTTTTTTTTTTAACTTCCCGGACCTTTGTTTTTTTTTTTTTTTTTTGTTTTTTTTTTTTTTTTTTGTTT
>Ga0116231_10011860_pt1 | contig 13158 bp, 9 predicted proteins | sample S1TSphgellanicum_2_FD_89695 | JGI IMG/M metagenome (GOLD analysis project Ga0116231, IMG submission 89695) | Host-associated microbial communities from peat moss isolated from Minnesota, USA - S1T2_Fd - Sphagnum magellanicum MG | ecosystem: Host-associated > Plants > Peat moss > Unclassified... | reverse complement strand
GGTCAGGGCGGCGAAATGCGCCAGCGTGTCGGTCACCTCCGGCGTTACGATGTCCAGCGCATTCGCACTGAGGGAGGAGAGGGCTGAGACGGTGCCTTGCACGTCGAGCTGGCCGCTGCCGGTGAGCGCCAGCGCGCTGCCGAGCGTGCCGAGGGCGTTGGCCTGGGCGACGGTAACGACCGTGCTGGTGGTCTGGCTGACCGTCAGCTTGTAGGAGCCAGCGGCGAAGTCGCTGATGGCGCCGAGGGTTTCCGCCTGCGCCAGGGTGACGGAGGCACTGGCCGACAGGTCCCAGGCCGTGGGTATGATGGACTCGGAAATGCCGACCTGGGTTGCCTCGTTCGCGGCAATCACTGCGGCCGTGTCGCGCACCGTCAGCGTAACGCTGCTGCCCGCGGTGGCGCCGAGGGTTTGCAGATCGGTCAGCACCGCGTCCGTGACGGTCGCGCTGGTGTTGACCACGAGGGCGACGCCGCTGAGCTGCGTTGCGAGATCGGCGTCCAGCGTTGCGAAGTCGGTGGCGAAATGCGCCGCCGTGTCGGAGATGGTGATGCTGTCGCTGCCGCCCGCTGGGGTCGTTGCGTGGAAATTCGGCAGGGCGAGCAGGGCCAGCATGTTGGCCGCCGTCAGCGTCGCCGCGCCGCTGGTGTTCAGATAGATCGCTGTCACCTTGGCGTTGGCGAGAGCGGACGCATAGAGGCTGGAGGTGAGGTGGCTGTAGGTGTCATACACGGCCAGCGTGTAGCCGCCGAGGCCGAAACTGCTGAGCCCGACAAGGGCGGCCGCGTCGGCCGCGGTGACGTCGCTGTCGCCGCTCAGCTCCACCGTCGCACCTTCGAGGAAGCTGAGCGTGGCCGAACTGGCGGATTCGATGACGCTGGCCAGGTTGCTGCCGGTATCGGCGACGGTGATGGCGGTGGGGTTGGTGATGGAGAGCTGCACCAGCTGCGGCACGTCGGCGGCCGTGATGGGCAGCGTGTCGGTCAGCGTCACCGAGAGTTTGGAGCCGATGGCGAGCAGCGAGGACAGGTCGCTGACGACGTTGGCCGCGGTGTCTGACACTTCGATTTTGCCGACCTTGGCATCGCTTTCCAGTGTGCTGGCTATGGCCAGTATCTGGGCGGCGGTGCCGCTGACGGCGACCTGGCCGCTGTTGGTGATGTCGTCGATGGTGGCTTCGTCCGCGCTGTAGGTGGTGGTGGTGACGGTGAGGAAGCCGCTGTCGGTAAAGGTGATGGCGAGGCTATGGCCAACACCGAGCGAGGTCTGGTCGCTGGTCAGCGTGTTCAGATCGGTGGTGGTCATGTCGGTGGAGACGTCGCTGATGGCGACGCTGGTCACGCTGCTCAGCACGCCGATTGTCGCGGCGACGACATTGGCGATCGTGTCGGCGATGGTGTAGCTGTACCCCCCCGTGGTGAACGTACCGGCGCTGTTGAACAGTGCGATTGTGGCGATGGTGACCGCGCCGCCGCCGTTCAGCGTGATGCTGGAGATTTCGGACTCCAGCGCGCTCAAGGCCGTGATGTTTGAGCTGATGTCGGCGGCCGTGTCGGTAATGGCGACGCTGCTGACCTTGGTGTCGGCCGCCAGCGTCGTGGCAATGGCGGCGATGGCCGACGCGGTGCCGGTGACGATGAAGGCGCTGCTGTTGGTGACGTCGTCGATGGTAGCCGCGTCGGACGTGTAGGTGGCGGCGGTGACGGTCACCTTGCCAGAGTCGGAGAAGGTGATGGCGAGCGTGTGGCCGCTCCCGAGCATGGTCTCGTCGCTCGTCAGCGTGTTCAGATCGGTGGTCGTCATGTCGGTGGAGGTGTCGCTGATGGCGACGCTCGCAACCTCGTCCAGCAGGGTGGTTGACGCCGCGACCACGTTGGCGATCGTGTCGGCGATGGTGTAGCTGTACGAACCGGGCGTGAACGTAGTCGCGCCCTCGAACAGCGCGACCGTGGCGACCGAGACTGCGCCGCCGCCATTCAGATCGATGGTCAGTCTGCTTTCCAGCGTAGAAAGGGCGGTGGCCGTGGCATTGATGTCGGCTGCCGAATCGGTGACGACGATGCTGGTGACCTTGGTGTCGGTCGCCAGGAACGAGGCGTAGGCACCGATCGAGGCGGTGTCGCTCACAACCAGGTGCTCGACGTTCTGCAAATCGTCGATGACGCCTTTATCGCTGGCGAAAGTGACGACGCCGAGGGTCAGCACGTCGGCCGGATCGTTGAGCGTAATGGTCAGCGTCTTGTCGAAAGTGCCTGTCGCGGGTGTGGCGTCGAAATCACTTTGCAGGTCGGAAAAGCTGCTGGTGAGGTTGCTGACGCTGTCGGTAATGGCGATGGCGCCGATGTGTGAATCCGCGTTGATCGTGCTGGCGAGCGTAATGACGTCCGATGCGGTGCCGGTGATTTCCACCGCGCCGGGGTTGCGGGTGGTCGGCGGCGTGACGTAGCTGATGTCGTCGAGGAGCGCGGTGTCGGCGCTGTACGTCGCGGTGCTGGCGGTGACATAGTTCGCGCTGTCGCTGATGCTGATGGTCAGTGGTATGCTGTAGCCATCCAGCGTCGCCAGGGCCACGGTGACGTGGGCGGCGGTGTCGGTAATGGCGATGGCGGCGGCGTCGTTGCGCAGCGTCGAGGACAGGCCGGTGACGTTGGCGACCGTGTCGGCAAGGGTGAGCGTGTAGGCGCCTTGGACGAAAGCAGCGCCGAGCCCTTCCAGCGTGGTGAGTTGCGCGGCGGTGACGCTGCTGTTTGCGTCGAGCACGTAGGATGGCGTGATCGACCCCCAGCTATGGGCCGTAGCCGTCGCCAGGTTGGCGCCGGTGTCGTTGATGGTGAAGCCGGTCGCCAGCGCATAGCCGGCCGTGTTCGCGGAGGCGATGATGTTGGCGTAGGTGTCGGCAATGGTCAGTTCCGCGCCGCTCGCCACGATGGTGGTGGCCGCCAGCGTCGCCAGCGTCTCGGCCGCGGCCGCGGTCACGATGGAGGTGCCGGTGATATCGACGACGCTGGCGACGGCTTCGACGGCGGTGATGTCGGTGGTGATGTCCGACGCCGTGTCTTGCACGATGAGCGCGTAGGTGCCGTGCGAGAAGTCGGACAGGCCGTTCAGCGTGGCGGCTTCCGCGGCGGTGACGGTGGCGTTCGCCGAGAGCGTCACGGCGGCGGCGCCGGTGACCAGTGCCAGCGAGCTGTCGGACAAAATGTTGGCGGCGGTATCGACAATGTCGTGGGCGGTGGCGATCGAGGACCAGGCGCTGGTGCCTTGCAGGTTGGCGATCGTGTCGGACACGGTGATGCTGGAGCCGGCGTTGGTGAAGCCGGTCACCGCATCCAGCGTGTCGGCCTGCGCGGCGGTCAGGGTCAGGCTGGTGCCGGCGAGCAGTTTGGTGGTGGTGACATAGAGCAGCGTGCCCGAGCTGAGGGCCTCGAGGTGCGCCAGCGTGTCCTGCACGGTGATCGTGGCGCCCGTTGCCAGGGTGAAGCCATGCAGGGCGGTGAGCGTGTTGACCTGGGTGGCGGTCAGCGTGGCACTGGTGGACAGGGTGGCGCTGGCGCCTTGCAGTTGCAGGTTCGAGGCCAACAGGTTGGACGCCGTGGTGCTCAGCGTGCCGGAGGTGACATCGATGGCGGCGAAACCCTGGCCGAACAGGGCGGAGGCATGGGCCGCGACATTGACCGCCGTGTCGGACACGGTGATCGCGGCGATATGGCTGGCAAAGCTGCCAAGACCCTCCAGAGCCGCGGCGCTGGCGGCGGTGACGGTCGTGCTCGTCAGGTTGTAGGACAGGGTGGTGTGTTCCGCGAGGATGGCGATGGCGGCGGCGTCAGTGCCGATGTTCTGCGCCGGGCCGCTGATGATCAGCGTGGTGTGCGCGGTGGTGGCGTAGAAATTCACCACCTTGCCGTTGGTGATCGCTGCTGCCAGCAGCGTGGCGGCGTAAGGGCTGATGCCGGTTCCGTCCAACTGCACGTAGATGGTCGCCAGCGCATGGAACCAGGCGGGATTGCTGCCGATGGCGGCACTGATGTTGCCCGCCTTGTCGGAGAGGGTGACCGAGGCGCTCGAGCTGATGCTGAAGTCCGGCATCTCCAGCAGATAGTCCACCGCGGAGACGGCCAGGACCGGGGAACCGGTCAGTGTCACCGAGGCATAATGACTGACATGCGATAGCGGGGTGTTGAGCAGAACATAGGCCACGTCCACCACGGCGACGGAGGTGGCCAGCGCCACGCCGGCGGCATTGGCCGAGGCCGTCAGGTCGGCCAGGCTGTCCGATACCGTCAGCCCGTAGCTGCCGAGGTGGAACTTGCTGCCGAGCGCCGCGAGCTTGTCCGCCTGCGCCGCGCTCACCGTGCCGGCGGCCGAGAGGGTGAAGGAGGCGACCTTGGTGGCGAGGGTCGGATAGGCGGTCAGGCCGGTGGCGATGTTGGCCGCGGTGTCGGCAACGATCAGGCCGGAGGTGGCGCTGCTGGCTTCGGCCTGTGCGATGGTAAGCGTGGTCATGGACGGGATTCCCCTGCGTGCAACGCTGGCCCCGGCAGGGGCGGACGAGGCGGAGGGTGGCAGCAAGGTGTTGTGAAAACGTTGACGATCGGATCATCCGATGCGACTGTCGCACATACGCTAAGATGCTGCCTGACCGTGGCGTGGCCGCTGGCCTTCCGGCGGCAATGGCTTACACTGCATCAGGATGGTGAGGAGACCGGCGAGATGCAGGTTGAGCTGGTGGTGAACGGGCGGTTGCTGCGCGTGGAGGTTGAGGGGCGGACGTTGCTCGTCGAGCTGCTGCGCGAGCGTCTGGGGCTGACCGGCACGCATGTCGGCTGCGACACCAGCCAGTGCGGCGCGTGCGTGGTTCATGTGGATGGGCGGTCGGTGAAATCCTGCACCATGCTCGCGGTGCAGGCGGCCGGCGCCGAGGTTGTCACCATCGAGGGCCTGGCCGCGGCGGATGGCACGCTGCATCCGATGCAGGCGGCATTCCGTGAACATCATGGGCTGCAATGCGGCTTTTGCACGCCGGGCATGGTGATGAGCGCCATCGACCTGGTGCGCATGCATCCCGAGGGCCTCAGCGACGCGCAGATACGCGACGGGCTGGAGGGGAATTTGTGCCGCTGCACCGGCTACCACAATATCGTGCGCGCGGTGGCGGCCGCGCAGACCGTGATGCATCCGGCGCTTGCCGAAAAAGCGGCAGCGTGACGCGCGATGTATGATTTTTCTTACGAAAAACCAGCAACGATTGCCGATGCGGTGCGTCTGCTGGGCGACCCGGAGGCGAAGGCGCTGGCCGGCGGCCAGACGTTTCTGCCTGTGCTGAAACAGCGGCTGAACCGGCCGTCGGTGGTGGTGGATATTTCGGGCCTCGGTCTGACGTTCATCCGGCGGGAGGGGAATGCCATTGCGGTTGGCGGCATGACGCGGCACGGCATGATCGCGGCCTCTCCGGAAATTCGTGCCTCAATTCCGGGGCTGGCCAAAATGGCAGGCTGGATTGGCGATATTCAGGTGCGGCATTGCGGCACTCTGGGTGGCTCGCTGGCGAATAATGATCCTGCGGCCTGCTATCCGGCGGCCGTATTGGCGCTGGGGGCGACGATTGTGACCGACCGGCGGCGGATAGGTGCGGACGAGTATTTCCAGGGCATGTTTACAACCGCGCTGGAGGCGGACGAGCTGATCACGTCGGTGGAATTTCCGATCCCCTCGCGCTCGAACTACGAAAAATTCCGCAATCCGGCGTCGCGCTACGCCATGGTCGGGGTGTTCGTGGCCAGCGGGCAGGCCGGGGTGCGCGTGGCGGTGACCGGGGCGGGGCAGGGCGGTGTGTTCCGCCATGCGGCGTTCGAGTCGGCACTTTCCGCGCGATTTGCGCCTGAGGCTTTGGCGGGGATCGAGACGCCGGCTGCGGATTTGGTGGGCGACATACACGCCAGCGCGGAGTATCGCGCGCATCTGATCGGCGTGATGGCGCGGCGGGCCGTGGCAGGTGCTGTCGCATGAGCGCGACTGTGATTGTGGCCGTGCTGTGCGCGGTGGCGGTCACCGCCGCGGGCGGGCTGCTGACGGAGGTGGGTCCCTGGTACCGCGCCTTGCGCAAACCCTGGTTTCAGCCGCCCGACTGGCTGTTCGGCCCGGCCTGGACGGTGATCCTGGGCCTCGCTGCCTGGGCCGGCGTGCTGGCCTGGCATGGGGCGCATGATGCGGGCGCGCATGTGCGCGTCGGCGTGCTGTTTGCCGTCAATGCGGTGTTTCATGTGCTGTGGAGCCCGTTGTTCTTTACCTGGAAAAGGCCCGACTGGGCGCTGATCGAGGTGCCGTTCCTCTGGTGCTCGGTGCTGGCGCTGATCATCGGGCTTTGGCCGCTCTCGCATCTGGCGAGTTATCTGATCGTGCCTTATCTGCTGTGGGTGAGTTTTGCGTCCTGGCTGAATCTGGCGATCGTGCGGCTGAATGCGCCTTTCGATATGAAGGCGGCGCGTCACATAGCTTAGTGTGGATGCGGCCAGCATGGGATGCGTTCATGATCGTGGTTGCTATGGGCGTTGCGTCGGCAGAAGAACTGCAAGCGGAAGGTAGTTCGTTTTTCCGCGCTACCGCCTGTTGTCACACCAGCTCAAACATCGCGCGATAGCGCGAGAAGCACGCGGCACCACACTCCAGCCGCATCAGCGCACCCTCCGCCATCGCGGCCGCAATCTGCGGCGATTGTGCGGCAAGCGGCGCAATGACCTCGGCATTCCACGCCGCGGAATGCTTGACATCGAGCACCGCGTGCAAATCGAAATAATGCCGGTGTTTCGCAGGAACCCCCAGACGCTTCAGCCCGGCGGCAACCTGCGCCGCGCGACCCGGCGCGGTGAGTTCGACCACGCCGAGCGCACCCACCGACTGATACGCCGTGCACCGCCGCGCGGCCAGGCCGGCCATCGTATTGGCGAGGGCGAAAGATTGCCACACCGGCGGCGGCGGATCGTCGTTCAATCGCAACCAATCCGCCAGATCGTCGAGCATCGGGCCGTGCATGCCGCGCGCATTGCCGCGGCCCATTTCGTCCCAGAAATTGCGCGCCAGTTCCAGCTTGGGCCGCACCGGCATGCGCGGCAGGGTCAGCGCGGTCAGATCGTCGAAGCCGGCTTCCCCGGCAATCTCCTGGGCCAGAAACCAGCGCATCTGCGCCATGCTCGCGCGGGTGGCGAGCCAGGGGAACAGCGGATCGCCCTGGCCCGGTCCGTCGTGCACCAGCGCTTCGAACCACCGCAGAAAACCCGCAGGCTCGGTGGGTGCGAGGGCGGCGCGGGCGCTGACGCGGGCGCGGGCGGCTTCCAGGAAACGCCATTCCTCGTCCAGGCGCGCCGGATCCGTGGCCGCGTCCAGGCGCGCCGCGTCGCCGGGCAGGCAAGGCTGCAACCTGGCGCGGTTGAGGTCGGCCAGACGCTGCTGCAACGCCTCCGGCGCATCAAAACGCCCGATGCGGACCATGCAGCTCATGTCTGGCGCTCCACCGTCAGCAGAACGGCCGCAATGCGGTCGGCGCCGGCGTAGGCCGGCGTGGACAGTTCCTCGCCGAACACGTCGGGGTCGAGTTCGCGGTAGTTCCAGCTCATGCCGGCGCCCTGGAGAATCGCGGATGCGGCCTCGACGACGGCATCGCGTCCGCCGACGATGGCGCTGCCGGTATAGAGCAACAGCGTACCGCCGGGCGCCAGGCGCGGCAGCGATTGCTTCAGGATGCGCAATGAGAGCGCGGCCCCGAGTGCGCCGCCGCCATGGCGGTAGAGACGCCGCGCCGGGTCGTTCAGATAGGGCGGGTTGGCGACGATGAGGTCGAAGCTGCCCGCGATGTCCGCGAACAGGTTGCTGCGGACGCAGAGAACATTGCGGGCGCCGGCGGCTTCGGCATTGCACGCGGCCAGCGAGACCGCGGCGCCGTTGATATCCGACACCACGACTTCGGCGCCCGGACAGGCGTGGGCAACGAGGATGCCGGCGGCGCCGGTGCCGCACCCGATATCGATAGCCCGCCGGATCGTGGTTCCCGCGGCTTGCAGATGCGCGGTGACGGCGGCGGCAAAACGATATGTGTCAGGGCCAAGGAACACCGCGTCGGCGGCATCGGTGGGGAAGGCGCTGTGCAGGAGCAGGAACCCGTTCAGTGAGGCCGCACGCAGGCGCGCGTGCCAGGCCGGGATCGCGCTGCCCGCGACCGGCTTGAGAACGCCGGCTGCGGCGGCGATGTCGAACAATTCCGCGTCCAGCACGCCGCCGGTGAATTTGCGATTCCAGCCGAACACATCCTCGGTTCTGGCCGCCCAGGAATTTTCTGCGCGCGCATTGACCAAACGGTGGGTTGCCGGCGTTACCGCCACGAAGCGGTAGCCGCGGTCGCGCAAGGCCGCCACCAAACGGGGCAGAGCGTTGCATGCTGGAACAAACGCTGGCGACAAACCGTCCATACAATAGGGCCGAACGCCAGGCCGGAGGCACGGTTGCCGGAGCCGATGCGCGACCGGAAAAACCGCGCTGGCGGATCGAGGATTTGCCGAAGCCGCTGCTGTGTGTGCCGCTGGTCGCGCAATGGCTGCTGCTGGCGGCACGCCATGGCAGCCTCACCCTGCCGTCGGCCGTCAACCCGTCGATCGAGACGGGCGGGCTGGCTGGCGAATCCAAATCCGCCTGCCTGGCGCAGATCGCCGGCGCATTCGCCTCCCACGTCGCCGCGTGGCGCCTGGTCCGCGCCGGCGACGCCCCGCTCGCCGCGCGGCACGACGGCGGGTTCGCTTATCCGCTGATCGTCAAGCCCGACATCGGCTGGTGTGGCTACGGGGTGCGCCGGGTCGATGACGATGCCGGGCTGCTGGCCTACGCCGCGGCGTTTCCGCCTGACGCCGCCTTCATCATGCAGCGCCTGGTGACGGCCCCGAACGAGGCGGGGCTGTTTTATGTCAGGCAGCCGGGTGCGCCGTCCGGCACGATCGCCGCCATGACGTTGCGCCATGCGCCGCATGTCATCGGCGACGGCACGCGCTGCGTTGCCGCGTTAATGGCGGCGGACCAGGATCATTGGCCGCGCGTGCACGGGCTCGACGCGGCCGCGCTCGCGCGCATTCCCGCCAGGGGCGAGCGCGTGGCGTTGACCACCATTGCCTCGCTGCGCGCCGGCGCCCGCTATGAGGATGCGACGGCCCTGATCACCCCCGCTCTGACCGCGCAGTTGGACGCCATAGCCCGGTCGATGCCGGATTTTCACCTTGGCCGCTTCGACGTGCGCTTCACCACGCTAGATGCGTTGCAGGCGGGCGCGTTTTGCATCATCGAGGTCAATGGCGCCGGGTCGGAAGCGATCCAGTTCTGGGATACGTCGCTGACACTCCGCCAGGCGTTCGCCGGCGTGTTTGCCAAACAATGTCTGCTGTTCCGCCTTGGCGCGCGGATGCGGGGGATGGGGCACCGTCCGGTCGGCGCATGGGCGCTGGCCAGGGCCTGGCTGCGGCAACAACGGCTGATGGCACGGTATCCGGCGTCGAATTGATCATCCCTGGCGTTGCCGGTTTGGCCGTTGGCCAATATGCGCGTCATGATTGAGTGGCGAGACGATACACCAAGGGACGCGCATTATGCCTGAGCTAGCCGCCACATTCGTCTGGTATGAGCTCATGACCACTGATGTGACGGCAGCGGTGGCGTTCTACGCTGCGGTCCTCGGGTGGACATCCCAGGTCAGCGACCGCACCACCATCCTCAGTGCCGGCGCGGCGCAGGTTGTCGGGTTGATTGCGTTTCCGGGCGCGCAGAACCGTTGGATCGGCAGCATCGGCGTCGATGATGTGGACGCATGCGTGGTGCGGCTGAATGCGGCAGGCGGGTCGGTGCACCGGGCGGCGGAAGATATTCCAGGCGCCGGCAGGTTTGCCGTGGTGGCCGATCCGCAAGGTGCGGATTTCGTGCTGTTCGCGCCGCCGGCCTGCCGCGGCCGGGGGCCGGCGGCTGCCATGCTGACGCCGGGCCATGTCGGGTGGCGCGAATTGCACTCGGATGACCCGGCAGCCGCGTTTGCCTTCTATGAAGAGATGTTCGGCTGGATCCGCGGTACGGTGCACGACATGGGGCCGGCCGGGTCTTATCAGGTGTTTGCGGCCGGCGCCGCCGATGTGGGCGGAATGATGAGACGGGCTGCGCCGGTGACGCAGCCGACCTGGCTCTATTATTTCAACGTCGAGTCCATCGCCGCCGGCGCCGCGCGGGTCAGGGGCGCCGGCGGCCAGGTGCTCGCCGGACCCTGTAAAATTCCGGGCGGCGCCTGGGTGGCCCAGTGCCTGGACCCGCAAGGCGCCTGGTTCGCCTTGCTGGCGCCGGGGTAGCAGGCCGGGTTTTTTACGCGCTCGGGTAGTCGATGTAGCCCTCCGGCCCTTGCGAATACCAGGTCTTGGAATTGTCCTTGGCCAGCGGGATGTTTTCCGCCAGGCGCCTGGGCAGGTCGGGGTTGGCGATGAACGGACGGCCGAAGGCGATGGCGTCGGCGGTGCCGGCGTCGAGCTGCTGCTGGCCGCTGGCGCCGTCGTAATCGGAGTTCAGGATGAGCGGGCCGGTGAATACGCGGCGGATGGAGGGTGCGATGGGCGGGACCTCGGCTTTGCCGAAGGTGCCCTCAAAGCCGGGCTCGCGCAGTTCCAGAAAGGCGATGCCGATGTCCGACAGGGCGGCCGCGGCGGCGGTGAACAGCGCTTCCGGCCGGCTGTCATTGGCGCCCTGGGTGTTGCCGTTCGGCGAGAGGCGCACGCCGGTGCGTGCGGCGCCTATGGTGTCCACCACAGCTTTCGTGACGTCGCGCAGCAGGCGGATGCGGTTTTCGATCGGGCCGCCGTACTCGTCGGTCCGCAGATTGCAGTTGTCGCGCAAGAATTCGTCGATGAGGTAGCCGTTGGCGGCATGCACCTGCACGCCATCGAACCCGGCTTTCAGCGCGTTGCGGGCGGCGTGGCGGTACTCCTCCAGCAGGGCCGGGATTTCCTCGATTGCGAGGGCGCGGGCCTGTTCGTAGGGTTTTGTGCCCTCGTAGGTGTGGGCGTGGTCGGGCGCGGTGGTGGCGGATGAGGAGACGGGTTGTGCGCCGGTGACGCTCGAATGCACCAGGCGGCCCATGTGCCAGAGCTGGCAGACGATGCGGCCGCCGGCTTTATGCACCGCGTCGGTGACGGGGCGCCAGGCGGCGACCTGCTCCGCGCTCCAGATGCCCGGTGCATAGGGCCAGCCGAGGCCGACCTGGCTGATGCCGGTGGCCTCGCTGATGATCAGCCCGGCGCTGGCGCGCTGGGCGTAATACTCGGCCATCATCGGCGTAGGCACATGCGCGCGCGTGCTGCGGCCGCGGGTGAGCGGGGCCATGAGGATGCGGTTGGGCGCCTCGATGGCGCCGAGGCGGATGGGGTCGAACAGCGTCGGCATGTTGATGTCCTCGTGCGGTGGGCAGCGCCGGCACCATTCTGGTGCAGCGCAGCATCGCGGAGGCATGTGCGGGCGTGGGGCGGCCGATTCAATGAGCGGGCTCAGGCTGCCTTCCGGGCGAGTGCGCGCAGTGCCGTTTCCGGGTCATGGGCGAGGATACGCAGAAGGGCGACGGCGGCCGGCTCCATGGTGACGCGGTTCTGCTCCCAATTCCGTAGCGTGCCGAGCGGAATGCCCAGCGCGGCGGCGAAAGCTTGCTGGGTCATGCCGAGGCGCTTGCGGATGTGGTCGGGCGAAATGATGTCCGCGTCCGTGATGTCGGCGTCGGGGTCCTCGCCGTCCTCGATCATCTGGCGGCGGATGTCGGCCTCATCGGTTGCATCGACCCGCCGTTGGAACTCGGCGCGGTCCTGCTCGCTATAGTCGGCTGGAGAGGCCTTCCGGGTCTTGCGCGTGCTCGCCATAGCTGACGCTGCTTTCCTATTGCAATCCGGGTAGTGGATCAGCTTGATCGCTTCGGGGAATTGAGTCCTAGGGCCGCGCCTGATTTATGCCAGCAGTAGTTTTCTTCGGCGACTTTAGACAGGTCTGCGCCCAGAGTGGGCCATTAGGACTGCAGCTCCAATCAGAGCCAACCACGGCAGAAGGGGTCCAAGCGAGAAGAGCCGGGTTTCTACCAAAGATGACAACGAACGCGGACAGGCCAACTATCAAAGGGACCGCCAAGGCCGCCCAGCCAATTGATGCGTGAACACGCTGTGATCGGGCGGCCATCCAGGCCTGGCAGCACGCCCCAAAAGCCAAAACCGCCACGCCCGCCGCCCAGAATGTCAGCATGAGAGAGGGCTAAAGCCCCGCCTTCCCGTCTTCCACCGTGTTTCCCATGTCTTCAAGCTTCCCATAGGGTCCAACTCGCTCCTGCTCCCATGACTGACATGATAGCAGCACTATTCCACCATGTAGCGCATTAGCGTTGCCGCATGGTGATGCGGGTCCTCTTGCCTCGAACACGCGGGCGCGCTGAAGGCCAGCATCAAGATGCCGGCTACGCCGGCTGGCCGAATATCTCGCTGATGCGGTCGAAGCCGATGCCACGTTCGCGCAGCGTCCACGCATGCTTGGCTTCATCCCATCCAAATTTCACGTTGTTCCTCGACGCTTCGAGCTTAGCGCGCGCAATCAACGGTATGTTTGGAAGCTCAAACTCCGAGCCAGGATTGTTGGTCCCTGGGTAGTCTCCTTTCGTCGTCGATAACGGCGACGCGGTGCGGCAAGCTGTCGGACCAACGCCAGAACACCAGGTTGCGGTCGGAGGCCGTCGCCGCCGGCGCGAAGCTCGGGACGATCACGCCGGCGATCCCCAAGGCCGTCAGGCGCCGGGCCAGCGACCAGGTCGGAGGAGTGTCGCCGCGTGCGGCCATCGCCTCCCAGGGCGCTGCAAGCTCCTCGGGGTCGATGCCGAGCGCGGCCGTTTGCGTTTTGTCGGTCAGGTCGGCGATGTCTGCGCAGTCCACCTCGTAGGCGCAGATGGTCAATGGCTGCATTTTGAAAACAAAACCCTGCTGGGCTTCGCGCCACGCAGTTTCCATCCGGCGGGACGTGTAAAGTGCTGGCATGCCGACCGGATTGAAGCGCCCGCCGTAGCGTGCGGCGCCGTCACCGGATGTGGGGGAGAAGGCCCAGCGCGGATGGTGGGCGCGATAGACGATC
>Ga0116231_10011857_pt1 | contig 13159 bp, 6 predicted proteins | sample S1TSphgellanicum_2_FD_89695 | JGI IMG/M metagenome (GOLD analysis project Ga0116231, IMG submission 89695) | Host-associated microbial communities from peat moss isolated from Minnesota, USA - S1T2_Fd - Sphagnum magellanicum MG | ecosystem: Host-associated > Plants > Peat moss > Unclassified... | reverse complement strand
AGTAAAGAAGTGGTTTTTTATTAAATAAAAAAAAAAAAAAGAAGAAGGCCCTTAAGAAAAAACTTGGTTGTTTATAAACTTAAATTGAAATGCATTTTTTTTTTTCTTTGAGTTTAAAACCCAAGTTTTTTTTTTTTTTTTTTTTTTGTTTCTTTTCTCCCATGGAAACAAACCAATGTTTTTTTTTAATAATGACTTTGTGAGAGCCAGACATGGTCTTCATCATCTAAATTGTGATTTTGTACTAAAATTGAAACAATTTATGTATAGAACCAAATTTTAGCATTTCATGCATGGTGCTTCTTTAATCATGCACAATCGTAACATTCCTTCATCACTTTCAACAAATCTAAGGTGCCAAAATCCAATGCGAACAATATGTAATTAAATTAAATTCAAGGTGGCTTAAATATGTGGATATTAAAATTTTAAATAATAATAGGGTGAAAAAAAAAAAAGGTTCCTCACATAAATAGCCTTAAAACAATACCCTTTTGATGCATGTAATGAAAAAAATTAAAACATATTATTCCCCCCATGGTAGCTAGTAAGGCATCCCATTTCCTATCACATCAAATTCAAAATCATTTTTGGAAAACTAAAACTAGTTCCAATATTAGTTATTTGCATGAATATTCAATGTTCCATGCAAGTACAAGAGATTAAATTGGGCTTTGTTGTACATGTAATTCCAACAAAATAAAATTGGCCACAACAATAGATAAGTAAAAATCGATTATGGTAATAGGGGGTAACAACAATTGTTCTTATTCCTTGATTCCTACTAATATGTCCCCTTACCAATTTTGTCTCAAAACCACATGTAGAAAGTTTAATTCTTGTATCAACTTTTAACCACAAGTATAATAAACATATCACACACAAAATAACACATATGAGATGACATTTCCATTATAGTTTCCTTTGATTACTCAAATGCATGTATACAATTCAATTCAATACCAATTCCTATTTCCATAATTCCACATGGTTTTAATCCAACATAATTTTACTTCTCCTCAATTCAATACGAATGCCATTTGTGTGTTATTACTTATGAAATGTCTTACACCCCTTAAGTACTTCCGCAAGGAGAATTACCTTCCAAACAAAGAGGGTTTAGTGCCAACATTGTCATCTTATTAGTTGGTGTCAACTAATGTGGTTAGTTCAAGTTCTCTATTTGATTAACAAATACTTGAATTGCCATTTCTAAGTTTCACTATGAGAAAAAGGGGTGTTTTGCAACTAGCCTTACAATTCAATTTTTGAGTTGTGAAGGACACTTGTAACTCACTGTGTCATGAGTGCTAACAAACAAATTACACGAGTTGTAGAATTATAATTCATTGTATATATATGATGTAACTCATTACAACTCAATTGCAATTGAATTAAAACAATTCATTTTCAACTATTATGCAATTCCATTATGATTTCACCCATGATTCATGTTGACGTCATTAATTATCATCCATCTATTAAAATCTAATACGTGGCACTATGAAATTTCTTTGACATAAAAATTATTTTCTTTAAGAAATATTGATTTCCATCATTCATTCTCATTGTTAATGATGGTCTGAAATTGTGACACGTGATGTAATAAAAAAATTTCCACATGGCATATTAATTATATTTTGGAATAAATAAGTAAATAAAAATATTTATTTCAGTAGCTAAGTAGGTCATACATAACCATAGGTAGGTAGGTTGGTAGGTCTTAAAACCTACACACCTATGTATTTACCTAAGACCTACCTACCTACCTACTTACATAGGTAAATATAAAAATAGAATTATAGCCATGAGATTTTATTTTTTGATTTTATGTTTGCCTTTAAGTTAAGTTTTTTTGAGTTCATCCTAAAGTGACATTTATATTTTAATGTGTGAATACGAGGGAACAAGCCTTCTTTAAATAATTTGTAACATGGGATTCAAAAACAAAGCATATGGGTTAAATCTTTTAGTTGTTCTTTAATTGCAAATTAAGTTGCAATTGAGTTGCAACTATAAACATTCAAGTGCTCATGGTAGGCCAAATCCAAGGGGAGGGCTCCATTGTTTTTAGAGTCCAAAAAAAACTTGAACCCCTCTTATTGGCGCCTTTAGGGCACTAAAACTCATAAAAAATGGAATAGAATTTTAAAAGTTATGGCCCCCCAAATTAGAGGGGGTCAAAAACTCAAAAAAACAAACCACCCAATCCTACAAAGGCCAATTCCCAAACACCTCAAAATATCCTTGTCTATTGTTCTATTGTTATTAAAGTTCAAAAATAATTTGTAAAACTTCAGGTGGCACTCCTATAACACTTTAAATTATTTAAAATGAATAAGAAATAAAAAAGTTATGAAGTTTGAAAGTAGGAGGGGTCCAAAGAGGGAAAAAAAAGGGAAAAAAAAGGGAAAAAATGTGTTTTGTAAGTTGGAAAGCTTATTTCTCTTCTTGTTATTTTTTCATTATTCATTTTCCTAAATACATTTCAAAGATGATTTCTAAAGCTTGAGGTAGTGTTCCCATAACATTTTAAATCATTTAAAATGAAACACATATGATGAAGATATAAATAACTGATGAATATGTATTTATATTAAGTTATAAATAGTTATATTATAGTCATAACATAGTTGAATAATAGTACTTTAGTAGTGGAGCACTAGTGGTTGGGCTAATTGTATTATGGGAATCATAATCGAAAATTAGTTGCAAATGTAATCCATAATGGGTGGTGGAAATGTGGACATATGGGATGATCACATGTATGTACATTGTACCTAGTTGTAACATAGTTATTGCTTTAATGACACATTTACAATAGTTTTAAAGTAATTGCCACATGCAATTATAATGTAGTTTAAAAAAAAATCAAACATGGTTGACTACATATGTATGTACGATGTGTAGAAATTACCATATAGAAAACCCATTTTCAATTCACTTGTAACTATAATACAACTAACTAATTTTCTGACGTGGCAATTTATTTATTAATACACCATATTTTTAAGGGGATAGTTACACACTAGTTGTAATACCCAATAGATAATTGCACAATAGTTGTATATGAGTTATCTTTTGAGTTTTAATTGCAGGGTAATGTGGTTTTAGTAAGCGCAATTTTTCATAATTTTTTGAAAAACAAATTTTAGAATTAAAACCAAAATTGGTACCTAGCCAAAAATGGAAATTGAGTATTGGCATCTGGCCACAACTAGATTTCAAACCAAAACCAAGTTATAAACCCATTTTATTAAAGTTCTAGTTTTTATTTTTAAAAATTCAAATTCTTAATTTAAATAAATAAATTTAAATTGGGGTTAAACATGTTGTTAGTTCAAAAAGAAAATCAAGGTTTTGAATAATAATTGGGGGGTGGTGTGGGGGTGACATTACGCATGTAGTTCATGTTTTTGGAACATGTTTCAAGTGAGTTACAAATGCAAGGTATAGTGTAGATAATTTGAGTCAAAATTGAAAATATGTGTAATATCAAAAGTAGTAACACAAAAATTTCATTCTTTTTGAATTCTTCTAAAAATCACATATAGTTGGTTTGGGTTTTTTAAATTAAATAAATTAAATAAACCAAGAATATGTAATTGATTCGTAATTGTGTTTTTATGTAAATGTACACCAATAAAAAATTTTAAGTTGTTTAAAACACCTTGTTTGATAATAGTATCCCATTTTTCATTTATTTTACAATTCCACTTTATTTTTGTAAAATTATTATAAATAACACTTAGTCCAAGTACATATAAATGGAAAAACATTTTACAACCTAAACAAATCATAATCCCCAACATTATACTAACATCATGTATTTATGAAGATTATGATGTAATGTGATCATAATTCCATGACTTTAAACTAAATTGAAAGTTTTGATGGAAAATATTGTCCATTATGGTTGTCCTTTTTAATGATTGTAATATTTTCAGAATATTATTGCAAATATCACAAACATGAAACAATTAAAAAACACATCTTATGCAAATACGTATCGAAAAGGAATGAAAAATGTCATTAACTAAAGTTTCAAGAATGAAATCATCATCAATAATGCAATAATAATGTTTTAAAACAAACACATGCTCAAAGGAAACATATATTTTGCAACTTCATTTTCAATTGGGTTTTCTAATTACCAATGTCATGAGTGATTATACTATAACTAAAATGTATTTCTTATAACTTCACCAAAATTATTATTAAGGGGTGAAATCACAACCCCCAATCATTACCGTTTCCTAGGAGGTAAGATCAAGGGGGCAAGGTCGACGCCTTATTACTCAATAGAAAGAAACTACCCTCATTAATTTATTTTACTACAACTATTTAAGTAGTAAATAATAAGTCATACCAATAGCAAAGGAGGAAGGTAAGGGTTTGATGTCCCAAAAATAAACCTAGCTTCTTATAGTAGTCTAATCCAGGGGAATAGGGGGAGAAAGTATAATAAGGCCACCTAAAAAAAGAGCAATAATTAAGGGTGGTTATTCTCCCATGGTCTGCCATACCTTCTATGCCTTTAGATATTGCATATCGGTGTCTACAATGTTGCCATAGGTATTGTCCCTTGTCCAACATGCCTACATGTTTTCAAGTGGTTCAGCCTGCCACCTATAACACCTCAGGAGGCCTCCCCCCTTCTTTCTACCATTTATAGCACCATACATTCGTTCATAGCCAGTATTTACTACTTGTAGCAATGCCTTTTAGTTTGCAAGTGGCTATTTGCTAACTTTTTCCCTCTACCCTTTGCCACTAATTACTAGTTGTTGCCTTCCTAAGCAACTAGTACCTTATTTCTCGAAAGGCTACCAAGTGGTATGCCTCATTATGTTATGTTTTAGAAGAAAGGCAAGAATAACATCTCAAGGGAGTAGACTTACTTGTACAATTTCCAACTAAACTACCTTCCACACTTGCTAATAAATTATAGACACAATGCAAGAGATTCAAGTCCTTCAACCATCTTCCATTAAAATCACACACAAAATATATACACCTTTCTCCCTTCCTCACACATTCTACAAAAGTATCAAATGCCATTCGTCTCCCAACATTTTCTCTAATCCTTCTTTCCCACAAATTGCACATAGCCCACATTGACCCTTGGAAAATAGGGCCCTTATCCTAATCCCTTCCTATAAATCTCTTAAATGATTGGGTGGATTACCTCCAACCACTCACTAACTTGGGCTACTTAATCCCACTATCTCCACCCCTTGGATAATGGATGATAAGTCTACCACTAGTAATTATTATTAGTTATTAAGAGGCTTATGGAACTAACTAGTTTAGAGATTTTTACCCATTAACAATTATCTAGAGTGATAAAGTTATAAATGACACCTAAGTGCAAATGATGTCCACATCATGGCAAGAAGTTTAGATGAAAGGTTTCAGTTTGCTTGAATGCACATAAAATATTATCCCACATAGTTTTTTGTGTGATTTTTGAACAAAATACCATATAATGTAATGTTAATTTTTTTTTAATGAAAATTTGAAATTGCAATAATATAATATGCAACAAACATATCACAAAAATGTTGAGACATATCCATAATTATGAATTTAATTGATATTTTGGTAATATTGTAAAAAGGCCAAATTTATGTCTCACAAAATAAATCTTTCATACATGTATGAAAATGTTATGTTTATAATTATTTTTTTGAGGAAAAATTGGTGTATTTTCATCAATAAAGATGTATCTTTTCATCAATTTTAAGCCCATACATTAATAATGACTATGCAAACTTGTGTATTTGGATCTTTTTGAAACTATTGAAAATTGTCCTCACAAGAAAATACCTTATTTTATTAAGAAATTGGAAGTCCATGCTTCATCCTTTAGTTGGTCCCTACCTATTCACCTCTCCTATTCATTAGAGGTGCTTCTCAAATATTTTATTTTATTTTTGCAATCATTGGCCCATCACTAAAAATAAAATAATAATAATTTATATTTTAAAAAAACTATGGAGGCTCCCATAAATAGAAGGTTATATTTTGAAGTATCTAGTCTTCCTTCCCTTTGCCCCAGCTAAATAGTTGAACAGAGGACAACATTTGGCAAAGCATATGAGATAAAAGTGAGGTGCTATTGAGAACTCTTTATGTTGTTGACATCCTTCCCCCCTCAACCCAAAACCGAAAAGAAAAAGAAACAAAAGGCTTGCATTGAAATTCAACTCTTCACTGTCCAAGTGGAAAGTGCAGGTGGACAGTTCACTCTCCGCACCAAACACAACTTGAAAAAAAAAAAAACTCCCCTCCCTCCAAGAAAAGGGGGGCCCCTTCACTCCATGACGCCCGACTTCTCATTGGTTGCACGGAAATTTTATTCCTAAAATTGGCTGCCACTATTTTTGACCTATTCACCTCTCCTGCTAATTAGATGAGGTGCTTCCCATACCAATTTGGTTGGGCCATGACTCAAAAAAAAAAAAAAACTATGGACTCCCCAAAATAGAAGGTTCTATTTTGGAGTACAGAGTTCCTCCCCTTTGGCCCACCTAAATAATTGAAAGGCGGACAACTTTTGACAAAGCATCCGCATATGGGATAAAAGTAAGGTACTATGGAGAACATGTTGGGGAACATATTGGGAACTTGAAAGGAAAATAGTGAAAATACATTGGGAACCAGGGAAAAATGAAAAGAATCTCCCCTTCGCCATCCCAAAACTTAAAAGGAAAAAAAAGAAAGGCACCTTGAATGCATGCTTGGGCCTTCCCATTGGCTGCATGAAATTTCTCTTCCCAAAAGAGTTCCTCACCATTTTTGGCCTGGGCTAATAACCCTTGCAAACAACACCCTGCCTATTACATAATCTATTTCAGATTAATTAGTTGGGAATGCCTCACAAGTCCAACTTTTTGGCAAAAAAGAAGTTGAAACTATGCAGACTCCCCAAAATAGAAGATTCTATGGAAAGATGGTGTGCCTTCCTCTTTGGCCCACCTATATAGGTGAGAAGGGGAGGACTTTGAGCAAAACATATGGGATTAAAGTGAGGTGCTATTGGGTACACGCTTGAGGAACACATCAGGAGCCTAGGGAACATATTGGGAACCTGATGGGAACCCATTGGGAACAAAGGAAAAAAGAAAAACTCCTCTCCCCCCTTCCCCCCCCTCCCCAAAACTTAAAAGAAAAAAATCAAGGAACTTGGAGTGCATGCTGAGCCTTCCCATTGGCTGCATGAAATTTCTATTTCCAGAACTGTCGATCATCATTTTTGGCCTGGGCTAATACCCCCCCCCCCCATTACAAAATGGGGGTACTTATTTTTATTTATTCTCTACCTTCCCAAACCATTCATTAAAAAAATTAAAACCCTTCCCGTGCAGAACTAAAGGAGTCAGGTAGGTGTTATTGTTCCATGCGCTGCTGCCAGGTAAAGTAACCAAGCTAACGGTGGTGCATCTCAGCGGAGGAGTTAGTTCCCTTACATGGTCAGATTTGCTTAGTGTTTTTACTAGTTTCTAGTATGAACTGCAAAACCTCCATTGGAACTAGTTATTATTTTCCCAACAGTGCAGAGTACTAACTAGCAAGGCAGGTAAAGTTTTCCCCCTTTCATGATTTGTCAGGGGCACCTAAATTCAACCTAAATTGATGATGAAACCTGCAGACCTGCATAAATGGAAAAGCACCCATCCAGAAGGCCAAAAGGAGATAGGCTACGTGCTTTCTTTTCCACCATTTGTCGGGCTTTTCGGCTCTCAGGCAGAGAGACTATGAAATCGGACAGAGTTCTCCAGTGCTCCCACATCTTCCCAGCACTTCCTATTTGAACCTTTTTTTTTTTTTCTGGCCCTAAAATTTAGCCCTAAAATTTTCATCCTGTCACAAATTCTTTGTTTAGAAAAAAAAATTTCAAAGAATTTAACTTCCTATTTGAACCTTTTTTTTTTTTTTTCTGGCCCTTAAATTTGGCCCTAAAATTATCATCCTGTCAACAAATTCTTTGTTTAGAAGAAAAAGTTTCAAAGAATTTAACGGTGAAAATTTGACACAACTGGACACAAGTTTTACCTTTTGGGGCAGTTTTTCACAAGTGAGTTTTTTTTTAACCATTAATTTTGATAGTTTTTCATAAACATAAAAACCTCCAAATATGCTAAAAAAACTGGACTGGGTTTTTTTTTTAAAAAAAATAATTTAAACTATCAAAAACTGCTTTTAAAAAACCTTGTGACGAATGGGCAATTGTGGTAAATGTCAATTGCACTCTGTAATGCAAAAAGCCAAATACAAGGACAATTTGAAAAACCCATGGGCACTTTGCTTTTTGAAACACCTCCTCTCCTTTTAATTTTTTTTTCTTGTGATACCAATTGGGTACCCACGAGGTATCGCCGATGGAATTTTTTAAAAAAATAAATTTATAAAAAAAAAACCAAAGCAGGTTTTCTATTTTCTTTCGTATGGTAAAGTCCTTGGTAGTGAGGGCTTTACTGGAATTGGGCTCGCCTTGACTCCAACCCCCAAGCCTTCATTTTGGTAAAGGCCAACTGCCAAGTGCTTTTACCCTACACTTGTGACCAATTAATGCTAAATCTTTTGTGACATGATTGCTCATGATGTTACATCAGAAAACTGAAAAGAGAAGAAAAGCACTGGCAACCAAAATCAAGTTGTGTTCACAAATGCACCACAAAAAATGGACTTGATTAGCCACATTTCCATTATTATTATTATTATTATTCCCGATTTCTATAGCAGGTTCTGATTGGTACTCAAAATATAAAAAGATTCGTAAAATGTCTACTTTCACATCTGGTCTATAGCCAAATTTGGCTAAATCTTCTTGTGGATGATTGCAAGTTTGGCTACATTACAAAATTGGCCAAAAAAACATTTAATACAGTATCCCATGCTTATTAGCCATCCACAGCATGGCAAGGGAGGACTTGGGTCATTTCACACACATATACCATAGGTGGCTTTGGAACAAATTATATTATTTTTAGACATGCTGAAAATTTCTAAAATTACTTTTCTCCAAAAAAAAAATTGTGAAAGAAATTGTAAAATATTTTGGAACATTTTAATTTTTGAAAAATGGAATATCTTCAAAGTTAATTATTTTATTCAACAAACATGTGATGAAGCTGGTCCTGTACTGTGGTGGTATTTGATTTAGCAATTAACTGGAGATGACAGCGTCATCGGCGACAAGCAGTCATAGCTGGTTCTAATGATGTGTTGGGCCCAAATTGAAATACCACCCTCCACTTGCAAGCCTTGGGTGAACTCGCACCTTCGGTGGTAGCAAAATTTTGAATTGCCCAATGCCCAAAGTTCTAAACCCTAAGAATGAAAAAGGACAAACCTCGGCTGTTTTTGCTTGAGTTGATAGACTCATAGTTGGCGTTGCTTTATCTTTTGCCAACATTGTCATATATTCCAACCTTGAGTGCAAATTGTCTATTCTCATGGTGGTGAAACTTACAATGCTAATTGGAAGTGCTACCGATGGTGCACATGATGCACCCACCGTGACAATCGACAATGATTATTCTCCAAGCACTTCACATGTACCCATTGGCATTGAAAGCACCCTGCACAAAACACTCCAAAAGCTATGGTGCCGATCATTGTGCTCTTCATGTAGGTGACAATGCTCCACGTTTCGGAGAACACCAAATTCTCCACACTCAGCACAATTGCCTTCTAGAAGCTCTTGCTAAGTTTTAAGGAGTTGATCAACATTTGCCAACCTTGGCCATCAGCTCTATGCCAATCTTTTTGCTTATCATGACGTCCTCATCCATATGTTAAGAATATTGAATTTTTTTCAATAATGCAAGTCACAAAATTTGGAGAAGATTATGAGGCATAATCTATTAAATGCCTCTTAATAGATGAATAAATTATATTGCCCCATTAATTGCTACAATGTGAGGTTCTTGACAATCTTCACTCCCTTGTTTCTTCGTTTGATTCACATGGCTTGCTTGCTCCCTAGTTTTCAATCATCCAACAATGTTTCCTTTCATTGATTCTGGGTATCCCCTTATCCTATTGCTCACATTAATATAAACCAAGTTGTTTCCTTTACATTCATTGGCCCTTTCCCCCCTTTAACCTGTAAGAGTGCAAGCCTTTTTATGCAACCTTTTTTTTTTATAAAAAGCATGTTTTTAATATTTACATGTTGAGGTTTTCAAAGGTAGAACAAAAGTCAGAGTATTGTGGTACATTTAACATTCCTTCATCTTCTTGTCAAATATTTATTTCTTTATTATTTTTTCACTTGGAAAAGTAACAATATGAATTTCCTAAAGTTTTGGCTCTTTCAATGACCCTGGCCATATATATTATAGACCTGAATAACCAAAATAACCATGTACAATAAACAACAACTGAAATTCTTGAACTTCTGCTAATATGGACAGTTAATTTGGAAAAAAATAAATCAGCATTTACTGGAAAGAATTTAATTATTGCCGGAAGTCATGATGATGCTCAAATTCTTTGAATCTCATGTTATGACCCCAGACTGTGGTCAGATTTTTGGACCCAAGAAAGTTTTATCTTTTTACTATGGTATACTAAATCCCTTTAACTTGAAACCCCCATTAAACTGTACTAGCATTCATGAACCGAATACACATATATTTTGACATTTTTTCTTCAGATCACTTTAGTAAATTGTTGTTTTCCCACAAGGAATGAATGAGTGCAATACATGAACAGCACCAGAACCCCAAGTTTGGTCATACATGGGATCAGATTTTTAAAAACCCGCAAAAAAGGTACATTAGCATTCAAGGGGGGTTGAAACTCAGAAATCCACACTTTTGGTGGTAAACTGAGTTTCATTCTGTCTTTCCTTTTTCTCGAGGGCCTCCACCGCTGCATGTATGTTTTCATGGGTCCTACCTGTACTACTAATATAATTACTGTCGCACCTGTACATTAAATGCTGAGTTTCAACATTTTCATACTGAGATATAATAAAATTTCATTACTTTGCAAATACCATTGAAAGAGGGGGAAAGAGGGGATAGTGGCTGAAAGGACGCCGAAAGACAGTGAAGACAGGGTGACTTTGTAGATAACTCTATTGTTCCGATACTTTGCATGTATGTCTCAATTTATTTCAAGTACCTAGTCTGACATTTTATCCCATGTTTAGAAATATATCACCAAAGGGAAAAAATGAAAAAGATTTATAAAAAAAAATCTCAATGCTATTGTCAGTGAATGTGCAAAATGGTAAGCCCATTCATCCTCCCTCCCCCCAAAATCAAGTGCGGTTGCAACATAGCAAATTAATATTGCTCCAACATCGGAGCCCAATGAAGTGTTGCTACAAAATCGAAACACAATGAAAACAATGTTGCAGAAGTCGATGTTGAAGCGGTGTTGCAAAGGACATTGCTAAGGCCAATGCGACAGAAGATGTTGTTGAAATGTTGTTGTAGAAGACATTGTTGAAGCGCTACTGTAGAAGGGTTGCTCCAAAAGACAACATGTGCATCTATGGCAAGTAAGTGTACATCAACCCTTTTTTTTTAGTTTATGTCCCCTTGCAAAGAAGACAACTACGAGTGCTGCACTTGTTGTCATCTTTTGGCGTTCTTGCAAGACTAGGGCAAAAGACGATGACGAGCACAACGTTCATTGTCGTCTTCTAATCTTCTTATGAAACTAGGGCAGAAGACAACGACAAATGCACCTCGTTGTCATCTTTTGTTTTTTTCTCTTGCATTCCAAAAGACGATAAGGAACCAAGACGTCTTGTGCTTATTTTTATTGAGTTGCACAAAACAACAATGAGCCTCTCAGCTTGTTGTCATCTTGTGCTGGTTTTTCTTAGGTTGCAAAAGACGACAACGAGCCTTTTGGCTCCTTGTCGTCTCTTGGTTTTTTTTCTTGTTGTCTTGTGATAGGACATTTGGAGTAGTATTTTTAGAATTTGCATTGAGGCATTTGATCAAAGGAGGCATTCCTTCGAATTCACAACTAGTGCATGACTTTATTATGTAACGACAAGAGAATTGTGAATGCCAAATGTCTCCTACAAGAAATCAAGGAAGCGGGAAATAGGTAAGGAAGTTAAAAATGAAAACATTCCAAAAATGTAATCCATGAAGAGAGAGTTTGGTAGCTTATTGTAGCAATGGTCTTTCAGCCTGTACCCCACTGTTGTTTGCTTTTGAACAAAAATTAGAAGGAAGCACCACCCCCCTATCTATATGTGTGTGGGCATTGAAGAGGAATGAGCCGGGTTTCTTATATTTATAGAAGATGATGACAAGCCTCTTAGCTCATTGTTGTTTTCTGTGTTTTTTTGTTTTTCCTTGAGTTGTAGAAGATGACGATGAGCCAAGATGAATTGGGAGGCTCGTCGTTGTCTTGTGGTGTTTTGCCTTGGGTTACAAAAAACATGGCAAGCCTCTTGGCTCATTGTCATCTTCTGGTTTTTTTCTTAGCGTGCAGAAGACCACAACGAGCTTCTCAGCTTGTCATCGTCTTGTGGTTTTTTTTCTTGGCTTGTAGAAGACCACAACGAGCCTCTCAGCTTGTCACCGTCTTGTGGTTTTTTTTCTTGGCTTGCAAAATACCATAACGAGCCTCTCAGCTTATCATCGTCTTGTGATTTTTTTTCTTGGGTTGCAAAAGATGACGACAAGCTAGATTTTCAATTGTAATTGGCGCCTTGGCTTTGGCTACCTTTTGTGCACGTTTTTTTGGAGGTGCCATTTTGAAAATAAATAACCATTCTATTAACAAAGAAAAAACACAAAAAAATTATTTATTTATTTATTTATCTTTTGATGCAACATGAAAAATTAAATGGAGTTGTTAATCTACTATATTAATTCACTACGTCTGTCTGTGACACGACAATTCTGCTACAAAAGCATTCTATGGCAGAACCGGCTTTTGCATTTTCTATGGCAGAACCGACCTCTGTATAATTTTGGCGTTGCGGGTCGTGGTGGTGGAGAGACACACGCCAGCCATCAATCGCGTCTGTCAATCCGTCTTACTTTAACTTACTTTAAGTTACCCTGGGGGGGGGGGGGAGGGAAAAAAGTGGTGCAAAAGGGGGTGGGGGGGGTGGGATGAAAATCGGGGGGGGGGGAATGGAGTTTTTAGGGGGAAAGATTGGTGGGGGGGT
>Ga0116231_10011856_pt1 | contig 13161 bp, 13 predicted proteins | sample S1TSphgellanicum_2_FD_89695 | JGI IMG/M metagenome (GOLD analysis project Ga0116231, IMG submission 89695) | Host-associated microbial communities from peat moss isolated from Minnesota, USA - S1T2_Fd - Sphagnum magellanicum MG | ecosystem: Host-associated > Plants > Peat moss > Unclassified... | reverse complement strand
GCCTCCTGCACCAGACCCACCTTTATACACCCTTTACGAGTTCCAATGATAAGGATTTTGGTGTAGGTCGTCGGTGACCGGAGTCACTTGCCGGAAGCGCGGAAGAGGCAGCCCTGGAAGCCGGAGCGTTCGAAAACGTTACCCCAGGAAAGTCAGGAGCCAGAGCACGAAAGCGCAGAGGGCGTGAGTCATTGTCACCTGCACGATCGCCGTCTTCAGGCTCTTGCCGCGCGCCATGGAAAGCGCCATCATCAGGCCGTCCAAAGGCAGTTGCGCGAAGATCGCAGCCTGAGGCAGCAGACCGGCCATCTGCGCGTCGATCCCGATCTCCCGGTGCATCGCCAGCATGGCGTAGGGGAAGGTAAAGCGCATCGCCCAAACTCCCGCCTGCGACGCCATCGAGTGCCACTCCAACGCGAATCCGGAGAGGAACAACCCGACAGCGACGGGCCAAAAGGAAGTGAGCTTGAGCGGGGTCTTTTGCGCCCGGATCGCTCCCGTCTTGTCATCGACCAAATGGATATGGGTTGCGTTAGCCTTCCTCCGAGGCTGCTGCGCCTTGACTTCCTGCGCGAATTCCGAGGTGCGAATCGACGTGACCGGTTGCACACGCTTCTTGACGGTACGGTGCTTGGGCTCGGGCATGGTGTAGGCTGTGGGGCTCATGTCCGAAGAGTAACCTTGCAGGTAATCACTCTCAATGACTCCAACGGGGTATTTGGTTGGCGGATTAGGACTAGAGGCCCAACTCCGCGGCGCGTTTCTGCATTGCCGTCAGGCAAAACGCGATATGCGCGTCCAATTCGACCCCCAACTCTTCCGCACCCTGGATCACATCCTGACGGCTCACCCCGCGCGCAAAGGCTTTGTCCTTGAGCTTCTTCTTCACGCTGGCCAGCTCCACGTCGGCAATGGCTTTCGATGGCTTCACCAGGGCACACGCGGTCAGAAACCCGGAAAGCTCGTCGCAGGCGAACAGCACCTTGTCCAGATGCGTCTCGCGCGGCACGCCGGAGTAGGTGGCGTGGCCCAAAATGGCCGTCTGCGTCGCTTTAGGCCACCCCAGCCTCTCCAATTCCCGTACACCGACAAACGGATGCTCCTCGAGCGATGGATGGCGCTCGTAGTCGAAGTCGTGCAGCAGGGCAGTGGTCGCGTAAAGAGTCAGCAGAACCTCGCGTTCGTTGCCGGTCAGCCCCAGCCGGTCGGCTTCCGCTTCGCCGTAGGCCACTACGCAGGTCTCTACGCCCAAAGCATGCTTGCGCAGGCTCTCGCCCAGCGTCCATTCCGTCAAAAGCGCCCAGGCGGCGGCGCGGTCGTATGCGGTGAGGGAAGTCGTGGTCATCGTCGTGCTCTCATTATCGGTCATGCCCCGACACCCAAAAAAGATTGCTGGACGCAAGTTGCTTTCTTTGGTTCGCGTTTCATGGGGTTTCTTCGGGTTTCTTGCCAGTCTTTTCCGATTGATCCTTGTTTTTCACTTGACAATTATGGTTCATCTCAATCAAAGTAACTCTTGACGTGGTGATTTAGTCACCACCGGAAGCCCTGCTCTGGCTCTCCGCACACAAACTATGGCAACGACACTGGTGACAATGCCTGCCACGATGCCTACGAAGTTGCAGTCGCGAGAGGTTCTGCGCTGCGAACACTGCGCTCTGGTGCAGTTCCGGACCAGCAACTCCATGTGCCGACGCTGCCATAAGCCTCTGGACGTGGAAGAAGTCTCAGCCCCTGTTGAAGTGATTGCAGCCGTCGACAGTCCGGCCAGCAACCTCGATTGCGGCCTCCGCGTAGCCGCCCAGGTCAAGGACATTCGTAAAGCCCGGCATCTGAGCCAGCGGCAGTTGGCCAGCCGCATGCAGGTTCCGCGCACCTACATCTCCAAAATTGAAAATGGCAAAGCCATACCGACGCTCGGTTCGCTGGAGCGCCTCGCCGCGGCACTCGACGTCGACATATGCCAACTGGTGCGCGACGGCCGCAGCCAACGCGACGAGGAAGTAGCGGAGATCTTTGCCGACCCATTCCTTGCTGAACTGGCCCAGCTTCTTCCCAAACTGGAGCCCCTGCAGCGCTCGTTGCTCATGAATCACGCGCGCGACCGGGCACGGGATGCGATGCGCGAAGCTTCCATGGGCAAGCGCCGGACAGCCTAGTCAGTTTCAACCCGGCACAGACGAATCCCTTTCCCGATTTGGTGACGGGGTACGCGTTGCGACCCCTAAGCGCGTATGCTAGCGTCATTATTGTTAGCAGCGATTGCAAGAGGCGAACCTTTGTACCTGACAGCCACGTCTCGGATTCATGAGCTTACGTCGGAAGAGCGGGCTGTCTATGCAACGCTGACGCCGGCGCGCCTTCCCGAGCACGTTGCCATCATCATGGATGGCAATGGCCGCTGGGCAGGGCTTCGGTCCCTGCAGCGCTTCCTCGGCCACCAGCAGGGCGCCAAAAGCGTCCAACTGGTTACCGAGACTGCTTCCAGGATCGGCCTTCCCTGGCTGACACTCTACGCCTTCTCTCTCGAAAACAACCTGCGCCGCCCGCGCGCTGAAGTCGCCTTTCTGATGCGCCTGCTCCGGAGCTACCTCGAAAGCAATCTCCAGCGCATGATGGACAACAACGTCCGCATCCAGTACATCGGCCGCACCCACGACCTACCTCCGGAAGTCCAGGACAAGATGCAGTGGGCGGCCGAAGAGACCGCCCGCAACACCGGCACCACACTCACCCTGGCGCTCAACTACGGCGCCCGTTCGGAGATGGTGGACGCCTTCAAAAGCCTCGCCTCCGAGATGCAGCGCAAGGGAGTCCCGCCCGAACGCATCACCGAAGAAGACATTCATCGCCACCTCTACACCGCCCACATGCCCGACCCGGATCTGCTCATCCGCACCTCCGGCGAAATGCGCATTTCGAATTACCTGCTTTGGCAGATCGCCTACACGGAGATCTTCGTGACCGAGCGCTTCTGGCCGGACTTCCGCGGGATTCACCTGCTCGAAGCCATCGCCGCCTACCAGCGCCGCGAACGCCGCTACGGCGGCCTTGGCGAAGCGGAACGCGAAGGAGCCGCAAACGAAGATCAAGCCGTCGAAGACGTGCCCGAGCGCAGCATCGTGGGCTAGGACTTGCACTTTAGCCGTTCCCGGTAATCCGCAGAGCCGGCTCGTCGTCCTCGCGAATCCAGCGTATAAACGCCTCGTCTCCGCCATATTCCGCCAATTCATCCTTCAGGAGACCGCGAAGGCGTTCCATCGGCCTCCCGGCCCTCTCGGCAGAAGTTTCGAACTCGGCTATGGCATTTTCCGAAATGGTGTAGATCGGAACCGCGACTGCCGAGTCGATTTTCCTCAAGAAAATCGACATTCCATCGCTTCAGAAAGTTCACAGTATTTCGGAAAATGCCTTAGACCAATCGCACCGGCGATGACCGGAATAAGAAGATTTCGGATGTTGGCGGCAAGTTTACATCGGGGCGCACCGTTTGGAAACTTGGAGACTGAGATCATGCCGATTGGGCGGGCGTTCGCTGGGCTCTTGGCAATGTTTCGTTTCGCAGCTACTTCTTCCGCTCCGCCAGCAATTCCGCATACCGCTTGTCTTTGACCAGGTCAGCCAAAACCGGGCTATGGTTGATGTCGTCCAGCGGATAGCCGGAAGCGATCAGCTTGCCCAGCCAATCGAGCGCTTCTTTCCGATAGCCAAGTGACTCATACGTCTCGGCAGCGTTGAACTGCACGTAGCTGTCCTGAGGCCCCAGCGCCAGCGCCTTTTCAATCAGCACCAGCGGCTCCTCGCGCTCGTCGCCCTCCGAAGCCAGAAACATCGCGAGATCGGAGAGCATCTCCGGGTCGTTGGGATTGGCCTTCAGCGCTTCGCGGCACATCTTCGCGGCCTGCAGAAAGCCGTCTTTGGCGCGCGCCTGCTGACCGGGAGTCTGCGAGTAAGCAACCGCCAGATTCGACCAGACCTGATAGTCCGATTTGTTGATTTCAAGAGCCTTTTCGTAATCTGCCGCGGCATCGGCGTAGCGCTCCTGCTTCAGGTCCAGATTGCCGAGATTGGTATAGCTGGCGTAGTTGGGGTGCAGCCGGATCGCTTTCTGAAGCACTTTGCGACTTTCCTCCAACTCGCCCGTATAGAGCAGCGTCCCGCCCAGATTGCTCATAATGTTGGTGTTGCCCGGAGCAAGGCTGAGAGCCTTGCGCAGATCCTGAGCCGCCTTCGCATAATTGGCGCGATTGAGCTCGAAGACGCCCACCTGGTTATAAACATCGACCGAATTGGGATGCAGCGCAATCGCCTGTTGCCACGCCTCTTCCGCTTTTTCAGGCAATCCGGTGGCGGCATACCCATTGGCCAATCCGCGATAGGCCGCGTCGCTGTGCGTATCGAGAGCCAGCACACGCTGAAAGCTGGTCACGGCTTCCGGATAGCGTCCTTCGAGCAAACGCACCTGCCCCAGCGCGAGCAGCACGTCGGGAGACTGGCCATCGAGTGCCACGGCGTGAGCGGCATTTTGGTCCGCCAACGCCAGCGCACCGGCGTCTTTGCTCGCCCGGAAGCGCATCGAGTAGCAGTTGGCCAACTGCGCGTAAGCAATCGCAAAGCCAGGCACGGCTTGCATGGTCCGCTGAAAGCCCGCGATGGCCAAATCCAGCTCGCCGGGCTTTTCAAAGGCCCGGTCGAGATGGCCGAGACTTTCCAGATAGTCGCTGGCGGCGGACGCGGGCAGACCGGCCAGTTCGTCCCGATGCCCCGAGACCGGGGCAAACTTCAAGTCCAGCATCCCTGCCGCGGTCCGGGCCATCATCTCAGACAACCCGGCCAGGTTGGCGCTGTCGCCTTCCATCACTTCGGAGTTGAGCACCTGCGAACTGGCCGCATTCACCGAGCTCAGCACGATCCGCAGTTTGCCCGCCGACTCAGTGATGCTGCCGGTAATGGCCGTATCCGCTCCAAGCTCATTGTGAGCCGAAGCGGCGTCCGTAACGTGCTGCGAGGCCATCTGGGCCGCGGTCACAATCAAAAGTCCCTGGTTGCTGGCTTCCCGGCCGGCCAGAGAAGCGATCATCTGGCTGCGCAGCCCGTCGGCGAGCGCCTGCAACGAAGCGGTTTTCGCGGCGTCCTGCCCATTTGCGGAGCCGTTCGCGGTCAAAGGCAGGACCACAACGCGCTTTCCGGTCGGCAATGCCACAGGTGACGCCCGTCGATGCATCGCGAGCGTGAGCAAGCCGATAGCCAAGCACAAGGCAACACCAGCCAGCGGCCAGAGGAGTTTTCGAGAGAACGGCAAGCGCCAAAGCAGAGCGGGTCGAGCGGCGGCGCTCGGCGCGCTTTGCGCCGATGGCTCCCTTCCATTGTGAAAGCGAGCCCCTTGAGCGACTTCGAGGCCGGCAATCATCGCCTGCGCATTTTGATAGCGCAGTTGTGGGTCCTTTTGCAGGCTTTTGTGCAATACGTCTTGCAGTGGCGCGGGCAGATCGGCAATGTGTAGCGGCTCCTTCGAGACCACCGCGTAGATCGTCGAGCGCAAATCGCTCCCGCTGAACGGTTTGGAGCCGGTGAGCATCTCGTAAAGCACTACGCCCACTGACCACAGATCGGCGCGGCCATCCGCCGGCTGTCCCATAGCCTGCTCCGGAGCCATATAGCTCGCCGTCCCCAGCGTCGTGCCGGGAATGGTTAATTCTTCCGAGTCCTGCAGTTTGGCCAGGCCAAAGTCAAGAATTTTGGCCGTGCCCTGAGGGTTGAAAATGATGTTCCCCGGCTTGATGTCGCGATGGACAATGCCCCTGTCATGTGCTGCCTCAAGGCCATGAACGATCTGCAAAGCGATGGCCACAGCCTCGGCGGCCGGTATGGGTCCCTTCGCCATCCTCTTTGCGAGCGTTGGGCCCTCGTAGCAGGCCATGACCAGAAACAGCAGCCCCTCGGGCGTCTCCTCAACCGCATGCAAGGTCCCGATATTCGGATGGTCGACGGCCGAGGCAGCCATGGCCTCGCGCATGAACCGCTGCTTCGCCGGCTCTGAAACCGATTGCGTGGCAGGCAAAAATTTGAGCGCGACAGTCCGCTTCAACTTCAGATCCGTCGCCCGATAAACGACGCCCATCCCACCTGCGCCCAGCCGCTCGATTACCTGGTAATGCAGGTAAATCTTTCCCACCGGATCGTCGTTGCGGGGAGTATCCAAGGCTATTGCCATTCTCTATGGAAGTCTTGCGTGGTGAGTGGGTTGCGCATGCGAAGCTCAAGCGTAACTGGAAACAGCACCAGTCTATCGCAGCGTGCGCCGGTGCGAGGTCGCCTCGCCATGCAAGGTCGAGCCCAGCCAACCGAAATTGCAAGACGCATCCGGCTGCGGTATGGTGGTTGCGTTTCTTCGGAAATCTGAAACAGGAGCCTTTCATGTCTGAGACTTACAATCCCCTTTGTCCCGTCACCCTGTATACGCCGGAGCACGGAGATTCCCACGAACCGCATCCCATGGTGCAACTGCCCTCGGACCAGAGTCAGCCATTCAAGCTGAAATTCGATCCCAGCACCAACACGCTGCGCGTTAGCTTCAAAAACGACCTAACCAGCCAGCAGGACCCGCAAAACCTGGGAGTTCGCATCTTCTTTTGCGCGTTCCTTGACAGCGACCCTGCGACCTACATCTGGTCCAACACCCTTGGCCTGGCCGCAACCGGCAGCGGAACACAGCAAACCCAAACGATTCCCCTCGCCGCGCAATCCGCGCCGACCACCGTCTGGATCGGCGCCTGGTGGGACAACGGAACCTACGCCTCGACTCCCGCGGGCATCGCCGCCTACTTCGCCGCCCATCCCTCCGGCGGAATGCACCACACCGTTCCCATCCGCATCACCTAAACCATTCCCGCAACGCTGCGAAACCCAGGGGGTGGGGGTGTATCCTCACCCTTGGCATGAAAAGAATACTGACTGCTCTTGTTTTGATTCCCCTGGTCTTGGTTTTGGTATTCCTTGGTCCCGATTGGCTGGTGACCATCTGCGTTGGCGCAGTTGCCCTGCTCGCCGCCTGGGAATATCTGGGCATTGCGCAGGCCGCGGGAGCCAAAGCCCCGCGCATCCCAGTCCTCGTCGCCATCGCTGTCCTATTTGCCGTCAGCCTTGTGTGGCCGGACAAGCTCACCGCCGCTCTGGGCGCGCTTTGTCTGTCTCTCCTCGTCTACTGCACCTTTGCCTCGCCCGTGGCCACAGTCCTGCTGGACGCGGCCAACTCCGTCTTCTGCCTCATCTACACCGGCTTCACGCTCACCGCGGTCCCGCTGCTGCGCAGCTCCGAAAGCGGCAAATCGCTGGTATTGTTTCTCCTCTGCGCGGTCTGGGCCGGAGACATCGTCGCGCTTTACGTAGGACGTAATCTGGGCCGGCACAAACTCGCCCCCAGAATCAGCCCCAACAAAACCTGGGAGGGAACTGCCGGTTCGCTGATCGGCAGCCTCCTGGTGACCGGATTGCTCCTGGCGCTGGCGGCGCAGTTGGCCCAGCGTGACATCTTCACACTCATTTTCCCGGGAACTTTTCTGCACTGGATACTCCTCGCCGTGGTGGTGAATATCGCCGCCCAGGTTGGCGATCTGGCCGAATCCGGCCTCAAGCGTTCCGCCGGCGTCAAAGATTCCGGCACGCTTCTGCCCGGCCACGGCGGCGTCCTCGACCGCATCGACGCCCTGCTTCTGGCCGCGCCGGTGCTATGGTACGCTCTGGTTATTCAGCATTTTTAGGGATCAGGCACCAGGGATTAGGGATCAGAAAAACTTGAAACGTCTCGCCATACTCGGATCCACCGGCTCAATCGGCCAAAGCACTCTCTCCATCGTCGAATCCTACCCAAAGCGCTACTCCATAGCCACCCTGGCCGCCGGCCGCAACCTCGACTCGGCCTTCGAGCAGGCAGTCCGCTGGCGCCCGCGTCTGGTCTCGCTCGCCAGCGAGGAGCTGGCTGGGCAACTGGCCAGCCGCCTGCGCGCCGCGGGAATCACCGGCATCGAAGTCGCCTGGGGCACGGCCGGCAACGTCGCCTGCGCCACCCACCCTGACGCCGATTTCGTCGTCTCCGCCATCGTCGGCGTCGCCGGCCTCGAAGCCACCCACGCCGCCATCCTTGCCGGCAAGCCCATCGGCCTCGCCAACAAAGAATGCATGGTCGCCGCCGGCGAAATCCTCACCCGTGATGCCCGCGAGCGCAACGTGCCGCTTTTGCCCATCGACTCCGAGCACAACGCCATCCACCAGTGCCTGCGCGTCGGCACGGCGGCCGAAGTGAAGCAAATCTGGCTCACGGCATCGGGCGGCCCGTTCCGCCAGACGCCGCTCTCCGACTTCGCCCACATCACTCCCGAGCAGGCCCTCAAGCATCCCACCTGGGTCATGGGCCGGCGGATCACCATCGACTCGGCCACCATGCTCAACAAGGGACTCGAAATCATCGAAGCCTGCCGGCTCTTCAATCTCCCGCCGTCGCAGGTACGCGTCACCGTCCATCCGCAATCGACCGTGCACTCGCTGGTCGAGTACGTGGACGGTTCGATCCTGGCGCAAATCTCGGTCACCGACATGCGCCTGCCCATCCTTTATGCACTCGCCTATCCAGAGCGCCCGGCCTCGTCGCTCACCTTCGATCTGGCCGCTCTCAGGCATCTCGACTTCGAGCAGCCTGACTTCGCCCGCTTCCCCTGCCTGCGCCTCGCCTACGAAGCCGCAGAAGCCGGCGGCGCCCACTCGATCGCCCTCAATGCGGCGGATGAAATCGCAGTCGAGGCTTTTCTCTCCCGCGAAATCCCGTTTACCGGCATCCCGCGTACAATAGAAGAGGTGCTGGAGCGGACCCCTGCGCACCATCCGGAGACCATTTCCGAGGTGCTCAAGGCCGACTCCGAAGCGCGGCAACGGGCTCGCGAGGTGATTTCCGCGCGGGAAGTTCGCGTGTAGCTTCCACCGGAATTTGCGGCCGGGCTCGTTCCGGTTGAGAGGTTTTGCGCACGCGCTCGTATGCACACATTTCTGGTCTCGGTCATCTCCTTCATCGTCGCGCTCGGCATCCTGGTTCTCGTCCATGAATTCGGCCATTTCCTCGCGGCCAAACTCTGCGGCGTGCGGGTTGAACAGTTCTCGATCGGCTTTCCGCCGCGCCTGTTCGGCATCAAAATCGGCGACACCGACTACTGCATCTCCGCCACGCCCCTCGGCGGCTACGTGAAGATGACCGGTGAGTCTATGCCGGGAGAGAACCTCTCGCTCCAGGGCGCGGACGGCGCAACCATCGAAGCGCAGAAGCAAGACCCCGGCGCGCTCACCTCGCATCCGCGCTGGCAGCGCATCCTCATTGGCCTCGCTGGGCCGTTTGCCAATTTCGTTCTGGCCCTGGTCCTGATGACCGGCTTCTACATGCTCCACAACGAAGTCGCCATTTACGAAGACCAGCCCATACAGCTCGATTGGGTCGTTCCCGGCTCGCCTGCGGCCAATGCCGGCCTCCAGCCAGGCGACACCATCGTCAACTTCGACGGGCAAAAAAATCCCACTTGGCAGCAGGTCTTTGAGCACTCCGAACTGAATCTTTCCAGCGTCAACATCGCCCACACCGTACCCGTCACCGTCCAGCGCGCCGGCCGGCAAATCTCCGCGACACTCTCGCTGCTTGACGCCTCGGGCAACGCCAAGCCGGAAGATTTCGACCTGGCCAAACTCGGCCTGCTCCCGGTGATGCAGCCCGGTCCGGTCAAGGTCAGCTCGGTTTCGCCGAGTATGCCGGCAGCCAAGGCCGGCCTTCAGACCGGCGACTCCCTCGTTTCCATCGACGGCTACCATTTTCACGGCACGCCGACCGTGATTTCCTACCTGCAATCCCGCAAAGGCGCTCCGCTGGCAGTTGAGATTCTGCATGACGGCAAGACCACCCCAGCCACCATCCAGCCTATCCTCGACACCAGCAACGGACCCTCCGCCTGGCGCATCGGCTTCACCGGCGCACCCCCGCCGACGCGGGTTGAGCAGATGCCGTTCCCCAAAGCCGTGGCGGCTTCGGTCAAATTCAACAAAGACAGTTCGTTGCTGATTCTTGAAGTCCTCAAGCGGCTCTTCACCCACAAAATGTCGGTCAGCACGCTCTCCGGACCCATCGGCATCGCCCAGCAGACCGGCATGGCCGCCGAGACGCCCGGCTGGGAAGCGAAGTTCAAGGTGCTCACCGAAATCAGCGTCAACCTCGGCATCCTCAACCTGATGCCGTTTCCCATCCTCGACGGCGGCATGATCCTCTTCCTGCTCATCGAGAGCGTCATGCGCCGCGACGTCAATATGGAGATCAAAGAGCGCGTCTACCAGGTGGCCTTCGTGCTTATCATCGTCTTCTTCGCCTACATCATGTTTAACGACATCTCCAAACTGGGCATCTTCGCCCAGGGCAAGCCGTAGAATGTGGAAGGAATCGGGTCCTCGTTTTGACGGGAAGGGCCTCCCACTCTGCGGAAAAACCGCTCTGTGAGGCTCTGTCAAAGGGCACGATTTCAGCCGTGCCGATAAAGCCAGTCCAATTGACGGGGGCTTTAGCCCTTGTGGAACGCCAGTCAACCATTTTGAGAGATTCCCTAACCGGAAACAGGAAAGCAGCAAGCATGTCCGTCGTCACAGAACTACGCGTTCGCTATGCGGAAACCGACCAGATGGGTGTCGTCTACTACGCCAACTACCTGGTCTGGTTTGAGATTGGGCGCGTCGAATTCATGCGTTCCCTCGGCTTCGACTACAAACAGATGGAAGTCGAAGACGGCTGCATTCTCCCGGTGATCGAAGCTACCTGCCGCTACAAGGCCCCAGCCAGATACGACGACGTCATTCTCATCGACTGCTGGCCGGTTCTGCTGCGCGGTTCCGTGCTCAAGTTCGCCTACCGTGTCTTCCGTGCCTCGACCGCCCGCGAAGGCCAAATGGTCCTCGCCGAAGGCGAAACCATCCACGTAGTCTGCGACGCCAGCATGCAAAAATGCCTCATGCCCGAGCGCTATGCCTCCCCTATCCGCATGGCCATCCGCCACACCGACCGCGAAGAGCAGGGCGAAGTAGAAGGACAAGACTAAGCTGCAAATCGAAGCCTTCTCCTCCTGAGCTCCGCTTCCCACGTTTGTGCTCTTGAACTCCGCTTTTAAGCTCATATCGTCCTGCACGAAGGGGGGAGCTGCCGCACCCTTAGCCTGTTCCATCGCTCCGCCCAGGATGACAACGGCTTCACACCGGAGGAAGCAGAATCAGGCAAACTCCGTCTTGGGACCCGTTTTCAACTCATGAAACAGCCAGCTCCGCGAAAACTTCAAATCGCGCTCCGCTGTCGCCAGCGAAATCGAAAGCACCTCAGCCGTCTCCTCCATGGTCAGCGCCAGAAAGAAGCGCAACTCCACCAGTTGCGCCTTACGCTGGTCCAGTTGCTCCAGCCGGTCCAGCGCGCGATTCAGATCCAGAATCTCCGCAGAAGAGGTACCCACCCACCCAACTTCATCGGTCAGCGGCAGACGAATCGCCCCCGGGCCGCCGCGCCGCTCCGCCAGATGCGCTCGCGCATGGTCCTTGAGGATGTTGCGCATCATGCGCGCGGCAAAAGTGAAGAAGTGTCCCCGATCGTGCCAGGTAATCTTCCGCTGATTCAACAGGCGCATGTAGACTTCATTGACCAGCGCCGTCGGCTGCAAGGTGTGGTCCTCGCGCTCACGCCGCATGTACCCCTTGGCGATGCGGTGCAACTGGCCGTAGACCAGGGGCATCAGGCTGCCCAGCACTTCTGGGTCGCCCTCGCGCCACTTCTCCAACATCTGCGTTACTTCGCCGTCCGCTTCCGCCATCGCACTACCTGCCAACACTTCCTAAAGCGTAAAAGCAAGATGTATCACATCGTAGGAACGTCAAACATTCCACAAAGGATGGGGCCCATGAGCAAGAAGGGTCACGTTCCTGCTTAAAACTTTCGGTCAGGCAGTTTCTTCCGTCGGCGCGGCCGTCCCGCGCGGCCACAATGCATCGAGCATCAGCAGGCAGGCTCCAGTCACAATTGCCGAATCGGCCACATTGAAGTCCGGCCAATGATAGCTGAAGATGTGCACTTCCAGAAAATCCACCACGCTCGCATACCGGATGCGGTCGTAGTCGTTTCCGATCGCCCCGCCCAGCACCAGCGCCAGCGCGACAGTAGTCGGCGTCAACGCCTTGCCCATCACGATGAGCGCAATCAGTACCGCCAGCGCCGCCGCCGTCGAAAACGCAATCAGCGCCCAGCGCACATGCTCCGGCGACGCCGAGTCGGCAAACAGCGAAAAAGCCGCGCCATCGTTGAGCACATGCGTCAGCCGAAAGACCCGCGGAATCACCGGAATCGCCTGCGCCAGCTCAATATGCGCCTTGATCCAGTCCTTGCTCCAGCGATCCAGCGCGACGACGGCGAGTGAGATCAGCAGCAGCCAGGGCAGTCGTGAAGCGCGTGAGTGTGAAGTGTGAAGTGTGGAGTGGGAGGTCATGCCCCGCCCTCATTGGCGCTCGCAGGCGGCGCAATGCCCATCGCCGTCAACGCCTCCGAACAGCGCGCGCAGACATTCTCCCAGATGCCGTAGCTGGCCACGCCGCGTTTGTAGAATCGCCAGCAACGGTTACATTTAGCGCCAGAATCGCTCGCCTTTTGCACGTCCACCAGCGGCGCGGGCTCGACTTCGGAATCCGCGTCACTGGCCTTCGCTTCGAAAACTTCTACCCCTTCTGAAACATTGAAGAATTCCTCAAGTGCGGTCCCGGGCAAAGCTCTAAGCAGTTGGAAATTCACCGTGCCTGCGTAGATCTTCAGAGACGCTTCAAGCCCCTTTCCGATGTTGCCCTGTTTGCGTTCTAGTTCCAGCGCCGAAAACACCGCGTCGCGCACCGCAAAAACCTGCTTCCACTGGGCGAGAATCGCCGCCGGATTCTCCGGATAAATCTCCTCCGGCTTCGGAAACAGCGCCAGATGCACACTGGCCTCGCGCCCCTCAACCGCCGGCAGATACTCCCAAACCTCATCCGCCGTAAAGCTGAGAATCGGCGCCAGCAGCCGCACCAGCGCCTCCGTAATCTTCCAAAGCACCGTCTGCGCCGAGCGCCGCGCCTTGGAAG
>Ga0116231_10011855_pt1 | contig 13161 bp, 8 predicted proteins | sample S1TSphgellanicum_2_FD_89695 | JGI IMG/M metagenome (GOLD analysis project Ga0116231, IMG submission 89695) | Host-associated microbial communities from peat moss isolated from Minnesota, USA - S1T2_Fd - Sphagnum magellanicum MG | ecosystem: Host-associated > Plants > Peat moss > Unclassified... | reverse complement strand
TATGAAAAAATCAAACTACAAAGAGATATTGAATATGAAATATTTGTGTAAAGGTATAAAACCTTTATTTATGGTTATATATTTAATGAAACTTGATGCCCTTTCTATATCCAATAACTTGGAAATGAAAAAAGGTTGAACTATGACAATATAAACAAAAAAAAAGAAATAACAAGAGACAAATGCATACCTTTAGGAATAAAAAATGTTAACGTTCCACCAAAGTTTGTAGTCCCAATTGAAAATGCAACCCTAAAATATCACAACTCATACAAAAGTGGGTTAGAAAATATTAAACTCTAACAACTATGGAACATATGGAAACAAAGCAGATTCATAATTATGGTATAGATCTAAACAAGTGATAAGATCAAAAACCAATACAATGAACAAAGTTTAGAATATAAAGCTTAGGCTCTGAAATATATGAACCAAATTCCTATACACTAAATCATAAAGCATAACCTTAAAAATCCAAATGATATTTTGCCATAAGCCTTCACCAGCACTGGCCATTCCAAAAGCCATAGCCAATGCGGGCATTGAACAATCACAAATCAACTTCTATGATTCTTAAATCAAGTCACAGATATAAATGCACCTCACTTGTCTCACCATGATTGGTTTGGTGAGTTTCAATACCTTGTTTGTTGTTTTCTTCAACTGCTTCAGGCGAAAGTAATGTTTTTTTTAAGCGTTTTAAAGGTTGTCTTTCTGCAATTTCTATTTCTTGAGTGTTAAAAACATCAAGCTCAACTGTTTATGGAACATGTTGGGCATTATTAGCTTTTGGATTTTTGAGCACTTGATTTGCCAATGAAACTTGTTGATTGATCATTGATTTTTTTGCAGGAGATTCCACCTTTTGAGGAGACATAGCAAAGGGCAGGGATGCAGATTCATCTTTCACAATTGCATCCAACTCTTGAAGAACATTCTCCATGGCTTGGTAGGACAAAGAAAGGTAAGATGTCATATCATTCTTTTTGTCAAACTCAAAGTACATACATTTGAGGTGGTATGGACTCAAAGTTCCCTTGTAGGTAAACTGTATTTCTTGACATATGAGACTATATGCATCTCGCTTATTAAGATGAATGTCATCTTGGTCGTAGTTGACATTCAAAACATCCATCAAAATAAAAGCATGACCTGAAATTTTTCCAAAAATTGTTAGCAATTGTACATGACTTCTTTGATCATAAGTGATTAATTATATGGAGTACTCATATCAACATTCACATTGTCCCCCTTTATGTGGTTAGTTTCAAGTTGAACCCTAAATTACACAATAAGTTTTTGCATTTGTGTATGGACTTTTTTTTATGAGGGAACTAAATTTCCAATTTTTATATCATTACATAGTTTGGTGGATCTTTATTTTCAAAGGACTAGGTTCAAACTAGGAATGCATGTAATTTCATGTTATTTGGATGTCAGACCTAACACTTGTTGTTGAATTGAAATATACATGGAAAATAATTATTATATTTGCAACTATCTTGTTAAGTTGGGTTCTATACTGTTCAACATTATATTTGAAGGTACTAGTTTCTTCCTATCTTGCTGTTCCACCTAGATATGAAAGTTAATTATGCTTAGTATGTGAGTGCAAAATGGTGTATAACAGTGATCAGCTTAAATCAGCACAACCTTTGAAGTTGACACCAGCTGGGAAATGAGTCTTTCTATCCTTCATATGTGTATATTCTAAATTGTAATCTCTTGGTTTGATGAATCATAATCTATTTTAGAGATTTGTATGAAGATTTATTTTCAAATTATGTTTCTATGTTTTTATTGTTAGAACAAACAATGCCATGGAAGGCAAGGATTTTGTTGCAAAAAAAACTAAAAATCAGATTAAAACATGACACTTCAGATTTGGAAAACATGCGACTTTGATCAAAGATTCGGCTCTTCGTCAACAGGAGTGTGTGGACCTATGATGGAATTCTATTGGTGTTAACATCAATATCAAACAGTTTGGTTTAAACTTATGATTGGCCCTTTGTATGTAGAATACATGGGCATGGCAAGTTGTTGTTGTGTGTTGAGAGAAACATTGTTTTTTTTTGCACCCATCTGTTTATAAACTCCTTCAATTGTCCGTAGCTTTGAAATGATCGTTTGTTTTGGAAATCTCGACATCCACAATTGTCCAAAAGTGTTTCTTGGCCTGTGATAGCACACCATTGTTTTTTTGTTGGCAGTACTGATGTTTTGTTTGTTGCTAACATAGGAAATTGAAGTGCAGATTTTGTTATCAGATTTTGGAGTACACAATCAAGTCTACTTGAGGAACTTGAAGCCATGATTGCAAAAAGCAAAATTTAGGTTAATTATTTGTTATGTTTGTCATTCTTTTATACACATTGAAATGGAAGTTAGAAAGATGGATATTGGAAAGCCATAGGGTGTTTCATTCTCTTCATATTCTTAAATTCACAAAAAACTTTTTCAAGGTGTTACATCTAGAAACTGTTATACGTCTTATGGTGTTTTGAATCTACTAAAAATATTAGAAGTTGAAAAGGTTGAAGAAACTATAAATGAGCACAAGACATATGCTCATTTTTTTAATGTGACACTTGTGATAAAACTCCACCCATTTGTCTCGTCTTTTGTCCTCCTTTCTAGATAATTTTTCAAGTGCTTTCCTTTTAACGTGTGATCGTTATCATTTATCAAATCTTGTGGGTTTGTGAATCACTTTCAGTTTTTTGAACAAATTTAAAATTCAATTCAAGTCTTTTGATCTGTTGGGAGTTGATAGCAGTCATATCCAACTCACTCCAGTGATGAGGTTTTGTCTACTTATTTTCCAATCAATATTCCATCAAGAAGTTTGAAGGAAAATTTTGAAATATTATTGCATTTCTGAATTAGATGGTACCTATTACAACAGCTGTAATGGTTATTATTGGAACCACACCTAGGCGCTTCCTTTAGTACCCTACCATGGTAATCACTCAAAATTCTTATGCAACCATAATCATTTGATAGAACCACATACCAAATAGTTGCCCCTTGAAAGAAAGCATGTCAATTGATAACAGATTCTAGAAACCATATTTTGGAAACCATAGAATGAATTATTGAATATGTTTAGACCACATTTGAAATTATCATATTAGTGGGTGGGAGTATTGATTGCATTTCTTTTGTTTGCAGTGGTAGTTGCCTCTTTGAGGGAAATATCATCTAAAAGCAGATTTTGGAAACTATAGACTGAATTTTGGAAGATTTTTGGAGCACATTTAAGATTATGTTATTCATGGGTGGATAAATGGGTTTCCTTTTCATAGTAAGTTTCATTGATGTTCACTAAAAAATCCTTTTGCATTGTGCTTTATTTTATGGTAGAAATGTAACTAATTTTTCAATTTTTTTATAAATTTCTACTAGATTTTCCATAACACCAAACTTGAGAAAGAAAGAAGAAAAATGGACCAAAAAAGAAAATCATGCAAAAGTTTTTTTAAGAAAAAATTATATGTTTGATACAAAAAAAATCAAACATTTTTAGCTTTGAAAATGTTTGAAAGAAACTTGAATTATTATACGAAATTGCAATATCATTATGTTGAACATTTAAATTTTTAATACATCTGTAACAAAAATAATAACTTCATATTAAACCTTAGGAAATAAAGTTCATAAATCAAAAATATATACTACAACATTTAATGACAAATGCAAGGAATATAACTGAACATAATTTTTTAAAAAATTATGTAAATTATATGTATATTTGTGGGACAAATTTTGATTATTTCATCTATGTATAATAAAGATTTGAGATTGATAATAACAATAATAAGTTTGTCATAAAAAAACATTATAAACATAGATATTCTAGACTTGAATATAATAAATAATAAATTAATTTAAATTATATGTATACTTTTGGGATGAAATTTTATTATTTGAAACATGTCGAATAAAAATGTGAAATTGATAACAATAATAATTTTTGTCATTGGAAAAATATTTTATATTCCAAATCTAAGAATTTGTAGAATTATAATGTAAATATATCACAATTTTCAGAAATTAAATAATTCAAATTTCCAAATTACATATAGTAAAAATTTTAAATTGATGGAAAGAAAAAAATTACATGCATGAAACCTAATATGCATCATCATTATACATCTTTAAATATATTAAAATATTATCAATAATTTGTTGGAAATGTAATAATTTTATAATGCTTTTTATTGAATTGTGTGAACATATTTTTATCCAATTTGTATTTGGAATTTGCATTGTACAATTTATGACATCATCATTTTCGATATAACACAAGTTATTTTTTAAGGTTTACATATATTTTCAAATTGTAGCACATGCATTTGAATTTTGAACATAAAATCAATAAAAATATAAATATAAACATCAAAATATAATAAGACAAAATCAATTGATAAAACATCATAATGTGTGTGTGTGTGTATATATATATATATATTCAAATTAAATGTGAATTATAAATTTTTATTGAATTGCGTGAACACAAATTTTCCATATGTACTTGAAAATTGATTGTACAATTTATGACATCATCATTTTCAATATAACACAAGTTTTTTATTTAGGGTTTACTTATATTTTCAAATTGTTACACATGTGTTTAAACTTTAAATCAATATAAATATAAATATAAACATCAAAATACAAAATGACAAAATCAAATTGAATGTGCAAGTTTGAAAATACTAGAATGTAATATTGAAACTAATATGCAGTATGTGCAATTCATATGATTGGTATCACCAATCTTCTTTCAACTTGATGTGCAAATTGGGTGCATTTTTTATGGGTTCAAATCCCGAGTTGAATTTTATTCTTCTAGGAATTTAAAAATATATATATTTATGCAAATATAACAAATACATGTAATACCATATATTTTTATATAAATATTCACAAATATTATAAGTCATTTAAAAAAGTTAAGTCTATCACTTCAATATTCAAAAAAATGAATATAAATTACATCAAAATATCAATTACATATCTATAATTGGGTATAAATGTGTGCATCTTGACATTTAATATTTAAAGAAATAGTTATCCAATTCAAGGTCTTCTACATTTGTATGTTTTGAAATATCAAAATGCAAGCATATTAACTAGAACAATACATAACAATAATGTTTTCTGCCAAATGTCATACATGTTGTTAAATGACAATATTGGAATTTTTTAATTACAACAAAAAAACTGATAGACTCAATGCTTATTAAATGATTAATTTAAGTTCATATTAATTCAAACAATATATGTTTAGTACATAGAACTATGTTGTGTCTGCATTTATCAAGATTCAAATGTCCCAATATATTCCAAATAGTAAAACAATTCCTCCTTTGATTTTTGCTTTATAATTTAATTTGTACAAATGTGATAAATGGTCATTTATTATTAGTTATAATAAATGATACATTCATTTCACCTATTACATAAGATATTTAAAATAAATAATCACTTTTGTAAATCGAAAAAAAAGTTTTAAAAATCGTACTAAAAAAAAATGTATGAAAACAAATCAATATGATATGGTTTTAATGTAATAAACTCAAAATGAATTCTAATATTTTTAACCTTGCAAATGAAGTTTATAAATGATAATTGAATTTCTCTTTTTGAAAAATGATGAAAATTAATGACCACAATATAAGGCTATGTAATTTTCAAATAATATCACACATCTAAAAAAGTTAACCAATAATAGAATGATTTTAATTTCTTATGTTGGTTTAATAATCTTGAAATGTGCATAATTTGAATAACAATATAAAACAATGGAATGCTTGTTTTATTATGGACATGAATTTTTAAACATTTTCAAATATAAAGTAAAGAATTTGTAACTAATGACCAAAAAACAATCTATGATTTTCAAAACATTAAATATCATAACACAAAAACATGAAAGTAATTATATTTAATGAATACATGCAAAATATATATTTAAGTATTGATGAAGTTTGAAATTATATAACAAAAGGTGTTAAGGAAAACCATTATGATTGTAATATATTGTCATGTGATAATTGATGCTAATTAATATATTAATAAATACCCCCAAAAAAGGTTGAAAATAGTAAAAGTACAATTGGCATTTGAAAATAAAGTTTTTAAAATTTTCCACAACATTGATGTTTTTTATAAAATCGAAAATATCTATAAAATTGAATATGTAAGCAAACATAAACGTGAATAGTTAGTTAAAATATTCAAATGTAATTTTCAAATAATTTCGTCTTTAAATATAATAAAACATTATTAGTAATTTTTTGGGAAAATTATTTTATAACGCTCTTTATTCAATTGCATGAACAAAAATTTCACATATGTACTTGGAATTTGTATTGTACAATTTATGACGTTTTCATTTTTCAATATAAGTTATTATTTAAGGTTTACATATATTCTCAAATTGTTGCACATGTGTTTAAACTTTGAACATAAAATCAATTGATAAAACATCATAAAGTTTATATATATACATCTTCAAATTGAATGTGTAAGTTTGAAAATTCTAAAATGTAACATTGAAATTAATATACATTATGTCCAATTTATATGATTTATATCACAAATCTGCTTTCCACTCAATGTGAATATTTTAAAACCTTACACATGAAATTTACAAAAGATGATAGTTGAATTTATCTTTTTCAAAAATGATGGAAATTAATGACCACAATAAAAGATTGTGTAAATTTTTAAGTAATTTCGCATATTTCAAAAAATTAACTGATAGTTGATAGAATGATGTAATGTGCTTTGTTAGTTTAATATTCTTTGTTGGTTTAATAACACTATAAAACCATGGAATGGTTGTTTTACTATGGACATGAATTTGAAACATTTCCAAATGTGAAATAAAAAAATTGTAACTAATGATCGAAAAACAATCTATGATTATCAAAACATTAAATATTATACCCTAAACCCTAAACAAAAACATGAAAATGATTATATTGAATGAATACATGCAAAATATACATTTAGGTTTTAATGAAGTTTGAAAATATTAGGGAAAATGTGTTATGGAAAGTCATTATAGTTGTACTATATTAAAGTATGTCATGTGGTAATTGATATTAACTAATTTATTTTAATATACCGAGAAAAATAAAGGTTGAAAGCAGTAAAATTACAATTGATATTTGAAAATAAGATTCTTAAAATCTTATAACATTGAATCTTTTTATAAAATCAAAATAATCTTACGAAATTGAATATGCAAATGAAACATAAACATCAATAGTAAAATAGAATATTTGATTGTAATTTTCAAATAATTTCACATCTTAAATAAAAATTGATAATTAATAAAATAATGTCAATGACGTATTTTGGTTTAGTAATCATGATATACGCATATTTCACTAAAAATATAAAACAATTGAATGAATTCTTAAAAATAAATTTAAAACAATTTCAAATGTGAAGTAAAGAATTTGGAATTGATTTCAAAAAAATAAATTATAACTTTCAAAGGATTATATATCACACCAAAAAAAATTGAAAGAAATCATATTAAACGATTACATGCAAAACATATATTTTGTCTTTGATGAAATTTATTTATTTTTTGGAAAAAGGTGTTATGGATAATAATTATAATTACAATTAAAGCATGTGTGGCAATTGATACTAGTAAAAAATTCGAATGATTTATAACAAATGTTATATGTAATATTTCATAAAAACTTCTTAAATGAAAGTTTTTAGTAAATAATTTTTAAATTAAAAAAATGAATAATCCTATTTAATATGAATCAATTAAAATATTTTCCAAGTAATTATATAGCCTATAACTATACATATCATTAAAAAACCACTTGTATGGAATCTGGATATTTTAGTGATTATGGATTATGATTATTCATAAAATATAAGTATGCGCAACTGTAAAATACTTTTACTTTCGCATTGTTTTATTATTTGCTTTAAATAATTTTAAGACTATAATTTAACATGTGATTTATTTGGATTGTGTAGTTGGTGGTATCATCATATATAATGTGATCCAAGTCATTTTTATAAATCAACAATGAAATTAAAAAGAAACAAAAATGTCAACGAGAAAACTATATAAGTAAATGATAAAAGGTGTTCAAACCTTTTGATAGGTCATGGATTGAAATTGGAGCATTGCATTCAAATTGGAATAAATGTACATCTTCATTCATCAAGGATATGAGATGTGGATTTTGTGGATTCACAAAATTACACCTTCAAGGAACACATTTTAATGTTGTTCCAAATACATTTGGAATTCTTGTTGGTGCAACACCGTATGGTTGTTTTAACATTATTATGTCTACATACACAACCACTAGTGATGGTTTGCATGCGTATGTATGCAATGCATGTTTTAAATTCTATGAACAACCAGAACGGATCAAATATGTTGTATTTCAAAACATGGATTATATGAAACAAATCTTTGCTAACAATCCGTTGGATGTTCAACTTCTTTCACTTATTGATATATCAATGAAAATTGAACAACAAGATTATGGATTCATGCATGGCCAAATACAACCATCTAGGTTACTTGACAATCCTCTACTCTATTGGAATTCCAAGTTTCAACCAACTAGTACATCAAAAGATGTTAATTTGGCCCTCAAAGATTTTTTTGCACCAAAATTTGTCTTCAAATCCACTTATACAAAAATACATCACCAATATTGAGAAACCAAATCCAACTCATGGATTATGTATTTTATCTTCTTCAATTGTAGAAGAAATACTTGCAAAAACTAATACTGGTGAAAGGCCTTTTTCAAGTATGGATGTGGAACCTTTTATTCAAAATTTGTCACTGCTTTTTTACATGCGTCCTAGAATTCCTCACAATTTTGATGATGCTTTTGAAATTGGAGAATTAATTATCTGCAACAGTGACAACCCTTTCAAAACTAAAAGGCTATTAGTTCAAGAAGATGGCATGTGCACCAATCTAACATTGAACATGTCACTTGAAAAGTCATTATTCCCATTCCTGTTTCCACATGGATGTGGGGCATATGATGGAATTGGTGGTTTATTGCCTTATTTGAAACAAAGAATGTCTACATTATTTTCTATTTTTACATTATATCCACCATACTTACTTTTGATGTACCAAGTGCGACAAGCAATTCAACTATTGAATGCTACAAAACATTTATGTTTAGAAAGAGATGTAAAAAGATTAAAATGTCAACATCCTCGATGGTTAGAAATTGATGCTTTCAAGAATATTATGAAGTTCAAGTTACCACCTTCTATTCCATTAATGCCACAATGGCACCATACCCAATTCAAAGAGTTATTGGTAATGGTGGAGAACTTTGGAATGCCTCATTTTTTCCTCACTTTGACTTTTGATGAAACATCAAATTTGAGATGGAAAGAAATTGAAGATATTGAAAATCTTGCTATGTTTTTCAATAACACATTTTCTTGGAAGGATTGCCTAGTTGAATGTGTGGCATTATTTTGCGCAAGGTTGCAAGCTTTCATGTCAACCTATGTTCTTGGTGGCGAAAACATTCTTGGTATTATCAAACATCATGTAACATGATTGGAATTGCAACATCAAGGTGGGTGAAAGCATAATTAATTTAATATGAAAAAAATATTAAACAAGTATATTTTGATATAATCATTTATTAGATACTTAAATCCAACAACATAGAGTTTGAAACCTTGTCAAATCTTACCATCAAAACACACTTACATATTGTTTCAAATTTATAACAAGTTTAATATTGCATAACTTGTTGGAAAACCTTAGTATAATAATAATCAACTATAAGTCGAATAATATAATCATTATTTTCATTAAAATAATTATATTTTTTAATTTTATTAAATATGTGTTCATTTTATGGTACATTCCATTAATGCTAACAATAATCCAAAACTATCTAAATTCATGTTGTACTTTCATCTAGGTTCTATACATGCACACATCATATTATGGATAAATGACGTTAATGTTGATCGCATCACGAATGAAATAGTTGCAATGGTACCTGCTACTATTGATGAACAGTCTGGAAAATTCATATTGCCAGACAATGAACATGATTTAACATTGTTCAAGCTAGTGGAACGAAAACAAATACATCAATGTGGTTCACAATGTAAAACAAATAAGCACATTGGAACTTGCAAATACGGATTTCCCATTATTATATTTAATGAACAACATGCAGTTCAACATCCAATCACGCAAAGGTGGGTCAAAAAAATTCAAATCAAGTGTGATTTTTGAGTTAATTAATCGGTTATTATCATTTTTATATTTATGTAATTAATAATCTTTACTATCAAGAAAGACCTTAATCTTATCTTTGCAAAATTCTTCTTATTTTGAACAATTGATTATTCAAATTCAAAAATCTTATGTATGTTTTTAAAACGTGAATTTTAATATGATATCAATTCCATGACAATCAAATTTTTCATTTAACACAATTTCCATTGTTAACATGATATTCACATTTTAGCGGATATTTAAGTATTCAAAATTTAATGATTATTTAAAATATTCAAATGGTTTTTGACTTGTTTGAATTACTTATGAATTAGGTGGCAATACTATCGTCCACGATATGAAGATCGAAATGTGGTGCCTTATCATTGTACTACATTAATATTGTGGGCTGCACACATGAACATTCAACGAATCACATCTTCATATTGGTCATATTATCTTTTGAAATATGCTGTGAAATGTGAACCACAAGGCACTATTAAATTAAATGACGTTAATGCAAGAAGTTTGGGATTGGTTGATGCAACCCCTTTGCAACTTCAATTGATTTCGGCAACAATAACAGCAAAACCTATATTTCCAGCTGAAGCAGCCCTCTCATATTTACAAATCCCAATCATATCAAAAAGTGTTGGTGTAAAGTATGTTGATTCAAAATTGCTAAACTTGTATACAAAAATGGTGACTAAATCCAGGATACTTGGATTTCATCCTATTGATATATATTGTGCGCGACCTTATAACATGGCCCAATACACATTTACAAAATATTGGAAACAATTTTCTCCACAACAACAAGAATTGAAAAAGAAGACATGTTTGGGCAAAGATAAATTAGGGTTTTTCTTATATAAAAGTGAACACTTGGTGCAGTTCACAGATTTCAATCCTAGCAAACATGTTGAACCATTTATTTTCAACATATTGTTAAACAATGTTGTTTTTTTTAAAAAACGCGAATTGATATCTCCCACAAATCTAACATGATCATATTATCATGAATGTTTTGCTCGTGGTATTGTGAAAACTCTTAATTGTTTGCAAAACCTCATATCTGAATATGGGAAAAAAAACTTATATGATGATGATAAGCAAAATCAGATATATAACAAGTTTTTGGAGAAACATCTTTTTGAGAATTCACAAAATTTACCAATCAATATCAATATTGATGCTACATGTGTTGGATCACAAATTGGTTTAGTTGATCCAAATTATTGGATACATGATGTTAGTGATTTTTTGGAAAATAAAATTTTGTCACATGAACAAATGCATATATTCAACATCATTTGTTCTAAAACAAATGGTTTGCATGTCATTTTAGGTACATGACTTATTTCATTTTATTTGATTTCAAATATTAAAATAACTACCATCCAGAAGTTATGCATAGTTCTATTAAATGTATGAAAGATATATTATGGTAATTAATTTTTATATTTACATTATAAAAGATAAATTCTATAAAATATTATGCATATTTATTAAATTTTATAATCAATTATTTTTATAGCTATGCATATTCATTATTTGTGAACATATTTTATGTCAAGAACTCCTGGTAGTGGAAAGACATTTTTCATTCAATATTTGACTGAATATTATATGTTATTGAAAAAGAAAGTTATCCTTAGTGCAACAACATGATGCGCAACATCAAGGCTTAGTTCAAAAGCTTCAATTGTCCACAACACATTTCATATACAATGCAAAGGATATGTTCGGCCATTACAAGAATTAAGTGTTGAATTTCAAATTTTCAAAGAAGTTGACATTATCATTATTGATGAAATGTCAATGATGATGAGTACATTGTTGCAAAGCATTGAAACTAGACTACGACAAATTGAGAATGATACAAATGAACCATATCATTCTAAGTTAATGATTTTGGTGGGTGATCATGCACAACTTCCAACAATATGTCATTGCCATTTGTCAGACACAGAAAATTATTGCCAAAAGCATTATGTTTATGATGTGATTGATTGGAATTCTACAACATATCATACTTTGGAAACTTCAATAAGACATGTTGAAGATCTTGAATATTGTTATTTTTTGAACATAATCCGTTGTCAAGCACCAACGGAAGAAGAAATTTCATCAATTTTAAACAATTGCTACATTGATGAAAATTTAGTAGAACAATACATTGATGACAAAATAACAATACTTTGCATGCATCAGAAGGACGTTGATTATTACAACGATTTGATTCTTCATAAGAAATTTCAAGCTGACCAAATTTATGTTATTCAATTGGAGACAAATGCAAGGAATGTTGAACACATTCAATCTTGGGTGAACAATAAAAGATTCAATCACATGCAACATGTTACGTTAGGAGCATTGGTCATGTTGACTAAAAACATTGATTTAAAAGTTGGTGCTGCAAATGGAACCACTGGAATCGTAACAAAGTTGGAGTTTGATTTGGAAGATAATGTTTGTAGCATTTCCGTTGCACTCAATCCATCAGGATACGTGCAAATAGTTTGAAAAAAATCAATTCAAAACAAATATGATTCTCAAGGATATTTTTACACAACATCATTTCCTTTAATGTTAGGTTATGTAATTACAGGGCACAAATTCCAAGGTGCAACGATATCATCCAAAGTGGTGATACATATTCATGAATCTTGTGCACGAGGATTGGTGTATGTAATGCTATCTAGAGTCACAAGTCGAAAAAAATTGAAAATTGTTAACAATCTTCAACCTTTGGACATACAACCTATGTTGCCATGGTTTTTAGAAAATGTGAACATTGTTGTAAATTGAAATACTAACACATGTATCATTGTAATCTAGTATGCACTATGTGCAATTCTTTTGATTGGTTTTACCAATCTCCTTTC
>Ga0116231_10011854_pt1 | contig 13162 bp, 10 predicted proteins | sample S1TSphgellanicum_2_FD_89695 | JGI IMG/M metagenome (GOLD analysis project Ga0116231, IMG submission 89695) | Host-associated microbial communities from peat moss isolated from Minnesota, USA - S1T2_Fd - Sphagnum magellanicum MG | ecosystem: Host-associated > Plants > Peat moss > Unclassified... | reverse complement strand
TTATATAGCTTAAACTAGTAATTAGCTTAAGATGTTTGTGTACTTGGAGGTTAATTTGTGTAGCCTATTTACATTAATATTTTAACATAAATAATAAAATTTAAATATATAATACCTATTGATTATCATTATAATTATAATAACATTATTTGATAATTATTAATAATTATTAATAAATTTTAATAACATCATATTCATTGATTTTGAATAATGTTTTTGTTTAATCAAATTTACATTTTCTGAAAAAGATTCCAAATAAAATAAAATAAAATAATTTACTTTCCAAAAACAGTATTTAAATATATTTGACAAATAAAATTTAAAAACTTGTAATATATGTTTAAACCATGGTTTAGTTTAGCTTAATTTAATTTAGCCATAATTAATTTAGCTATGGTTATTTTAGCTTATGTTAATTTAGGTTAGCCTAAGTTAGCATGGGGTTAACCTTAGTATTAGAGGCACATAATATTATTATACATAGCGTATGTAGATATATTATGTATAATAATTTAAGTATGTATAAGTTTAAGCCATCATTTTTATGACACAGGTCCACGTTGTACACATTTAATTGCATGTTAGTCACACACACAACCATATGGCTGAAAATTTATACAATATTAAATTTATAGTTGCAAACATAACTGAGATAGTTGCAAACGACAAGATTTATAGTAGTGATGTGGGATAAAACCTATAGTTTTGGTATTTATCATTTCTAATAAACTATTGGAATGGGTGGAACCATATAATTCTGGCATATACTAAAACTTGAATTCATCTTGTAGAATCTCAAACGACAAAGGTAGAACTTCAAACATCTCATGCATTCTATACAAGATATCAAATTTTCCAAATAAAGTAAATGAAATATAATTTTGCAATCTAACTTCCTTTACCATTATTGATTTCCAACAACAATTTTTTTCACAAAAAAATCCACATTAAATTAGTTGTTGAAAGAATCAACTTGAAATTGATTGTGTCCCTATCTACAAGTCGAAGATCATGCTTATAACTTTTCAATATGACCTGACATTTTAGGAAGTACTACATCTGAAAATGAAACAACACATAAATTTGTTTCAAATAGAACCTAAAATTTTGGTACATAAAAGCTTGAATTCAACAAGTGTAAAACCCCAAACAACATGTGGGTAGAAAGTTCAACTCCCTTTTTAATTCACAATTTCAACTTCAATTTGTATGGATTGACTTTTCACCTATCTCTACAATAGTGAAAATTGAATAGAATGACTTAAACATTCTAGGGACTCTTGTGCATTATGTGACACATTAGGGATTCTTGTGCACTCTACAACAATGAAAAGAATATAATGGTAGTATTGAGCTAGGGATTAATTTCTACAACTTGAAGAAGCAAGATGGACTACAAACAAGTACATATGGAACCAAGTGGACGTAAGGTTTGTGCACAATGATGAACTAGCAAACTAATTTTTACAATTTGAAAAAACAAGATGGACTAGGGAAAAAAAAAATATGGAACCAAATGCACATTATTAGTACCTTTATGTGCAATGATGGATTGGAAGACTAGACCAAAGGAAGGAGGATGAACTACAAAATAATAGATATGGAAGCAAATGTAGACTTTTAGTCCAAGGAAGGACTATGGTAATACATGCATCCTATATTAAAGGACTCATTAATAAAACCATTGTTTAATTATGCATTATGTGGACTTGTTACTAGATTGAATTAACTATTGGGGACGTTTTGTGTAAAATGAAATGGATTACTACTACATTATGTTAACTCAATATGGGCTTTGATCTTATTTATGCACAAGATGTGGACATTATGCATGAACATATTGAACATTTGGGCATGTGGACTTTAGAATTCTTAAAACAATGCACATAGTTCCAGGGTCATTATTTTTAAGGAAATTTATGAAATCTTTCATGGTATGGAAAATAGTTTGAATTGAACATTCTACAAAATAAAACAACACCAAAAGTATAATTCCAAGGTCTAATTCAACATTACAATGATAACTCCTAGACCTACAAATGAAAACAAAACAAATGTGTGAGGATCCATACTTGAGTTTCCATCAATAAATGCATATGTTTTTCATCATATACCATAGCCTCCAATCTTTTGAGTGTCACATCACTCTTGTTGGGACTAACACAAGTCTCAAAAGTCCACCAATCAACGATTGCCTCTCTCAATCAATCAGGCAACCCATTAGTCCTTTTCCTTTTTATAGACAAGGACCAAGGTACAAACTTATTATCATCTATAATTATGCACCTTGAAAGAGCTACAAGAATGTTTATATGATGAACACCAAAGGTTCTTGCAATGTCCCTCCTTGATAATGAATGTGAAAGGTATTTTCTATTCCCTTTTGATTTTAGATGTTTTCTCTTTTTATTTTTCTAATTTTGGTTTACTAAAAATGATTAACAAGTCTAGCTATCTTCCAAATCTAAAATATCAAAACACAATAACGATGTTATTTTCTAGTCGATTCACCAAAAACTACTACCATTCTTGCATATTAGATCCAAAAAGGAAAAACTTCAAAAGAAAGTAGAATTAGCCTCGTTCAAAGATCAAAAACTCTTCAAGAGTTATAAAATAAATGAGATAAAAAATCGAAATCTTCCTCATCTTCAAAGTCCTTCTATTTGTACCCACATAATATTGTTTTAAATGGTACTAATTGGTACAACAATCAAAAACTTAAATTCAAACCATAGTAGTTATTGGCCATAGATTCAAAAACTACTTATCATGTTGACCAACTAGTTATTATAACAGACCGATTATTGGTTAACAAACTACACTAGTCACCTTAACACATGTTATCGGTTAATCGTCAATAGACTGGTCACTTAAAGAAACTTATTACCAGTTTAATTAACTTGTTTAAATAACTCTTCATCAATTACCAGGTTGTACAACCAATTACTATACGTACATAACTGAAAAATTGGGTTAACATTACCCCCCTTTGAAAACTAGATTTCATCCTCGAAATTAGTCCCCAAGTGCTACATGTTCAATCTTGTAGCCAAGTTGTCAACAAGTTGTTGACTTGTTGTTTCAACAAATTCAACCAAAGAAACAGAATCAGGCCCTAGCCTCTGAGTAACAGGTATATCCTTAAGTATGATATTTGGAGTTTTAAAATTTTCAAAAGCATGAATGACAGTGTTAATCATAGTAACTTCTTCTGCTACTCCAACATGTGGGATTGCTAACGGATTAAGTTTAGGAATAATATGTTCCTTTGATTCTTATGTTTGAATATTAACAGCTATAACAAATATTTCCATAGGTTTTGTGGGTAAGGGTGAAACACAAGAAATAGTGATAGGTTTTGCTCCTCCCTTAATCAATTTAGGTCTCTCCCTGGTATTGCCAATTGGTTCATCCTACAAATTCACAATTGTAATTTTTTTATTTATAAGAACTTTGATTATTTTGCCACTAATGCGATCATACTTGTAATTCTTGAAATGCAATTGGTATGCAACCAATTCATTTTTGTAGGCTTACTCATCAACACAAGCAACCTCTAGGCTTTCCCGAACTTGCTATTCCATAATTTTTTGGATAGTCTACCACCATTCCTTCCATTTTGGATTATTATCTACCAAAGCTTGGTTTTGTACTTTGAGCAAGGCATTGTCCAAAAGTAATTCTTCAAATTCCTTCAATCGATTATCCACATAGGTGGTTGAAAAATGTTTACCATGCATTTGATAAAGTGTCTCCAATTCGCCTTTCAATTATTGAACATGTACCGTAAGCTCATGGGTATGGTTCTCCATGTTTATATTGACTTCCATTAATTGTTCTTTTATTAAGGGGGTAGGATGAGTATGTGATTTTGGATGAACAAGGTAGTTAGGATAGGGACTAATCAAGGAACTTTGTTAGTTTGAATTTTGAATTCTTGTTGTTTGGATCATGATGATGTGACTCATGATAGTTCAAAAGGGGAGAGTTATTGAAAACAAGGGAGAGAGGAAAATATGAGACAAGAAAGTTTTAGAGAAGAGTAGGAGCTGGAGGTACTTGGAATAGAAAACCATAGACTTTGTTTTGATATGGCACATATTTTAACTATTGTTTTGGATTTTTGAACAAAAAATGGGATTATGTTATAATTTGAATTCATGTTTTTAGTAATACACATAAGCATTGACTTCTACAGTGAATTTTATGTTCATCTTATGTGTGAATTTTTTGTAATGTTAGATTATGATGAAATGAATTGTAATCTTGTTTCTCGCATTTTTTACAATGTATTTTGAAGTGCATATTCTAATTATATGCAATAATCATGAACCTAATGTTGGAATGGATGGTAATGTTAAGTTTATTGAGATTTAAGACAAAAATAATGAACATATATGCACATGAAATGCAAATATTTTGTTATAGCAATGTGAAATATTCTATAGGAATTTAAATTTCACTTCTACCATTTGGCAACTAACTTGTGGGGAAATTTTTTTTTGTTTTTTTCTTTCAATAATTGGAAGGTTTTCTACAAATTTTGTTGTATATTGTAGATGAAAGTGTCTAAATGAGTAGTGTTATTTTTTTCAATTTAGAATTTTAAGGGTCTATTAAAAAGTATTAGAGGTCTACGTTGTTAATGTTGTAAAGATTATAAAATGATCTACAGACTCCGAAGACGAAGAATTATGAAATAAGATGACTCGGATGGTGACCCAAAATTTACATCAACAATTAGACTTGGAAGCAAATTGGCAAGTTATTGAAAGTCAAACAAAAGATAATCTTGAAAATGGAAAGGAGTATGTAGGGCTTACAAAAACCCCACATCGAAATCTAATGTTGGACAAATGAATGATGAGAATAGAGGAAAGGCATGTGGGGTACAAGTTGTTTCTACCACAAGAAGTGGTATGGTGGGACATATGGATTCGGGGTCTTTAGAGAAAGCACAATTCAAAACGATGATCTCCACGAAGAGAAATGTAATTGATTACTCATCCAAATGAACCAATGCAATATATTTCTTAGTCGCAATTTGTGGTTCAGAGTCATAGATATCAAAATGGAGTAGGGACTTTTGTAGTACTTGATCAATTGTTGGAAATTTCAAGTCCAAAGTCGATGATTAGCCAAAGGAGGGATGATATAGGAGGTATACAACCTAGGTTTGTGTATTAGTCTACATATCCAAATTACTATGGACCAATGGAACACTAGGAGGTGGATGAAAACACCAATGTTGATGTGTTTCAGGAGATTGAAGAAAATTACTCAAGATCATTTGAGTATGCATAAACATAGGTGAATGCGTTGGATGAAATACCACAGTCATACTCTGTCGCAACCCTAGCTTTGGGCTCGCGACCAAGGCAAAGGGCTTGCAAGGGTGTGAGCCAAGAGGAAGCCCGGGAGTCAAAGCAAAGGCATTGCAAGGGTGTGGGCCAAGAGGATCCCGGGGAGTCACATCACATACTCCCGGGAGTGTAAGAAAGTGTGAGGGAATGTGAGGGAGTGAACATTCACACTCCCAATGCAACTCCCACTTTGAGAGATGGAGTCCCAGTGAACTCCCGAAACTTCAGAGAGCGATTTCAGGAATCAAACCTCAATGTCTTGTGACATTCTTTATATCATTAAAAAGCTCTTGAAGCGTAGATGCCTAAAATGGGCTCGCATTGCTCATTTGGACATTTGAAACACAAGTTATGGCCAAAAGAAGGGCCGGGAGTCGAACTACTAGTTTGACTCCCGACCACAAAAAGTCGGGAATCGACCCGATTTACTTAGTTGCAAGGGGCGTGCGACATATCGTTGGAAAGTTCTTGACGAGAGCTACAACTTTGCTTTAGACTGCATTGCGATCCGAAGTCTGCTCGCAAAGTTATGGGGCTCCAAAGTCGCGGGAGTCCCATTTGGCGCAATTTCGGGACTCCCACTCGAGAGTCCTGGGAAAAATAGCCATTTGGATGTAGCCTCCGTGGAGAGCTGCAGAATATACTATAAGGGGGAAGGTGATGGCTTCCCCCAAGTCCGAGTCGTGGTGAGTCTTGTGTGTCCGTGTTGCCCGTGGCTCATCCTAGCACCAAAGGTGCTCCAACTATGCATTAACCACTTTGTGTGGGTTGTGTGCAAGCCCGTGTGAGTGAGTGAAGCTTGTCAACTCTTCCTAGTCCCATCCCGAAGCTCCAACACGCCCCTCTACCCCTCAAAGTGTTGTGAGCTAGGGAGCGTGCTCTGAGTCCTCCTTCTTCCGCTGTTTTCTACTTGGGCTCACATTTGAGTCCTTTAACGAGTTGGGAGTGCGTCATACTCACATCAAGGGAATCTAGATTTAGATCGAACAAAGCACATAGCTAAAACACGGGATCATGAATATGTGGATTTAGAGATGATTAGGTTATTTTCAAAGGTATGTGCATTCTGTAAGGAAGAAGGACATGAAATCATGGATTGTCCTTTTGTGCCTTTTCACATTAGAGCAAGTATTGCTAGGCATGTGGAGTTATAGAATATGGCATGCACATTAATGGATCAATCACAAGAATAAGAATCAAGAATTCCTATAGTCCATAACAAATTTAGAGGCGTGGAGTTGGGAACTTAATTGGGACCACAAAGTTGACAGATTCATACATCTATTCAAACCAGGAGCAGAAAACTAGAAGGGTATTCACATGCACATATTGCACCATGGTGGATACCAACAAGTAATCACATAATGGAACATCGTCAATCTCACATTAACATAACTCCACCAATAATGTCAGAAGTGGCAATTGTCGAAACCTGAAAACAATTTGTTGGAGTTGGAGTTACTTAATCACTTGGTATAGGTATAACAACCATAGGAGTGGAAACAATTGTTGAACCCAACATAAATGTTGTTAGAAGGGGAGTACAAATTGGATCTGTAACAAAATTGGGTAGCGAATCAAGTGGAGTTTCAGTAGTAAGGAATTTGAGTCAAAGTTTGGCATTGCTAACAATTACTATTAGACTTGTTGGCACACCTCAAATGGTGTTTACTAATTTGATAACGACTACTCATGTGAACATGACTACAGATCAACCACTAATGAATTCAATGGCTATTAGAAGGTACATAAGTGCAGATGTCATGCATCTAAGAGGAGGATACCGAGAACCAATTGTTATAATTGCACCAATTCTTGATCACAAAGATGGCCATTATGTTAGGCCAAACAAGGTAACTTTTAAGTATCCTAATTTCAAAAAAGAAATTGATTTATATGTTCATGTCAAAATGTTCAATTCTATAGTAAAAACAAATGTAGAAACTTCTAAAGAGTATATCATTAATGTGTTTAGCTATATGCTAAGAGATATGGCATCGGATTGGTGCCATAATTACATGTCAAAATTTTTTGACTGTACTTTTTTGGAGATTACATAGGCATTTTGCAAATGTCATCAAAAAACTCATAACGACGAACAAATATACATGGAGCTAAAGAACATGAAAGAGGACGAGATTGAGGGGGTGGAGGTTTAATATGAGCAAATTCAAAAGTTAACTCATGGTTTATAAGTACCAACCATAAACAATTTTTTAACTATTATGCTTATAGTAAGTTTGCAATCATATCTTAGAATTGCAATTGCAAGGTTGAAGTAGTCAACACTAGAATAACATAACAAGGCGGTAATGCTATGTGAAGAAGGTATGACTATTGCAAAAGTAAGGAGTGCACTATCAATACCATAGAGTGTCCAACATGTAGTACTAGTAAAAACACAAAGTAATATAGGGAAGACTGACAAACATTGCACAAATTGTGGTTTGACAAATCACAACATGGAAGCATGTAGAAAAAAAAAAGCAGACCATGGTGGCAACCACAGAGGTGACATAACAAGTCAAAAAACACAAAAGACATCTTCATATGCATGTCACATCTATGGTTTGAATGGACATGAAAATGATAGATTATCCAAAGTTTGCTAAAATGTAAAAAAAGTTTCATGGGAAATCTATGACAGTAACAGAAGTTCAACTTATTACTAAGACACAAATAGTCATTGTGGATATGAATGTGGTGGGTTAATGTTACCACCAGAAATAAAGTAATTGAAGAACAAGTGTTCAAAGATAAAAAGTTCAAAATAAAATTAAATGTTATTGACTATGAGAAAGAAGAATGGTTAAAGTAGTCAGTGGTGGAGATAATTCAACATATTCAGAAAACACAAATTTAGACAAAAGGGTCATCCACATCCATGGAGGGATGGAACACAACCTGGACGGGTATGCCAAATACTACTCCTATGGATGCATAGAAATATCAGGAAGTAATGAATTCATAAGGGAAGCTGATCACAAAAGAAAAGATTTTTCTAGACATTGGTAAATAGATGCTAAAAACAAATTATATTTTGAACTTAAGATAGTTGTTTAAAATAGTTCCTGAGCTAAAGAGATATATTTAGTAGAAGTTGAAACCGGATAAAACTCAAAATGTAAGTAAAACAACCACATAGAAACAAGTTGGTTTTTCAGTACCAAAAGTAGGGATAGTTATTGTACCAATAGATAATCATATGGTAGTTATCCAAGTACAAATTGGGAAAAATACATTAGAGGATGTGTTGTTGGATGGAGGTTCTGGAATTAATATTATCATAGAACAATTGAGATTGAAGTTGGGGCTTCCAAAGCCTAAACCTCCACCATATAATATAAGGATGGCAGATCAAACAACCACAAAACTAGTGGGGTTAATTAGAGATTTGAAAATATATGTTCATGGCATTCTTTACATAACTACGTTTACTATATTTCAAAATAGTGTTGTAGATTCTAATTATTCCATGTTGTTGGGGAGACCATGATTGAAGGATGCTAAAATGGCACATGATTGGGGAAATAACACTATTACCATACAAGGGAATGGGATGATCAAAACAATTACAGTTACCAAACATTTAGGAGGTGAAGTAAGAAGACTAGAAATGTTATTTTGTTATGATTATTAGATTGGTATCACAAATGAAAAAGAAGTTATTATCTTTGCTACAAAGCTAGAATTGTTCTCCATAAGAACGATCATTTTACCTAAGTCAATTCAATTTATGAAAACCATACATGTGCAGATCATGGATATAGATGTGAAAACTAGTATTTTAGAACAAATATTTGAAGTATAAAACACAAAAGAAGATACTTGGCAATAGATATGAGCCAGAAATAGCTCTAGAAGATAAGGTGTATCCAAAGATATATTATAGACATCAAAGCGCAAGGATTGCAGATAGTTGGATGGACGTTAACTGAAAATCAACAATTGATGAAGCTCAATTTGGGAATTGATGCAGAACCACAGATGGTGAAGATTAATGCATAGCTAGAAATAGGCAAGGTGTTGGAAATGGAACAACTATTGAAGGAATTCAAAGATGTTTTTGCATGGACATATAAAAATTTGAAAGGGATTCCACCAGAGCTAACATGACACATAATTGAATTAGACACTACTATACCATCGGCACATCAGGCCAGGTATAGATTTAAATCCAAACTATGCTACAATAGTCAAACAAGATATAGATATAGATAAATTGTTAACAATTGGATTCATTGAATCGATAAAAGAAGCTACATGGTTGTCACCCATAGTAGTAGTATCCAAGAAAAATGGCAAGTTGAGAATTTATATAGATTTCAAAAAACTAAATGCAACCACAACAAAGGATCCATACGTATTACCTTTCACATATGAAATGTTGAACACAGTAACAAAGTATCAAGCATATTCCTTCTTAGATGGATATTTTGGATATCATCAAATATCTATAACTGCAAAGGACAAATACAAGACTGCGTTTGTTATAGACTAGGCGACTTTTATATGGAAGGTGATGCCATTTGGAATTTAAAAATGGATTTCTAACATATCAAAAAGCCATGACCAAAACATTCAAATAGTATTTGGACAAATTTTTGAAGACATTTCTAGATGACTTTACGGTGTATCGACATGGAGAGTCATTTGTAGAAGTTCAAACTATGTTTTCAAAAGTGCAGAGAATATGGCTTTAGTCTGAATCTAAACAAATGTGTATTTATGGTATTTCCAAGGATGATTTTAGGTTTTATTATTTCCAAAGAAAGGAAACTACTAGATCCAAAGAAAACACAAGCAATAGTAAACATGCCACCACCTAAGAATCTTCAATAGATTCAAGTATTCAATGGGATGGCATAATTTTACAGATGTTTTATAAAAAAAATTATTATTATTATGGCACTATCACTAAATTGACTAAAAAGACAAAGGCTTTTCTTTGGATAGAGGAATGTCAAAAGGCTTGGGAATTGATTAAACAAAATTATATTGAAGCACCAATACTGATATCACCAAACTGGCAGGTGGAATTTCATGTTCATACAAATGCATCCTTATTAGCTATGGGGGCTATGTTGTCTCAAAACGTAACAAGGAAGAGTGATCAACCAATAGTGTATACTTCCAAGCTTTTGAGTAGAGCAGAACAAAATTATAGCACAATAAAAAGAAAGGTTTTGGCAATGGTTTTAAAAAAAAAACAAGTTCAGACATTATTTGTTGGGTAATAAGTTTATCTTTTATGTAAATCATATGGCATTGGTGTATTTGGTCAACGAACCATAGGTTTTAGGGAAAATATGACGCACCCCTAAGCTTTTCAATGGACTCAAATGTGAATCCAAACTAAAAACAACGGAAAAGTAAGGAGTCGGGGCACACTCCCTGACTTGCAACACTTTGAGGGGGCAGAGGGGTGTGTTGGAGCTCTGGGATGGGACTAGGAAGAGTGACAAGCATCAACTACTCACACAAACTTGCACAAAACCAACACAAGGTGATTGATGCATATTTGGAGCACTTTCAGTGTTAGGACGAGCCACGGGCAAACTCGAACTCACAAGACTCACCACGACCTGGACTTGGGGGAAGCCATCACCTCCCCGCTTATATTATACCCTATGCCTCTCCACGAGGCCCACATCCAAATGGTTTTTCCTCCCAAGACTCCCAAGTGGGATGATGTTGGCATGCAAAACAACATACAGGGCCAAGAACTACATCAATAGATCTGATTTGCATTGAAGAATAAGAAGAAGACAAAGTTGAATAGCATCATTTTGTGGAGGCATTGATAGTGCAAAAGGACACAAGGGAGGAGAATGTTGTTGCGCAAGAAGAATAATTATCCACAGAAATGCAGTTGAAAGTACAACAAACCACAAAGGTGTAGACAATGGCAAAAACACAATGAAGGGCGATGGAGATGGAGCAACATGAATTGGAAGCGGTAGCGAAAAGACGACACATAATCCTGGATAGAGCTACACTTTTGGAGAAAGGTATTAAAATTCTAGACCTTGAGCAATTCATGTGGACATAGACGAAACATAACTATGACAAACATGTAGAGCAGATGGAAAACTAGAATGATATTGTTGTGGAAGAAGATTAAGCTTCTAAAACAGGGCTTGTTCCTTTGTTTCTAATGGGGTGGGAAGCACTAATGCTTGATGTAATGTTGGAATTTCTAAACACATTCTTGATCAAGGGCATAGATATCTACTTTAGGCATAAGGATAAGGTGTATGTAATTAGCAAACAACTAGTTGTAGATGTTTTTGGAGTGTGTGTGGAAGGGTATGTAGAAAAACCAAAAAGACAAGTCAGTAAGTCACTAGTAGTTCAGGCATTACAAAGTTGTAGACTTGCACTTATAAATTCTTCTATAGATTAATGGAATGCAAAGAGTCTAGGTCTGCCATATTCTATAAGATATCCTACCATTATATCTATCATTTATTAGAGGGAGAAGGCATAATATTTTAGCAACAAAAATGTTATTACATTGGTGAGAATAGAGAAGGGGCAAAAAGTAGATTGGGCACAAATTATATTCAATAGTCTATGTAGTGAGTTGGATAGGTGGTATAAATATGAGAATAAGGGGGATAAGAAAGATACATGTCAATATGCCTTGGTATTGGCAAAAATCTTTCAATATATGTTTGTGCATCAAAAGGACAATCCATTGAAACCACTGGCCAAGGTTAAAAGAACTAGGGAGAAGATGCAGACAACACTAGAGAATAGAAAGAAAGTTGTAGCAGACTTTCCAAGAAGTGTTATCAAGAGGAAGAATAAAGTTAAGGAAGGAGGAGCCTTAGGCTTAGGAGTGAAAAAGGAACATAAGAGCACAAATTTGAGGGCATAGAAAATGATGAGGGGTAGAGTGGAACCATTTGCAATGCCAATAGTGGTGACACTACTAGAAATTTTGGGTTTTGCAACCGTCGCATGTAACTAAAATCCAGTTGCATGCGACACATGCAATTGCAAATTTGTGTAGTTGCATAAGACAAGTTGCATGGGACATGCAGTTGCATGCGATAGTATGTATGCAACATGTATATACGGTGTTAATATAGATGTTCATACATACATACCAATCTAATGTAGTTGCACCTTATGTGCAACTTTCCTTGCAACTACATACAATTAATGAAAATATGACACATGTTTAAAAATTAGACAACTAGCTTGTGGACACGTGTCATTATTTATTTTTTTTGTGTTTTCAAAATAAAAAAATCATTGGATTAATCTTAATCATTAAAGTTTTTGCCACTAGAATAATGACACGTGGCACACCATGGAACGTTCATTGACCATTTGACACGTGTTCAATATTTTAACACCAATTATATGGTGACACATGGCAATCAAGGTCCACCTATTTTTAAATATTAAATATTAATTAATGAAATATAAATCATTTAATTTATGGTTAATAAGATGTTGACATGTGGTGCTTAGGTAGGTAGATAATAATTAAACCTTATTATGTAAGTAGGTTTATTTAGGTATGTAAGTAAATTAAAAATAGCTAGGTTTAGGTTATATAAGTAGGTTTAGAATAATCCGATTTTATTTTCAAGTTTGACCATTTCGTAAAGGTTAAGCTTTTTTCATTCATTCATGCCCAATGGCAGTTGGTATTTAGTTTCAACATGACTATTGCTCCTAGTTATATACTGAACCAAATAGAATTGGAAGCCAAAGGATATGGGTTAAAACATTCCATTGCAAACCTCATGGACCAACCTAGTTGCACATTAGATGCAACT
>Ga0116231_10011853_pt1 | contig 13162 bp, 7 predicted proteins | sample S1TSphgellanicum_2_FD_89695 | JGI IMG/M metagenome (GOLD analysis project Ga0116231, IMG submission 89695) | Host-associated microbial communities from peat moss isolated from Minnesota, USA - S1T2_Fd - Sphagnum magellanicum MG | ecosystem: Host-associated > Plants > Peat moss > Unclassified... | reverse complement strand
TTTGTGAAGACGGTTTGTACACGGAAACCGTGGTGGTCCAACCCCCGTCACAGACTGACACCGGTCGCTCGCTACTTCACTGGCCTCTCCCTCCCCCACCCCCCAAAACCCCCGTCACTGACTGACTGACGTAGTGAATTAATATATAAAATATCTGAAAATAAACAGTGGGACCTCGTTTCCAGTTTTTCTCCACCACCACGACCCGCACTTGGTTTTTGGGACCTCGTTTTTGTCAACTGGGGGGTTGCAGAATCGGCTTCGCAGATTAACGGGTCGGAACCTCGTTTTTGTCAACTTGGGGGTTACAAAATCGGCCTCACAGATTAACGGGTCGGAACCTCGTTTTTGTCAACTGGGGAGTTGCAGAATCGGCCTCGCAGATTAATAGGTCGGAATTTCGTTTTTGTCAACTGGGGGGTTGTAGAATCGGCCTCGCAGATTAACGGGTCGAAATTTCGTTTTTGTCAACTGGGGGGTTGCAAAATCAGCCTCGCAGATTAATGGGTTGGAACCTCGTTTTTGTTAACTGGGGGGTTGCAAAATCGGCCTCGCAGATTAACGGGTCGAAACCTTGTTTTTGTCAACTGGCCACCATGACCCGCATTTCGTTTTCGGGACCTCGTTTTTGTCAACTGGGGGGTTGCAGAATCGGCCTTGCAGATGAATGAGTCAGAACCTCGCTTTTGTCAACTGGGGGGTTACAGAATCGGCCTTGCAGATGAACGGGTCAGAACCTCGCTTTTATCAACTAGGGGGTTACAGGATCAGCCTCGCAAATTAAGGGGTCGAAACCTCGTTTTTGTCAACTGGGGGGTTGCATAATCGACCTTGCAGATTAACAAGTCGGAAGGGCATGTCACAGACAGACAAGAGAATTAATATATATGATATAGTCTGGCTAACTTCCCTGATACACCATCCAATAAATAAAAACCCTTCCCCTGATTAGACACAATTAAGATCTGGGCATTGTTGACGAATGGGTACAGTCCAGTGGCCATTTTGTAAGAAATCTAGCCTAGGACAAATTATTCATGCAAGGGTAGAGTGAAGTGCACATGAGAATTTTGTACATATGCATATTTATTACAAAGGGGAAGTCAATTATAGGTTCTTTCACCAATAGACAACTGGGTTCTTTCAGCTTGGGACAATGAGATTGTTGCAATAAGGGGTAGAGTAAAACATAAATCAACATTATAGAAATATGAGAAAAACACATTCAATGGCATTCTAGCAACATAGTGGGTTGTTCATGATTTTGAACCATATGCATGAAACCAAAACCCAAAATACTATAAAAGAAGCAAACAACTTATGACCAACTGGAAACTGGGTTTTTCACTGGTTGTTCAAGCAAGTCCAAGTGTTTAAGTATAATGGCTAAGATATGTTTTCAAGGAATAATGTATGACACCGCTCTCTTTAAAAAGTGGGCAAACTATTAATCCACTCCAAATAGTGATCCCTTGTGTGTGGCCCTTCTCATGCACACAATGCAACATAGCCCTCTGTAGGGCTCTGCAAGAAACTGACTCCAATACAACTAACTATTACTAACAGGCTTGCATGTTCACTTAAAGATGACATTGTTCTACACATGTTGTACCTCCATGTTGCTGAAGCAACCAGCCACTCATTGGCCATGACCTAAGACTAACCAAGACAAACTATTCATTGGGCAACAACCAACTAATTAGATTCAGCCCTGCAGAACTTAAAGGACCCAACTTGGGTCACAAACCCTGCGCTTATTTCATATTTACTGGGGGGTACAAATATAGTCAAGTTGAATAATCATACCAAACATCTAACATCCATGGGTGGGGAGGAGTAAAAGTCATGAGCAATCTAATCAACACACACACTCACCCATTAGCTTTGACCTTGGGTCTACTAGCCCATACCATACAAGAATTAGGTGTTTTATTAACATGCTTGTTTAAGTTCTTTGGGGTGCATTGTGGCATCATTAACATGTGCTCAACCAATGCATTGTTTCTTGATGCACAATTAGGTTGCCCTCACAATGAGTACCAAAGGTAGGGAGTTTAATGCAAGCTGCTGCACTTACCTATTGTACCTAATGAACCTTTCAACCTTGGTCGATCTAGCTACACAAAAACATGGGGTAGATTGAAATAGATAACTCACATGTCAGTAAGATCCACATGGATTTGTCCCTAGTGACCTCCCACAACAACTCAAGTGGTCTTAGCAACGAAGTTTCGTATTACCCTTTACTGGGGGATTTCAACAACTACAACCACTAGACATCTCACATTCCAAATAGGTTGTGAACTTTGGGAAGAATATTCATAGTTGGAGTTGTGTTGCTCAGTTGCTTGGCATGTGGCCTGGATCGCTCTTTTACTATAGACAATGTAATTGTATCCCTCCTTGCACGACGACAACTTGCCTCCAGCTCATCCATGGTGGATCAGAGTCCTCCTCGGTGCTAGATGTGTCAACCTTGTTTTGGGATCCAAACAACATTGTAGGAGAATGCTCATTACCCATGTTCACAGGTTGTTTTGCACCAATATTCTCACTATTTTTAAATGTTGGGATAGTTGGAAGTGCCATTATGTTCTAACTAGGTTGCTTGTCTAGCTCCCGATTAGGTTGAACACCTTGTCACCTACACAATGTGTACTAGAAAAAGGTTCAAGGCCCATTACACATATAGGAAAATATTAGCCCAATGTAAGACAACCCGACAAGTTCTACAATTGTAGGTGGATCTAACGGCTAACACAAAACATTACATAGAGAGAACTATTGGATACTTGTTTTACAACAAAGTCACATAATACATGGACACCCATTCAACCTTGTGCAAATGCTTCTAAGACCATGTCAAAGATGGAAAGTGGGCATAAACACATAACCACTCCCCCATTTTTATTCACTTTGATTTAGATGGGAATTTTTTGCATTTAAGGTTTATGACCTAGCTAGGGTTGTAAATAGATATCAAAACATCCCTTGCGAAGCACACAACCTTGAATAATCAACAACCTTAAACTAAGTGTGACCACTTGAAAGGAAAACCTTATTTGCACAGCAAAATACAAAAACAAGTGTTTTCTTGGATTCAAAATTGTTGCGCAGCCACATTAACCCCAACCATTTGCATGTGAAGCAAAGCAACACATGAAATCTATTGTTCTTCAAACAAGTTTGTGGTGGTGGCGGATGTTGCAAGTTGGGTTGAGGACTCCAACATGTTGGAATTTTTATAGCCCAAATTCTTAAACTCTAAACCTCTCACCTTCACCATATCAAACCAAGTCCTTATCAATGGACTACACCATCAAAAGATGTCAAAAAAATTTAAGTTTTTTATTTCACATGTTACAAAATTGCAAAAAAGTAATTGACTAAATTCAATGTTTAAACTTGTTTAATGATTAAAATCAATGGTTAAATTTAATGACTAAATTAAAAACCTAATCTAATGGCTACTGTTATTTAATGATTAAATCAAATGGCTAAACTTAATGGCTAAACCTATTGAACAACTAAATACAATGCTCAAACTTAATTTCTAAACTTATTTAACAACTAAATCCAATGGCTAAAGTTAGTTAACGAGTAAATACAATGATTAAATTTAATGGCTAAACTTTTTTAATGATTAAATTCAATGACTAAATTTAATGGTTAAACTTATTTAATGATTAAATTCAATAGCTAAATTTAAAGGCAAAACATATTTAATGACTAAATGCAATGGCTAAACTTAATGGTTAAATTTATTTAACCATTCAATCTAATGGCTAAATTTAATGGCTAAATCTATTTAATAAAAAAAATTCAATGGCCACATTTAATGGCTAAACTTACTTAATGATTCAATTCAATGGCTACATTCAATGGCTAAACCTTTTTAATGATTAATTTTAATAATTAAACTTAGTGACAAAATATATTTAATGATTAACTTTAATGGTAAAACTTAATGGCTAAATCTAACTAATTAAATCTAATGGCCAAATTTAATATAAAATATAATGGTTAAATTTGGCTTACATGATTGGCTAAAATTGGTTAAAGCTAGCAAGTAAACTTTATGGCTAAATGGGTTATAGGAAAATGATTTGAAATGTAAGTAACTAACCATGCAAGTGGTTGGGTAGGTGGGTTGGTTTTTTTTATTAAGCCAATAGTTATTTTGATTATGCTTATTTATTTGACCCTTTTGTAATTGGTCCTATTGATTAAAGCATAGTCTTTTTTATTGAGGTGATTTTTTTGGGGTTGAATTTGACTAGGTGGATATTTGACATATAATCAAATTAGTCATCATAATCAAATTGATTAATCAAAACATACCCATGTCATTTAGTATTTTGGCCTCCAATCAAAACATACATGTTATTCAATCAAAAATGATTTTTTAGTCAATGTGCATAGTTTGAAAAACCTAAAATTTTAATAGTAGGTAATATTAAGTTGTAGGCCTTTGATACATATTCTTTCCAGCTAATTGAATTATAAGCATATGTTTTAAAAATCCATGGTAGATTTTAAAGTTTTAAATTGTCAATTTCATTTATGTGCCCATCATCATTGCATGTTATTCATATTGTTTACTTAGGAACAACAATATCATTGTGCCATATAAATTTTCACCCCATTCCAACTAAAGCCCCTACCCATTCTTTGTGGTAACATCTATTAATCATATTCCTTAATGCAAGGGCTAAAATGGTATTTAACTTACTTATAAAAGGAGGTGCCAATGGCCATATCATACACATTTAGAACTTGAATTGCTTTTATGGATCTAGGTTTGAGAGGTCATGTGGAGCAACTACATGATTGGACATGTTCAAACACATTGGAATGATAATTAAACTATTTCTACTAAGGTGTTTTTCAAGTATGTAAACAATCCATTGCCACTGAATACAATTACTAATAGTCTACATCAATAAAAAATGATTTTAGCAAAATGTCATGTTAATGGATTATGACACAAAACAAAACACCAAAATTATCAGGCAATGTTAATTAGAGCAATTAGTTGTCCACTGTTCAATATCAACCTTAACCTCTCGTTAGCATTAAAAGCCCTTCAATACCAAATCAAACAATTGACTAATTTGTATATTTATGGTCACTTTTGGCAATCAAATCAAATCCACACAATTGTCTTTAATATCTAAAAGCTCATGCATCATGGCCTACATCCTTTAAGCCATGTTAATTAGAATTCAATAAACACAATTGTTGTAAGCCAATTAAACACAAACAACCTGTTTGACAACTAATAATTTCTGCATCAAAAGAACTTGCATTTTAGTTTGTCCACACAAACATGGGTATTTATGTTGCCACCAACTCAAAAGTGTATACCTTTTCTTCGTATGCTAGAAGAAGAAAAACATCTAGGTATAAGCATAATTCCCATGAACATATGGCTAAGAACTGTACATGTTATTTGTCCACTACTTGGGTGAATAATTGGGCATCAGTGACCTTAGTACTAAAGAATTTGGTTTCAAATTGAAATTAGTATTTTCAACGCGGCTATCTATCACCCACTCCAAAAGTCGATCTTTTGGGTGTTAATGGATTGAGTGAAAATAATGGATTTGTTGTGCACCAACTCTACTTGTAACAATTGTGTCAATAAATGTTTATTTGTGAACTTGAAAGCCAGATTCACAAATTGGTGTATCAATGAACTTTTCATTGTACACCTTAGTTCCAAATAAAATGTCTAGTGTAATTTTGGACTGAACTTGAGGATGCATGTCCAAGATTGAACCATTCAACACTTGAATGTTGTTCAAGTGACTATGATCATTCTTGCATGCTCCTTTAGATTCAAGTCCACAAGTAGGTGTAGATCTCACCAATTTCTTATCATCCCGATCCAAAGTTGTTGGTGATTTTGGACTAAATTTTTTATCTACATCTTTGAGGGCCAATGTGTTTATAGTTATTTCTTGTGATGGTGGTTTAGGCTTTGGGCAAGTAAACAACTTTTGTTTAGTTGTTCGGCCATGATGAGCAAGTCGCATTGCCAACTGAGGTGTGCTAAAAGATAGTATCGTTGGTGTTAGATGATTGGGATCCGTAATCATTGTCCCAAATATGAAATCCCAACATCTTTATTGTTTGCTTGTTTAGGTTCATAAACAATTTGGCACACCTCATTGAATTTGGCATGTATTATAATCAACTTGTGTTTGAAATCACTTATTTGAATTTCTAAGCTGATGTAGTCTTGCATGGGCATTTGGATGTTTACAATCGGGATTGTAATAGCTTGTTGGTGTGGTTGGTGATATGGCTATCAAGTCCACCCAAGAACAACCCAAATTAGATTTAGATCACCTATTGTTAGAACCATGACCCAAATAGAGCTAAAACAACAATATGGCATAACTTAACAAAGGGCATGCTTGAATAGACAAACCTACCTCAAGATCACTTTTGATTTTTCTTTGTTGACCTCAAGTTGGATCCAAGGAATGGTCTCTACCTTCACAAGCTTGATCTCCACTTTAATTTCTAGCAACATATATTGACATTTTAACAAAATGGCTTGCAAACATACATTCCAAGTTAATGAACATAATGGCCAAAAAATGTCCAAGACACAGATCCTACCAATGTGATGTAAAAGGCATTGTTAACCCAAGATTGATTGTTCACCTTCCCAAATAAACATAACACCAACATGCATGGCCATTTGTCTTTAAGGTTAACAACAACACCCAACTACCAACATTTGTTTTCAATATCCCATTTAACACATATGATGATGAACTCCCATAGAAACCCACACAAAAATTACATGCAACTTGTCTTTAGACAATTTTATTGCAATTTGCATTATATGTGGTGTGTTATAACATACTAGCATTACCACATTTGGCAATTGCAAAATCACCCAATAACAACAAAAGGATAAGATGTAAACAAGGAATACATTTTACTCAACAAAAAGCACTTTCAAGACATTTTCATCTAATGCCTTTGCAAAAACATGAACCACCACTAGAGCTCTTGTTTGATACCAATCATATTGTAGTGGTGCAAGACCCATAGTTCCAACCATGCACCTACAAAATCAAGAAACTAGATTCATTGTGGTGAGACAAGCATGCCGCAAATCACAATCTAACATTGTTTACAACATACCTAAAATGTTTTTGGTCCATTTTGTGATTTTCCTAGGGAATCAATTAAGGTCATGGCAAATTGGATTTTTGACCATTGAACAATTGTTATAAATTTCCTCGTAGGTGAGTTGGGCTACCAATGATGTTCCCTTGTCTTCAACTTTTGCTTATACTTCAAAATTTTGCAAACCTTTTTCCACTTTCATTTTTTTGAGTGGGATTGGGAGTCCACATGTTGTTCCCCCACTTTTACTTTCAAACCTACTTCAGTATTATCCATCTTAGATCTCAAACTTCTCAATCCAAGAAGTAAAAGCTATTGGAAATCTTTCAAGCTCTCGTAGTTCATGTAATTTGGTAGTTTGTTCATACTTGGAGCACTTCTAAAACATATTCAAAATTGATTATTTAGACATTCATAAATTGTGCCTTGTCACTTTAAATGTGCTTCATAGTGTGATTTGCATGCCCACTAATTGTAGCTATCATAAATGCATTTTATTTTGAAATCCATTAGTTGGAGAAATGTAAATTTAATTAGGACCCCCCTTTTGAGGAAATATGGTTTAAGCCTCTGAATAGTAAGCATCCTACTACTATAGTAACCAACAACCATATACTAAACCCAATGGGTGCCTTCGGGTATTGGGTGGCTATTTGAAAATTTCAGATACCATGGATCGATAATTGTAATTTACATATAGTTGGATATCACTTTTGTTGATATCCAACTATTATAATGTTCCTTGGATGTCATGTTCATAAGATCCATGTCCGGATCCAAATAAACAAAGCCTATTCGGATATGGATATTATGGTAGGGGTCTAGGGACTAGGGGTTTATTTAATTTTTTGCTTATTTTCAATTATTATTCTCTTATTTGCCTTCTTTTTAATATCCAACTTATAAAACATGTCTATTCAGTCCACCAAATAACACATGGGTGATATCTGACCTTGGGATTCAGATTTAGCAAAATGAAAATAAATTATCCAACCACAATATTAATAAAATGTTACTATAAAACATAAGGATTTGACATATTTTGGAAAAGGTGATATTTGCCTTGCACTAATGCTTTCATGTGTACCTTTCCCCCCTATCCAAATAAAATGTTATCTATCCCCCATGGGCCAAACAAGAGTCTAAGACGCATAGTTTTGTCCCATTACAACACATTTCCTTATTCCAAGTGGGGCCTAATGGGTGTTCAAGAGAGTGATTTAATTCTCCCATCACCCAAATGGATAAAATGCACCATCCTTGCATGGCCAATGGGAAGAATGTTCATGCTATGCTAGCCTTATCTAGAGTGTGAATAACATTCGCTTTCATTGTGCAATGGATTTCCAATGAGACAATACAAAGAAAGAAACACAATAAATCCATACATAATACACACCTATTTAGTCATAGGGTGCGTAGTGATTGTTGGGTAAATTGTTCATCCTTAATGGTGTTCGAGATCAATGTTGCTTTGATGTTAAATGTTGTTTGTTGATGGGCATACTTGCAAATGTATATCCCTCACCTTCTCCCCCTTCTTGATCCCATCCAAGGGCTAAGGGTCATTGTGAACTTTTTTTGGGGAACATTAAGCCTATAATTGAAACTTGCACTTTTATATACGGGTATGCTATATCCAAAACAACCATCCATGAAGGCATGGTAACAATTTGAAGTCTAGCTTGAGCTATGCACGGAAAAATTCCTTTGGCTTGGACTCATGGGCCACTTCAAATACCATGTCAATGTCTAATGAAAGACCCAAATCACCATATTTGGACCCTAAGTTACTATCCCTCACAACTATTAGTAGAAACACACAAAATTGTCAAAGAAGAAGTGCACAAAGGTAATGACAATGAACATTTAATACATGAAACGGCCAAAATATAACACTTAAAAATCCAACAAGGGAAAATAATTTGCATGTACCTTTTACTGGTCAAAGTCCTAGTTAGGTTTAATCATGTGTCTTGCAACAAGGTTAGCTTTGGGTGATGATGGAGGTTTAAACTGCCACCTCATCCCCCACAAATAACTTGGGCTCTTGAAAAACATGGTGAAGCTATTATTTGAATAATAAAGAATGAAACATTTGCAAAACCTTGGTGGGTCACATTGTTGTTCTTTATTAGTAGAAAAATGATAATGTTGTTTAAATTTGTTGATTGTATATTTTGGTTTTTTATATCTATTGTTTATTTTGGGGGGGGAGGGGGAGGGGCAAGGGAACATTCAAAGGGTCATCAAATTTGTAAATATGTCCACATTCTAGGACCTTAAACAAATGAGATGAGATTTTATTTCATACACTACCTTTTTAAAAAATGCCCTTTCAAACCCCAACAACTTTTGATCCATCACACCTTGTGTATTAGCATGTGTGTGTATATATATACACAAATATGTTACATAACCAATTTAGGTTCAGACAAATGATGAAATTCCCAAAAGATCAATACATGTGTAATTTAAGTTTTGTACATTTAAATTGTTGGTATGTAAACATCTAGACTCATAATGAAGTCAATTATATGTGTATTTTATTTCATTGTTTGATCAAGTCACTTTCTAATCCCATGATCACATGAAGAATTGTAATTCCTCTGCTAACATAATTTCAAAGGTCAACCCAATTGAATATTGATAAAAACTCTTTGTAGACTTTGCCAACCCATGTATTCTTTTGGATTTGTATCTTCCCAACTATAACTTTAATTTTTGGCTTCCTGACTTTCATGGCATTTAGGTATCTAATTTATTGTTTGGATGGATGGACCAAATAAATTTGTGGAGATAGGTACAAAACAAAAAAAGAGGCTTTAAGGTTTCCTTTGTCCTAGACCAATTCACATGCCTACACCCAAGGGATTGGGGTCTTAAGACAAGATGGGTTTACAAGCCTAAGACTTTAAGGTTTGAATGCCAAGAATAGGAGGATTTTAAGGCCTAGGATTTGTTTCTTGTACAATACAAAAACACTAGGGCCTAGGATATGAAGGATTGAAGGGCTTAAAAGGCTTGTGGGCTAGGGCACATCTTTCCAAAACTTTGTAAAATTGTCTTTGTCCTAAGGGTCTAGGACTGAAGGCCTCATGACATGAAAACATGTTGCAAGACAGAGGGTCCAAGGATTTAATGTCTTAAACCATGAGGGCTTAGGAACACAAGGGCCTAAAGCCATGAAGGCTTGGAGACATCTAAGTACATGTCACAAGACCAAGGGATATAAGACATTAAGACATGAATGTGAAAGACATGAAACATGAGATCTAGGGAATGATGACAATGCCATGGTTGAGATGGGAAAACAACAGAAGAGAAAAGTTACATTGGCATCTCAAACCAAATGTCCCAAGCCTTGAGCCAAAATTCCTAAATGCTATTAGTCCAAGTGGTATTACCCAAAAAAATGGCATTGTTTTACGGGTTAGAATAAAATTATTCATAAATTGATATCACTTTTGGGCCTTTCTTTTATTTGCTAACCCCTATTTCAACCCTTAAGCAATGTTATCCATAAAGTAAAAAAAAATTCATTAATGTGGGTAATTATAACAATAAATGTCATAGTTAAATGAGAGTAATTATGGCAATAATACATGTAGTAAAAGTGAAAATGTAGTAGTAGTGGAAGCATTCAAAAAAATGCAAAGATTAGGGATGAAACTGGGTTTTGCACCAAAATGAATGCAAAATCTAGTTTCACTCCCAATTATTTTGGTTTGTAAAACTTTCAACCCCTTGTTACTAATTTCAATTCCCATAGGTCCCAAACTAATTCAAGTTGCTTTCTAACCACAGGACTTTATGGATAACTTTAATATGTAAGCAAAATTTGACCTTGAGTTAGAAATCTTTTTAGACTTTTGGTTTAGGTTCAAAAATTGTTTTTGGATCTTAGCCTACGTGTGGCCACATATGCCTAGTCCTACAATGATCTCTCATTTTATTTTTTTAATTCCATACACGAGAGGCACAGACAAGAAACTAAAAGATTGGACCCAATACAACACTCCCAATTACCCAATCCTTGGCCAATGTGAAAGGTTTATGAAGTAATGTCAAGAGGGGGCATGCAAATTGACATCAATCTTTAATGCAGCCTTCAAACCCCACCCGAAAAATTAATACCCAATTTAAACCCCAACATCCCTTGACAAGTAAAATGATTATGATGATTATCATTTCAATGCAATCTCTACTACTAAGTACTACCTTACTAATAGACGAGACACTAAATACCCCGCCATTGAACATTGTCTAGTGCCTTTTCTAGGCCTAACAATCTAACATTGTGGAGAGTCGTATGGTTTTGTTGTAGGATTTCACTTTTTGACTATAGAACTTATTCAAATTTTTTAAAACCATCAATTCTTTAATATTTGAAATTTATGTCAACGGTTTATAACATGTTCTATACCTAGAAGGTTCAGATTTCAAATCGTCTGAGTTGTGCTGCATAAACATAAAAGAAATTCTTAATTAAAAAAACATTGCTAAATTCTTTTGCAGAATCAAAAAACATGTAGAAACGTATTGCATGGTTTTATGCATGGTTTTTATTTCCAGAAACGTTTTCTGGCCCATCCAAGATCCATCCAAATCACCCTAACATAATATGTTAAAATGAGCTTTGGGAAAGTCATTACTACAATTTTAAAAAGAATATTAATTTTGAGTAAGTAGGCGAATCATGGTACACTCAACCTCTCAAAAGAAGTCAAATATCAATGGAAGATTCTTTTCTTTTTGGTGTCTGAAGAGAAGTCACAACTCTCCTCTCGATGTATCTGACGCACTAAAAATCATCAAAAAGGGTTTTTAAATGAGAAAGTTATGGTCCTACAAAAGCAGGGGGTTCAAAAAGGCAAAAAGAAAATTTTCAGAAAATTTCGAAACCTATAACCAAACAATCAAACATTTCGTGTAGGTTGTTCCATTGCCTTTGGACTTCAAAGATGAATTTTAAAGTTTAAGATTGTGCTCCCATATCACTTTAGATCACTCAAGTCGAACAAGAGATGAAAAAGTTATGAGCTTTTGAAAGAAGAGGGGTCCAAAAGAAGAAAGCTCGTTTTATAATTTGGAAAAGTTCCAAATGTCTCCTAATTCTTCTTGTTATTTTTAAATTACTCCTTTGCTTTTACAACACAATAAAGTTTTGTAAAGCTTATGGTGGTGCTCGTATACTGCTTTCAATCGCTCAAATGGATAAGAGATGAAAAATATATCTTTAAATGTTCAGTTATCGACTAGTGTTTGGTGATGAGCATGTTTACCCCATAAGAGATCTCATCTAAAAAATATTACGTCTATATTGAACTTCACTATTTATTATGGGAATTTTCAGAATTAAAAGTTAGATTTTTTAAAGAATTAAATTGATTATTGAGCACACAAGTGCTAAATCAACCAATGTCTTCTCTTGGTATGGGCATTGGTGTCTTCTTGAATGTTTTTCATAGTAGTACATTGGCCATTTTGACACTCATTATATTTCTTAGAAATGTTCAAATTTTAGACATTTTAATTATTCAAAGACAAAGTTTCATGAAGGAAAGTCTAAAATCTTCAAAAACATTTTACTTTTCAAATGAAAAATTCAAAAAAAAAGTTATAATAACAATGTGTGTCAAATTGGCTATGGTAGGTATTACAATATTTTCAATTCCAAATGGAAAAAAAAAACAACAAACATACCTTAAATTCTTTTCTCTATAATTTATAAATGTGTAACCAATAGGCATGAAGCCAATGACACCCTTCTAGCAAAAAAATTTTTTTTAATGCAATTCGGCAAACTTTCAAAATCCAAATTTAATAGAATATTCTCCATTTATCAAAATTGATAAACCCTTTTGACACTAGTCAAAAAAATCGGGTGAAATTTTCGTTTTTCTGACCTGAAAATTGGAAAAACTTTGAATTTTGGTTTTTTTAGTGTAATTTTGACCTATTTTTGCTAATTTCGGGGGAGGAGGGGCGCGGGGGGGGGTGGGGTGGGGGG
>Ga0116231_10011852_pt1 | contig 13163 bp, 8 predicted proteins | sample S1TSphgellanicum_2_FD_89695 | JGI IMG/M metagenome (GOLD analysis project Ga0116231, IMG submission 89695) | Host-associated microbial communities from peat moss isolated from Minnesota, USA - S1T2_Fd - Sphagnum magellanicum MG | ecosystem: Host-associated > Plants > Peat moss > Unclassified... | reverse complement strand
TCTGACAGGCTGCCCAGGTCGCATTCGAGTCCACCCGAGGATGGCTTGTTGGCCAGGATTGCCAGAGCAGCCTGCATGAGACACGACATGCTTGTTTGACGAGCCCACCACTTGCATAGCTCAACTGATTCCGACCACAACTCGATATTGGTTTCAGCGCCAATTCCTTTGAGGATTTGAACTTCGGCATTCACCATCTGTGCCGCCGTCTCGAAGCGCTCGCCACTCCCATTAACGTCCTTCTTGTCATCATCAGCCACAATATCAAGAGCTGCTGACATCAACTCTAATGTCTTGACGCGCTTTACCGGTCTCTCAAGTCGCCGAGCTGGGGTACTCCTTGCCATTTGCTGCTTCTTGAGCACAATCGGCGCTGCAATGGTCTCCGTTAAACATTTGATTTTGTTCCATATGAATTGGTTCACGAACACAAAGTGCTGCTTCTGTAGGCTCTCTTATGTCCAACCAACAGGAATATCAAGCCTATCAATGTTAGTCGCATTGATCAACTTTGCTAGGATCTTTCCAGACGTCATTGGCGGGTATAACATATTCTGTGCGTTGATTAAGTACGAAAACTTGAAATTGGTTTCTTCCAAGACGTTCTTCAGTAGCATGGGCCGCCCAAGGTTGTTGCCGTAGATCTTCTTGGGCTGACGAAGCACCAATATCAGATGGTACCGTTTGAAGTAGCGTTCAGACATTGCCTTGCCAAGAAGCTTTCGTGCTTCACGAGTGGTCGGTTGCAGTACATCATGTGATCGCAACATTGGATCGGGGTCTTCAGAACCGAGTTGACGACGTACCAGTATTATCAACTTGAGTGGCTTGCTTACATCGAGGACAATTGTGTACAAAAAGTATAACATGACGTACACATTAACAATGACAAATGTTTGCATAGCCTGTGCCTTGATCTGAACAGCCCGAACCGGCTCAATCATTGAATAAAACTCGATGCATAGTGTGCGGTCCATGTCAGTTAGTGGAATTGGTCGATTGAGTTTGTAGTACGCCTGCAAGAGAGGTTCCTAGGCCATTAGAATTCGCTCCAGTACAAGCGCTATGGATGACCATCGGTGCTGCGGCGAGTTAAGTAGTTTAAGGTACATCTCTAAGAGTTCAAGCATGGCTTCCTCGAAGGCTCCCTGCAGGTATTCAGATTTGTTCACAGCTTCAATGACCTTCTTGATCCTCTGGAAGAAGCAGTGCGCGTCCACATTCTTACTATTGTTAGGGTCGATCGAGGTGCCAAACGCTTCCATGAGTGCCAGGTGGATTAGATGTGATATACACCATTCCCACCAAACATCGATCAGAATGTCTAAGGTATGTTTTACATCGAATCTCGAATCTGAAGTGCTTGTCAGCACATCGAGCATCACCTTAATGCCGAACTCCTCGAGGACGCCTGAAGACCATTCGTGCAAAATTGTAGACAACTGTTCCGCTTGACGCTCATCGGTAGTCAGTGCAAATCGGCAAACGGCAAGATTATAGCCAATATTGAACCTGGTCGACGTATTGAAGCACACTTGCAATGCCAGGTACTTCTGGTTGCTCATCTTGCTCTTTATCAGGTCCAAGTACAATGACAAGTATTTGATCGTAAAGAATGAGCGCACCTCAGCGAGTGACATAATGATGATCTTCTTGCACGTGGTGTACAGCTCAACGTGAAGCTTGCGGATGTTGATTGACTTCATTCCACCTTCCCCGACAGGTAGCTGACAACCGATCAGTTGCCATCTACGGGTCGTGAACGCGTTGTACGAGATCGACTACTCGACGGACCAGGCTCCCAACTGCACTTCAAACCAGCGCTTTGGGTTTTTTTTGAAAACCGGGTTGGATAGATCGAGCTGCTTCTTGATATTTGCTAGCTTCTTGTTAGTTGCCATTGTTTTGGATGAGGTTATGCAGTGTTTTTTGTCGAGGTGGGTGCAAGCGTTCGACACTCCCGTCTTTGTGCATTTAATGACAATGGCTTGTTAACATTGAAGCACAAGTCCAACAAGCAGATGAACCACTCGACCTTATCCTTGTCAATCAGGCGCACGCCGCATTGATTAAGGAAAGATGTCGTCTTTTTGAGATCCTTAAACGTGGCACCCTTGATGATAGCTAGGAAAATGCTAGCGTTGATGAAGTTTTTGATCCGAACCACCACGATGTCTCCACGCTCAGCATCGTCAACCTGAAGTTGCGCCTCTTCGTCATCGATCTCGATAGGTACGGGTGGTGCCACTTCACCTTCAACAGTGATATCAACAACAGTGATGCTTTCGGATTCGACGACATCATCTTCGGACCAAGCCATGATGTGCAGTCCAGCACCAACTTTGCGAAATGAACAAGGGCGGGTTCAGCGGGTGATGATGGTCTCACAAGGGACATGGATCTCAGTGGGTGATGGTGGTCTAGCAAGGGACGATCAATATCTTCGACAATCATGTTGAGATGTCAAGCTCATTAGAGTTGACACTCATGATGTGCGTCAGTGACCGTTCTACATCGACTGGCGCGCTTAATGACCATTCTACATTCACATCAACTGACACGCACGCGACGGATCTTCGGATCTTTTTTGCAGACTTGTTGCCTCTAGGGGTGTGTGTGTGTTTTGCAAGAGTTCAAGCTCTCCCCCCCCCAATATTTTCAAATCATAACAGGAGTTGGATGAATATCCTATTGATTCATTAATATATATATAAATTAATCAATAATTGATTGCGTGCTCATATTAGATCGAATATGAAGAGAAATATCGATTGATATGAATATCTTCGATATTTTAATAGTCAAAGAAATCAATAATATTATTGTATTGTTCAATCTGCCAATAATAATCAACCCAACAAAAAACGAATTTTTAAAACTGACAACACCATGACGGAGTGCGTGACGGACTCTGTCACGCACATTCTTCATACTTAAAGAATGTAAGTGCAGTAGAAAACGGTGCTTCTCATACGAATCCTGAGGACCAAGGAGGATTCACGATGCGTCTGTGAGTGTGGTACTGTGAGGGACATGGATGAACTGATATATGTGTATTAGGTATGCAAAGTCCTAGTCCTACCTGCAGTTAACTACCTATAATGTGTTGGTGCATATATGCACCACTATAGTTAACTAACTATTGTGAGCTCAGTGATCATGCATCATTATAGTTAACTAGCTTTGGCAGAAGATCAATATGGTGCACCATTAGTCACCACTTAATGTACTTAGTGACATTTTAATGCCAAAAAATTTTTAGTGGTAGAAGGTCTACAATTTTTGGGTATTCTGAGAACTTAGATTGAAATTAAAAAAGATTTAAAAAATTGATGGCATATTAACAAGTTTGTAGAAAATTTGAATTGCAGAACTTGGCCAACTTGTGATGATCTTGAATAACTAGCCAAGTAATGTGAAAACATGATGCGTTATTTCTTTTAAAGGGATGGAGGAAATTTTTGTTGTTAAGGACATCCTACTTGATGATTATGAGGACGAACTTTAGGAAGCTAGATATTTTTTGGATGATTATCAAAACTTTTAGAATAGTTTTCAATGTTTTGGATTTTGCTTTCATTCAAGTGTTAAATCCATGTGTAGGATTGATTTGGACACTAGGTGCAAGGGTCGAAAACACAAGTCCACTGGAAATTTTGTGCAAGTTGTAGCTTTGTTTGGATATCCAATACTTGTAGGTGGCTATGAACATTGAAATGTGTTTTTAAAAAATTGGATTTTAAAAAAATCACAGTGAGCAAGTAATTGTTTTGTTTGTATATGCAATCATTTTTACAAATGAATGAAGATACATGTGACAGAGCTATGAACATTTCAATTGTTGATCATGTCTTATGTTTTTGGAAACTCAAAATTGCATTGAACAAGTTTTAATTATGTTTGGGTTTTGATATGGAGGGACCAGGGACTTACAAGTGAATAAGTGAATATGCGTCATCATTTTAATGGTTAATCATGTTTATGGTTATGTCAAAAGTGCATCATCAATGGGGGCATTATTGATACCAAAGTCACTATATATATTTATTGGTATCAAAGTCCATAAGATATATGTTGATACCATTGCATAGACATTCCATATCCTTCAATTATATATATTATGCCATATACATACCATATTTCTTTATACCATTATGCATATCGTATCAAAATTTTGGAGAACCTTATATACGAATATTAGTCAAACTAGTAACAATAGCCCAACACTAAGATAGACCCACTTAGTGAATCTTTTGAGGATAACTTTCTTGGATGCTAGTGTTACTAGGTGCTAGGATATACCACGAAAGCTATTACGCTATCTATGTAAAGTTGGATATTCAAATATGGTCTTTTTAACCATGTATTTACATCTTGATTTGTATGTATGAACCATTTTTCAAAATCCTTATGCCTACAAATTTAAATCTCTTGTGACCTAGCTTCAAGTTGACACCCTTTTGTTGGAAGTTGGCACTAGCACAAGAATTGAACCATGGAACTAGTCATTTGTTAGATCTAAAATTGAAATTGTGAAAAACATTTTTGAATACATGGTTAGGTTCTTTAGGATAAGTTGATTTTTTTTCTTCTAAAAGTTGATGACTAAGCTGAATTTCATATATAAGTATTAATTTAAATTAGTTGTTGAACTCCTCACTTTTATAAATTTTCACTTGAAAATTTCCAAAACTTTGCACCCATACAATCTCTAGCATTGGGGAATGTGTAATGTGTACATGAAATTGGACTTAATTTTTGAATGAGTTTGGGTGTTTTTGAATTTGGAAGTTGTGCTAAAATCAAAACCAAAGGGTTTAAAATTTTAAAGAACCAATCTCAAATCTTCACAAAGAGAATATCCAAATAATTTTAAATTGTCAAAATGGAAATTGGAGTTTAAAAAAAAGAAGAAGGTGAAACCATAGAACATTGTTGGTTTCTTTTGGGGAATGCAATGGCTTTGAGAAATAGACAAACATGCTACTTGATCATAGGCATCACAAAGTATCCACCTTTGAAAAGGATGCAAGTGTAGGGTAATCATAGTAGCAATTCCTTGGTAGCATAGTATTACACCCTAGACATGATTGGAACATGTTAGTTTGATAAGCCCATTGGTATGGGCCAACCTTACACAAGGTGTTTCACAAAACAAAATGCCCACCTCATTAAAGGTCATTATGAGTGAAGAGTAACATAATGGGTACTCAAGTTCAGCAATAATTCATTTTGAGGAAAAAAAATTGAACTTTTGAAACTTTATTAAAACATATTGGTGATTAGAAGTGTTTTTATTGGGCAAATTATCATTAGATTTCTACTTTATTAAAATGGAAGCTACCATTACAAAGGGAAAAAAGAGGGGTTAATAAGTTAAATTTGCTTGAAAACTATTTCGTGTGTGTGTATGTGTTGGAGGGGTGGGGGTGTTTGTCACATTTATGTACATTGATTACAATTTTAGGAGTTCCTTGAAATACTTTCATTAGTTAAGTTGAAATGTGCCTAGGGATGCTTGTCACTCTAGCTCCATAAAAAAATTGATTTTTTTTTCTTGGGGCAACTAATTATCAAGTAAAAAATATATACTTTTAAAATTAAAAAATACATGTTGTAACAATTGTGTTTAATTTGCTCTCTCTCTATATATAATATTCAAAATTAAGGTGCCAAACCTATTACATTAGTATGGTATAAATTTTGGTAGTTGGTTAGCAAACTTTGGATCATTCTATTTCCTTCTAGTATTGTTGTCCTTATGGACGACTGCATTTACAAAACTATAGTGTGTGTTTATTTTTGGTGATAAGCCAATTAAAAGAAGCCCTAAACCAACACACCAACAAATTTTCTTTCAAAAAAATCACTTTGGATGCAAGTGAGAACAAATTAACCTAACTAACAATAGGTAAAGTCCACCAAATGTTTGCAAATTCCTATTGTGAAATGGGTCCATAAACCATTACACACACACACACACACACTTGGGAGTTTGTTTTAGGCAAATTTACCTCACCTCTTAACTATACAAAGTTTATAACATATGAGAGTTATCTACAAAGTTAGCCAAATTGAGGACCAAAATCCTCAATTTGGCTAAAATTGAGGGCGTGAGGACAAATATGTTACCGTATAAGTACACTCATAAAAATGGGATTGTCATTTCCTTTCACCAATTTTGGTGATATTTTAAGTTTCATCTTGTGTCCTTGGTTTTTTTTTTAAAGGTAGCTTTCACTATTGGATATTAAGTATTCATAATTTTTTTTCAATTCTTGTGCAATAAATGTTATATGACATTCAATTTTAATATTTCGTATTCACTTTCACTAAAATTGATCCATTTTTAGGATACCCATCAAAGTGGAGATGAAACTGCAAATTGAGGTTGAGATTGAGGTCAAAATTGAGGAAAACTTTTAGTATAACTCAATTAGAGTCATGGTGTCTTTGGGCCCTAGTTTTACCCTCTAAACCCCGTTTCATCCCCAATTCCAATGTGACAACAAAGTCATCGAAATTGGGTACCATTTCAAGAAACGGGTTATGGGTTCCAAAGATTGATGCTGGACAGGATCTTTATTGAAGAATTTGAGCAGCACTCTAGGCAAATCCAAAATGTGGGCCTTTATTTCTGGTTTATAGCCAGAATTGGCTAAATCTACCTACGGATGATCACCACTATAGTTACAAACAGAAATTTCCTAATAAGAAAAAGAAAAAGAAAAGCACTAATTACCAAAAGACACCAGGTGGGAATAAATAAATAATAATAAAAATAAAATTCAAAACCATCTAACAAATTCCCCTTGAACATTCCTACCAAAGCATCCCACATGAAAAAAACGTATTAATTTATTTAAAAATTCAAAACCATAAAAAACAAACTTCTCTCCCTTGAAGTTTGAGCATTCTCGCCAAACAACCTCATGTTGAAAAAAACCAAACCAAACCAAACCCAAACCAAACCCAACCCAACCCAAACCAAACCAAACCAAACCCAAACCAAACCCAACCCAACCCAAACCAAACCAAACACATGGAATGGTTGTTAAAGACTAGTGCAATGATACCACAATTGTAAAAAGCTTGCACACATGGTTTTATTATTTCATATTGTGTACATGGCAAAAATGATAAAAGTTGTCAAGTTTGGATGTTTGGACATTGGTTGGGATCTCCATCTATATATAGCCCGAATGAATATCGTGTGCTTTAATATGTACATTGCACGAACAACAAGTTGTCAAGTTTGGATGTTTGGATATTGGTTGGGATCTCCACTATGGCTTGAACATGTGTGTTTCATGTTTCACCTAAATGCTTCCACCTTCAAGCTTTTTTTTGACAATTTTTAACAAAGAGTTTGTCCAAGAAGAACAGCCCAAATGGTATGGACAAACATGGACAAAGCTTTTTTGTCAAGCTTGACACTCAACTTGAAGTACCCAGCATTGAAAATGAGCCAAATGAACAACTACTAACTACCCTTTGGCAGCCAGCCCAACAAGGGGATTTCACACACATTTGAAGGTGATGATGATGATGGTAGAACAAATGGGAAAAAGCTTCTTTTTTTTTTCTTTTTTTTTTTTGCACTAAGTGATTTTGGGATTTAGGGTTTAAAGGGTTAGCGTCAATGTTTATTTTTGACCTGAAAAACATTATTTTGATACATTTAAAGGATTTTTTTGTGAACAAAAATAGCCCTAATTCATCGAATTTTGAATTTCTTTGTAAAAGGTAGCCAAAACATGAAAAGGATTCTTAAACTCTTTTATTTTCATATTTGGTCTATAACCAAATTTTGGTTAAATCTTCTTGTTAAGGATTGCCTAGATTGGTTTCATCACAAAATTGAGAGAGGGAAAAAAAAACCACACACACACACACACACACACACACATTGTAAACATTATAAAATAGGCTATAAAGATTTTTGTTGGAAAATCCAAAAAAAAGCCCAAAATCACCATATTATGACAAAAATTTGAAAATCACCACTTTAAAAAAAAAAAGGTTCTCTCCAAATATAACACAATTCCTAGCCTTTTTTCACTTTTCTCTTTGAGCTATAGCCAAAATTGATCTAAATCCTCTAGTGGATAATGACCAACCCACATATCTAACAAATTTGGTAAAGAAACCGCACACCCAATGGGGGTCTGATGCTAATGCTTGATGTCCAAAAACAATGCAAGGCGGGATGCTCAACATCCCCCTAACACGCACTAATGCAAGGCAAGTTGAAAACGACAAAGTTCACATGTTTATAGTGATTGTTAACAAATTATTAAGAAATCAAGTGTCAAAGTTAAGATTTAAAATTTAATTAATTTATTCGACAGTTTGCTGCTGAATCCAATCAGAGAGAGTATGGTAATCATAAAGTCTTCTACTTTTCTCTTTTGGAATGTAGCCAAAATCAGCTAATTCTTGTTGTGGATGATCACCACCCACCCACCTCACAAATTTGTTTGTATAGCCACAAAATTGTTGTGGCTATACCCTAATTTTTTTCTAAAAAAAAAAAAAGGCAAAGATAAATGTAAAAATAATTCAAAAAGAGAAATGCCTTCCGAAATAACCAGAAGGTATTCTGATACCCTGACTAGTACCCTTCTGCATTACATTCCAGGTCTAAAAATTACTAAACCACCTTGGTGTACCCCTCCCTACTCATGGAGAGCTTTCCAATGGTTACCCAAGAGTGATTCTTTAGTTCTCCCAAACTAAATACCTAGTACCTTTTCATTGTTAATAATGAATGCATTATAATGCATTATTCTTATATTGCCAAAAAGGATAATTGGATTTGCCAAGGGGTTCGGAGTGCATATAGTAAGAATTAAGTTGCAAAGTAATTATCATAATGATTGAAACTAAACATTACAAAAGAAATTATATTTTTTCAAATTAGTCACTATAATTGGAAAGCATTCTTCTCTCATAAGTGTTTGCATTTGCAGAATATGAAAACACATACAAAGCTTATATAATATGTAGAGCATCTCCGCCAATGTTCAGTATGGACTCTCTGGTCCCAAACGGACGTAAAATTGTAAACAGTAAACAGACCCAGCAAAAATATTTCTCACATCCAAGTTTTAGTTACTAACTTTTCTTGTCCTTTTCCAACCCCACACATAAAACTGAAACTGAAACTGGGACTGGGACTGCACGTAGGTGGGAGACTAGTAATAGCAACTCACTTGGACCAATCAAACCATCTAGCCAATCAGAAATAGGGAGCAACAGTCAGTAAATACGACTGACGAATTTGACTGGCTGTCTGTTAGAACTGTTATTCCCAGGACTGCTCCAGGGCTCTCTGGAAAAGCTGAGCTTTTTTTCAGGTTGGCAGTGGATTTCACTGGATTCGACACTCATCTCGACTGATGAACCTCATCCAAAGATTTTCATTGCTAGAGATGATGCTGTTACACAATGGATTTTCACACATAACCTTCTTTGCATCATTCACTTCAACAAAACAAATTACCCTCCCTTGAGTTCGTGTAGACTATCAAATTGATACTAAGTCAAGTAAAGGTTATGTGCAAATGTTGTTTTGGTGATTGGTAGCATACTATGTGTTGATTGATGGGCAAACCTCACCCCCAATAAGCCCATATCTTCTCACCATTTACCACATATGCAAGATGTTCAATGGGATGTTTGTTGTAGTCCATCACCCGTTTCATATGGATTTGTTGATTTTCCTTGTAATATTCATGAAAAGACTAGAACTCATCCTTGCAAAAAGAACAGATTTGTGTCACAATACAAACTATATAATTGACCTTCATCACAACTATGAAGTCGTAGATGAAAATATCTCTCTTCTAAGAAAATTTATAAAAGGATTACATGGTCTTTAGCAATGGCGAGATGCATGCAAACAACAATTGCACGTGAAAAAAAGGCCTAAGTTTGTCTGCCAATAACGTATCATACATCACACAAAATTGAAAAAGACACGTTAAACATGGTCATAAAACCATGAACATTTTTATTTAGTCATATATTCTCTTTACCATTTCAAAACAAACAACATCCAAGGATTTGGAAACCAAATGTGACCAAATCTAACATTTGTAAACATCTACGAATCAACTTCACCTTTTCCATATCTCATAATCACATTACAAATGAAACTTAAGCATTCAACATTCACAAATGAAATAACAAATTTTCCCAACGAAATCCAAATGTTGAAGATCACATTTAACCTCTCCAAAAGCCATTCAAGTTTTGCAAATGAGATCTAACTTTTTCATATGATATTCAACTATACCAAATGAATTCTAACCCATCCAAAAAACATTTAGGTCTTGCAAATGAAATCTCAACCTCTACAAATGAATTCCAAGTTATTGATATCACATGAAGCCTTTCCAAAATCCAACTAACATTTGCAATTAAAATCTAGTCTTTCCAAATGAAATCCATTAACTTGTAATCACATTCAACCTTTCCAAAAGTCATTCAGCCTTTACAAATAACGTCCAACCTCTCCATATGGAATTGAAGAACTAAAATGATATCTAGCCTCTTCAATTATAATTTTGGATCTACAAAATAGACATTGGTGTTTATAATTAAAATACTCTACAAATGATGGGAAAGTTTTCCAAACCAAAAACTTCTATAGGTGAAAATTCAAATCATGTAGAAACCATTCAAAATCTACAAAATAGAGACCAAGTTTTTAAGATGATAGGTACCCCAAGCCATAACTAGCTCTGTAAATGAAAATTTGGACTTTATAGAAACTAGTCAAAATTACAAATTAGATACCAAGTTTTACATATGGTATTTAACATTTGCAAATGATGGGAAAATACCCCAAACTAAAAACAACTTTTGTGAATGAAAATTTAGTCTTTGTAAAAACCATTCAAAATCTCCAAAATAAATACCAAGTTTAATTACAAATGATGGAAAAATACCCCAATCTAGAACCATCCTTTGTAAATAAAAATTCATATTTTGTAAAAACCATTCAATTTTACAAAATATATACCAAATTTGATAGATGATATCCAACATCTCCAAATGATGGGAAAATACTCCAAATCAACTTTTGCAAATGAAAATTTAGATTCTATAAAAACCATTCAAAATTCGCAAAATAGATACCAAGTTTACAAATGATATTAACATTTGCAAATGAATATGAGAAAGTACCCCAAATCACAACCAACCACTCTAAAGAAAATTCAAACTTTCCAAAAACCAATTAGGTTACACAAAATAAATTCCAACCTTTACAAATAAAATTCTGATTCTACAAATTATACCCAAGTTTCTCAAACCACAACCAAGTAGTACTACAAATGGTATTCAAACTTTGAAAATTAATTAATGCAATTTTCATCAAAAATCTACAAAATAAAATTTGTATTTCCAAATGAAGTCCAAGTAATGGGCCTTAATTTTCAAACATAGAAAGTAAAGTTCAAAATGGATTTGCAAGCTCAACTTTGTCAACTTGGATTTAGTTGGAATCAACTTGCATCATCACAAACAAAGGCATATATTTTGTCATGATTCATTTGAGAGGTTCAAGCATTGACATTCATTTAGTCTTCACATTTTTCATAATTTTATTCCGCTTCGTGTCCAATATTTCAACTTGTTTAGGGTTTAGGGAAAAAAATCCAAAAATGGTTGGAAGAATAAAATGACTAAGAAGAATCAAAATTCAAAAGCAAAAACCTCTTCACACATAAATGTTCATCAATTTCGGATTGAGAAGCATTTTGTGAACATCTAGCATCGTGATCACGTTTAGGAACATTTGAAAATAGTCAAGATTCTAAAACTATAAGATATTAGAAAATCAATGAAGTAAGTTGTGATGACACTTACCGTTATCCATGTGAGTTTCTTTGACATCGAAATTATATCCACCATGGTTGCACCAAATCATCCTTTTTCATATCTTAAAAATTAAAAAACTGGATCATTCCAATTAAGTTGGACAAGTCTAGATTGCAAAATGGGGACATTGTGAGCACAAACCTACAAGAACAAAAAACTAGTTGACCTTAAACATGATGGAAACTTCAAGGTGGCCATTATAGCTTTCAAGAGTTGTGCAAAATTGATACATAAGTGCCCTCACTACAAGTATTAGGAATAATGATTCCACAAGAATTGGATTTTAACAATTTCAACTACATTCCTTACATACAAACTAGCAAAAATTTGCACCATTTCACCCAAAAAAAAGACATTGGTTGAGCCTAGCATTGGGTAGTTATTTGAGTTTTTAAAAAGAAAAAACCATTGGTTGGAGGTATTCGGAAAAAAACTTAAGATCAAAGGACCATCGATTCCATTTATTTCAGAAAACAAAAAAACCTACTAGTTTCATGAAAAAACCAAAGGGTTTGGGGCCAATAATTTGACATTAAAAAAAAACAAAAATTGTGGTTATGTATTAAAGCCAAATATTTGATTTTAAAAATCATGGTTATATATCAAAATGTGGGATTGAGTTTTCCAAACCCACAATTATCAACTATAAGAACTACCTTGATACCCAATGGAATTAAATGCAATTTTTAATAACTACCCAACATTGGTTAAAACTAGAATTAATATGTTTTGTTCATTGACTTGAAAAAAGGACCAAACTATGGAACTAAGCTTTTGCCAAATTTGAAACCAAAGGTTTGAAAATAAACTATGGAAATAGATTCCAAGTTCTTAAGGTAGGCACATTGATTTTATTTTTTTGAAAAGTTAACAAGTCAGTTAAATTGTACATGTAAGTGATTGATTTTAAATATGTGTTGAAAAACTCAATATTTTCATAATTTTCAGTTTTAACTTGTTGTAAAACTTCGTACTTATAAAATTTCTAGGCTTGGGAAGTGTTAGTGTGCACACAAAATTGCACCCTTATTTTTGCAACAAGCTTGAAAGCTTTTGAATTTGGAAAAAAAATGCCAAAATTGAAACTATAAACTTTGAAATATGAAGAATTGAACTCAAACTCACACTTTGAAAACCTACCAAAACTTTTTTAATGTGAAAATTGAAACTACAGGTGTTTTTTTTTTTTTTTTTTAAAGAAATAAAAAACAATGGTTAAAGCTAATTTTTTTTTTTTAAATATTTTTCTTTGAAATACCCATTGGATAACATTT
>Ga0116231_10011850_pt1 | contig 13165 bp, 5 predicted proteins | sample S1TSphgellanicum_2_FD_89695 | JGI IMG/M metagenome (GOLD analysis project Ga0116231, IMG submission 89695) | Host-associated microbial communities from peat moss isolated from Minnesota, USA - S1T2_Fd - Sphagnum magellanicum MG | ecosystem: Host-associated > Plants > Peat moss > Unclassified... | reverse complement strand
GGGGGGGGGGGGGGGGGGACGGGGTGTGAGCGGGCGGTGCCAGAAGCAAAGAAGAAGAAAACAGGGAAAAGGGGGGGAGGAAGGGGAGGGGTGAAGGAAAAAAGGAAGAAGGAGTGAAAGCCGGTTTTTACGGGAAAAAGTTGGGGTTTTTTGAGGTTGGCCCCCCCCCCCCCCCCTTTGAATGCTAATGTGCTTTTTTGCAGGTTTTATTTGAATTTCACCTCGTGTATGAGCAAACTCAGGGTCAGGTCTTTTTTTTAATAATAGATTTTGAAATGTGCGCGAATGACAGTAGGACTGTCCTCCAATATGCCAAAGTGGCTTCAAAGTGGCTTCTCATGTAAAATTGACAAAAGGAAATTTAGCTTCTTGGCCATATGTGGACTCAGTTTTTGACGAACATGAATCTTCCAAAATAGGCCCCAGGTGCTTTTGAATTTCAAAAAAAAATTCAAGTAGTACCAAAGAAAAGCTAATACAAAAATTTAAATATATGTTGAATGTATTTTCTAGGTATTTAATACTTAAGTTGGAGAATTATATTTTAAACCTTTCATTGATTGTATTTTGTAAGCTAACTATTTCAAATAATTATTACTTAATTTGAACCTCTAATGAATGTATTTGTTAGTATTAATTACCCAAATTTCAATATGCACCCATTTTTTAAACTATTACTTAATTTTTATCTCTAATGAATGTACTAATTAGTACTAACCTTCCCAAATTTCAATGCAAATTCCCTTCGATTGGAGAGGAAGATTTGGCTCCTTCATCCCCAACCATTTATGGTTAAAGTGGCTCCAAAATATTTTCATGCGGAGCGCTAGTGACGACCCCTTATGAGGGGCTAGGATGGATTTTGTGAATGAATTAAATTTTTAGTATACAATTCATACCCTTTTTTATTTGCACCAAAAATTAATAAAAAACTGATTTTTTAAATTTTTAATAAAATTAATATAATCACTTTTTTTAAAAAAATTAATTGTGATTTTTTTATTGGAAAAAAAAGCAATAATCTATTTGTGAGAACTAGCAAATGATAACCATTGTTCTCAAATTTATGAGAACTAGCATTCTGAGAACCGATTGAACTTTTTTATAAAAGAATTTATACCCTGACTTGATGTATATATATTTCTTAAAATTAAAAACTGAGAATCGAAGCCTTTTGTAATTTATTTTGGTGAAAACCGGATCTGATGGGTATAAAAAAAAATATGACACCCGCCCAACACCCACTTAAACATTATGAAATCACCTTAGAGCATTTTGACCAATGCATTGCATAGTAGATTCTGGGTGGGGAAGAGCATTTAGTATGCTAATTTGCAGCAAGAAAGTGATTTTAAGCCTGAATTTTTGCATAGGATTCAGAGCTAGGCAAAGGGCCTTGCACTATCCAACTCCTTTTGTTATTGGCCAGGCTAAATAATTAATTTGTCAAACTAATTGGGTTGGTCTAGGTGGTTCACTATTAGTGGTACCCCAATTTTTACAATGCCAATTTCATGTTCATGGGTGAAGAAACATGGGAAACTATAATCCAAGTACCTTGGATGTGATTAAAGGGCCATATGCCAACTATGGATGGACATGCTCTTTGTACAACTCTACTTGTTGTGGGCCACAAGGCCTTATGGTTCAGGAGGTCTCGACATGATAGAACAACTCAAGCAAACAAAACAAACAAACTACCTTCCTCAATATTTGGATTACAAACACCTCATTAAATCTATAAATGAGTCTTCTTCCCAAATCCATAACATTCCAAGCTCTATGTAATTTTCCAAACATGATTTTATGATTGTTTGTGGCTTTATTATTTATTGGTACCTAGTCTTTGTTTCATTCACAATTATAAGATAGGTAGTGTGAAAGATAATATACCACCATGGAGAGCCCCAATTCAAATCAACTCTAAAACCAAATCTTTTCAAAAATAATTTGTATCTATGCATTCTAAAGTTCATGATGATTGGTTCACTATTGACAAACTTGGAGATTTTAATACATAAAGGATGTACACATAAAACTTTGGAAATTCTTAAATTTATGGCTTTTGCAAATGAAGGGTCCCATTTTCCAACCACAAGGAGATTGCACAAACTTTGAACAAACTGCTGCACCGATTACAGGACATGACTATCCCTCAATGTAAATTAGGGTTCCTTTTCTCACCCATGCAAGAGAGTGGGTATGAAATATTCATCCAAGCAACAAAGGGTGACAGAATCATTGGGCCAATGAGAGCCCAGGGTGGTACCTTGTGATAGCTAGTAAGTCACTAATGAAATGGAGGTCAAAGGTTATGGGTTGTAACTTTTGTGCCCTCACAGATAATCAGAATGTCAAGATTCTCACAAGCAATGGTTATGTGCTACATAACCGAAGGGGAGAATTAAATGAAACAAATACTCACGAAAGCAAATAATCAACTGTGACAAAGAGGTGCAGTCTAAACTTGGTTCTAACCTGTGTTGGCTAGTTTTTTTTTTTCCTCATAACGGGCTGAGTTTATAGAATAATTGAAATTTAAACCCATTGAGTTATATTGTTTAAAGTAACACCCATCAATTATCGATTTACTTGATTATTTTTGGGTAATAACTGGTGTTTATGCACAAAGTTTGGTTCACAAATGCCCACTTTGACTACTACCCATCATATTACTATGTAAGGTAGATTTGGGTAAAGTTGCCTATCACCAATCATGTATCTATCATCGAACATTTTTCAATATTTTTTTCATTCCTTAACCAAATTGAGTGATTTTTGTGTCATCGGATAGGCAATCTAGAAGGCTACAAATGTTCTTTTGTGGTCAAAAGTAGAGGAGTAACTCAAAAAACACAGGAGCATGAATGATAGTTTGTTTCAAATTTTTCAAAAAATAGCTCTAGATTCCTCTTTAGTTCCAACCCAAATCTTCCTCATTTTGTGTCCATTTTAAGTGATTTAAAACAAGATGGGTGTGCCACCTAGGGCTTTACAAAACTTCTTTTTATTCAAAAGGCAAAGATGCGATGATTAAAAATTTTAAGCTCAAAATAATCTTAAAATGTTTTAATTCACTCATCACCAAACATTGAACCCCCTTACACCAAACACCCCATCTCTTCCCCCTTCCTTTACTAAATTTACCAATTTTTGTGGCAATGGAAGCACTAGGTGGAGGGCTAAGTAGATTGTACAATGTTAATAACTATATTTTAAAAATTAAATCTATGCAAAAATAAGTAGAACCCAAATCAAATTCAATTTGGAATCAAACTTGCCCAATAATGTTTTCAAAAAAACAAAAATTAAAAGTCTTGAAAGGTGAAGAACTAGAACCAAACAATATGAAATGTTTTATCAAATTATAAAAAGTACTTGAACTAGAATTGGAAGTTCTTAAGGTAGTACCTACATTGGAGGTTATCTTGAAAAATAAGAACTAAACAACACTAGTAATAACCATCTATCTATAATTATCTCAAATAATTATTGCACAATAATTTTTTCTATAATTTTTTTTGTGTTGTTGGAAACCAATTAATGTGAATGGAGTTTCATCTTTTTCATGTTTGAAAGTTACCCATATAATGTGGTTATGGTGTCTCATTTTTTGTGTTTTGAAATTCCAAAAAAAAAGTGATTATGTTTTCTTATGCTTTGAACTTGGATTCATGTATGTCATAGGTGAATTTTTTTGAAACATGAAAGATCATCTAGCTTAATGATATTATAACTTTCTTTTTTTTTTCATTTTGCACTAAAGAAAAAGCAACAAAATTTGTTACAATTCGGGTAAGTAATATAGTTGGACATCAATCTTGGTCTACTTTGATAAACGATTTTGACAATTATGGGATCAATTTTCAATGGTCATTCCTTTCGGAATTGAACCCAGATTGGGCTATTTTGGATGGTAAAACATAATGGTGTAAAAGGTAACATTGTGTTTAAAACAACTTGGTACGACATCAATTCATTGTAGCTCACAATCATTTGCAAAGAAGGAAGATTAAATTGAGTTTTAATTGCAATAAAACATTGCTAATGCCAACTTTTGTTCCAACTTGCGCTTTCAAGAGGGAGCAATCAAGGTGAGTTGTGGCAAGTGTGGGCAAGGCATATACACAAAGTTTATGCCCAATGCTTGTTCAATGACGATCCATTGAAATTTTGTAAAGCTCCATTGCGATTTTATGGTTGTTGTTATTATATGTGAATGGTTACAAGCCTCGCCATGTGTGCGATAATTAATGATCTTTTGGGTTATAATTAATGTGGTTAATACCTAAGCATGAAACAAGACAATTTTAACCATTGTATAAGTCCTACTTGATTCTTGAATAGGGCAAACATAATGATTAGGTTTTAACAAGTTTTAGGTTGTAAACTTGGGTTGGTGTTGTTGTGAACATTTATTAGATTTGATCATTAGGATTGTTCTATCGATTATTGTTAGGTGATGATTGGTAGATTGTTTTTTTCATGTTCATGATGAATCACCATGTGTGTTTGGCCCTATGAAACTTGGTAGATAGATGCAAATGCCCCTTAGGTCTTGTTTTGGGTTATAACTACAATAGGCTCAACAAATTGATGGTACCCATATTAAAGATATGGTTAAAGTTTAAAAGCACATTGCATACAAATAATTTGAACATGGTATTAAAAATCACCATACCCATAAGGACATGTTGAGGATTTTTAAAAGATAATTTAAACCAAAAGGTCATAAAAGATCTCTTTACAAATCCATTACACTCAAGGAATGGAAGTAACGTTTCAAAATTCAAATGTGGGATAAAAGGCAAAAAAAACCCAATTGTTAATTTTTGGTGGGCATTTGAATTTTTACCTCAACATTTTTAACATTAGGAACTTATGAAAGTTGGATGGAATGAATTGTTATTGAAACATAATTCCAAGTTGTGAAACAATATCGGACATGACAAATGGAATTCATAACCACTTTCAAAGAAGGGGCAATAGTGTTAGGGGTAGTCATGCCAAATTGTAATCAACCTAACACTAATTCCCACAAGGATTCAACAAATTCCTCCACCATGTTGTGGCATGTGTGGACCCATGTCGGATTTCACATTTTTTATGTCATAAATTTCTTAGGCAACATTACACGTGCCATTAATAACCATTAATGAACCACTATCATTTGACCCCTTTTAATTAAATATCTTGATGTTGATGGTTTGGTTTTCTTTTCTTCATTGTGCAAGTTGATGTATTTCATGTGACAAGAATCTTCGAGAGTTCTTGATGTTATGTTTCGTGTTGTGAACATCATGTTTTAGTTTCCTTTCAATAAAGATTTATGTTTGCACTTGAATAGATCTCCTATTTGTTAACAATTGTGTTATTGTCAATGAAAAGAAAACCAGTTATTTACAGAACTTAACTTTTTTTTAATTAGAAAAATTATGTCAAAAAAAAAATCAAAATATATAGTTTAAAATGAAGTGATTTTTTAGAGGTTCAATTGCCAAAAATCAAAAGAAATAAAAGGAAACATCACCATATTTTGGCCCCTTATTGAAAAGAAAGTAAGTAGCCAAATATATACTTTTTTTTCAAACTCAAATAGCAAAAATATAGAAGGATGATTAAAGATTTGTATTTCATGTATAGTTTATAGCTTGATTTGGCTAAATCTTCCTATGAAGGATTGTCCCTTCCGCAACATCTTCCTATGATCATGCATAAATAATTCCATCAAAATAAACATTGTAAGCAACTAGCCTAGAAATCTTGAAATTTTAGAACCATGACAATAGTTATACACAATAGTTAGCTATGTACTTCACCAGTGTTTTGTGGTTACTTGAAGTTTTAAAGAACTGCCGATTCTGATTTTTTAAATATTTCAAGTTTGGGTTCTTTGCAAAAGATTTAGAAGCCAAGAATCACCTTCCTGATTATGTCAAAAACTGAAAAGAACTTGTGAAAGAATTGGTGGTTTTTGGGCTAGTTCTTGTGTTTGTTTTCTAGGTTTTTGGGAACCATGGTTCTATAGGCAGGACTGCTTATTTGATTTTTTGAGAATCATGGTTATGAAACCTGAGAACCACAATGCTAACCATCAGGGGTTTGTTCATGTTTCTGATAACCGCCCAACATCGTCCAAAATCATCCCATATGCATATTTGCGTTCCTCGTATCTACCAAATGACCTTCCACACAATATATACCAGCTTAACTAGACTGGGGAAGGGCGGAGTAGGAGGGTTCACAGGATAGGTTACCAGAGTGGAACATTGGTAACTCAGTTGTGGTTCATCATCCACTTCATGGGTCTCTAATCCTAATCCAAATCCCACATCTTCTTCTGTAGTGAAATATCTATGCAACAAGTCTTGTATTCCCATATAATATGCATGCCTTCTATGTTATCCCTATAAAACCATACCAGAGTTATATGTATGCACTGAAAAATAATCTGGATCCAATGTAATAGGTAGGTAGTGGACCAGATGCCCAAGAACAACAGGGTCTAATTTAACTACAGTAATTGGCAGTGAATGAACTTCATGTACCAAGGTTAATTTTATTTTTTTTAATTTTAATTTTTAGGTCTTCTCTTTCCTCTGTCCATCTATCAAGTTTTTGGCCACACATTTGAATTTTTTAATTATTTTTTCCAAAGATTGTGTATAGTAGTGTTTTTGTTTTTAGTGTGCGAAAACATTCCTTGGGATAGGTGGAATTGCTCTCTTTGTGTGTTGTTAGAGATGATCAATTGGAGAATCAGGGTTTCGGGTTTAGGTGTGAGGGTCAAATATATGGTGATGATTCACTACAATATGTGAACCTTCCCTTCACACAGCACTAAAACTTGTGCTTGAAGCATTTTGGATGTGAACCATCAACTCAAGATGGCTCTTGGGATGGTGCCTCTGTCAAAGGCACCTTACCAAGTGAGTCATGAGGAACTCAAGGAGTTCAAGTCTCCACTTGAAGGTAAACATACATGCCAAAGCTTGCCAAAGCAAGCAACAAGGAAGAAGGAAACTGATAACAGAAGGACATAGGATCCAAATTCAATCTTGAATTTCTCAAATCCTACTTGTACTAAAGGCCAGTGTAAAGAACATAGTTTCCATATTGACAGCAACCAAGTAGGATATCAGTAGTGGGAGTGGGTCAGGGATGGGTTGGTCCCAAAGGGATTGAAGTCAAGAGGTAGCCAGCTCCACAATTATTTACTCCACAACTTGAAATTGAGGAAGCTTGCATCTTTTTGAATTGTAATCGAGATTTCTTGTCTAAGGAGGAAAGTGATTAGGACTGAAAGTTGAGTTGTTTATGAAGCATGGAAGCCAGATACTGAAAACCTGTGAATGAGAGCAGAACCCAGTATTTCACCACTTTCGAATCGAGGGTGGGGTCTACTATCGCCTCTTCCACCTCTCTACTGAGAGACATGATTAACAGAATTCTTGGGTTTGTGCCTGTGGGATCATCTGGGTGCCAACGGTTTGAGACCTAGGGTTTAAGCTCAGGTTCTATGCTAATAATAACTAGCTCCTATAACAATATTGGAAACTTGGGTTGCTTTCATGATTGTTCTGCAGCTTGCAAAAGAACCACCAAGACTGCTGGTGCAGAAGCTTGTCCTTGATATATCTGTGAGTGAGAGCAGAAAACCAAACAATTCACACATGACCCATTAAAAAAAGTTGAGCTCTCCTTCCAAATCTTGTTGATTTCCTAAGTCCTATATACAGGTGCATAGCATTAGGTCAAATACACATAGACCAATCTAAGTTTGAAGCTGTGAAGTCTCATGGGAAGTTATTTTCTGGACTTGGGGAGCAATAGGATTGAAGACAAAAAACGATTCCACAATTTGTTGAAAGCCTTTGTTTAATCCACCTTGTATATAGCTGTTGAAGCATTGTGTTGGCTGGTTGTCATGTTATCTTCAAAATGTTGTTGTGGAGTTTTCTCTATAAATTTTATACATATGTTTCACAATGGCTTTATTGGATGATGTTCTCCATCCAAGTCACCAGTGGACATAAGCATCAGGACCAACCCTTGCCATTGCTTCTGGAAATGCATAAAAGCCTCATAATGCTCTTTGCTTGAAATTCTGCTCAACCAAGCATGCACCCAAGAGGCACAATTTTTTTTCTTTACGGGAAGAGGGGTGGGTGTTGGAGTTTTTTGGTTTTTGTTGGCCTTGCCATTAGCCTAAGCCAACAATGGCAAAGTATACGAGGCAAGAAATTCCACAGGCAGGGAACTTCATTTGGGGAAGTAGTGTGAAAAAGGCTAGGGTCAAAGTCAGGTGGGATTCCCTTATCCAATGAACAAAAAGAGGGCTTGGAATCATAAACCCAGAAGCTCAAGCTGAGTCACTTCTTGCAAAGTTGTTACTTGGGGAACCATGGAAGGACTTGTTGCACCACAAGGCTGAGCAAGCCCAACCCCCATGCAAGAATTGGAGCTCAATGCCTGCTGACATAAACTAGATTTTTGTCACCCTTACATTTTGTAACTTCTCATTTTCTCTTTGGAAATCGATTCTTGGGGCTTGGACAAATGTCAAGAAGGGGCTAGTGAAAGTTGACGTGGTTAGATCTAACGAAATTTTGAGGCAGCTCCTATTTGGGAACCCTCAATCCGGAATGCTAATAATCTACCACTAGGTCTAGGTGCCACCAATGATGGACATGCTTTCTCAAGAATTGGTTGTAACAAAGTTAGAGACTTATGGGACATCAAAGCATGCAGTTGAGAAGGATTTAAGTCTTTACATATTCCTCTTTTTCCTTCAACTGTGGCTGCCCATCGAAATTCATCTCTCTCATCCCTTGGGATCCAGAGGTGTTGTTTGTAACTTGGTTCCAAGTGATTGGGTTTGCCAATCAAGTGAGGACATATGTTCTCCCCCTTGTTGGGTGTATTATATCTCCGTAGTACCTGGCAACTTTGTGATGTGTAGTGAATATAGGAGAACTTTAAAGGTGGGCAGATTCGTTCAATCTAGTTCTCAAGGCCTCCAATTGAGATCACCGTAATCTCAAACCGGTTTCTAGTGCAGGAGACATATGGTACGTAGCCGCTTCAAGCTACACTCTCTTGACTCTGCCCCTAAATCTGATCTTTTAATCTAGCTTTGTTCTGTGGGATGCATTGAGAGTTTGCCTTGGGACCTTGGTGAATGGCATTGGGATCCAATTGCCTCCATGGGTGATGCTACTTTTTTTGGGTTATGTTGCCAAACACAGGTACATCACCAACAGAGGAAGGCGTCCAAGGCAATCTGCATTGCTCACTTTTCTTCAAAACATGGATCTTGGTAAGGACTTCCCCAAACAAGTTCTAAAATATAACTCAAGGCCTAAGAAGCTGTTAACTCTCACATGGCTCACGTTTACCAACAATCTTTCTATGAGCTCTTGGTTTAGATGCATGGGAGTGGCACACCTATGGTAAACTAGTGTAAACCAACACTGGTTTACCCACCCATCACCAGTTTACACTTCATGGCAGATTCAAAGTTTAAACCAGGGATGGGTGGGTATTTATTTTTTAATAACCAATGGTTCCAATTGTTAAAAAAATCAGAATGGAATACCCTTCGGTTCTAATTATTTTAAACCAAAGAAACACCTATTTTGGGTATTTGGAAAGATATCAAAATCAAAGATCCATTGATTTTGCTTTTTTCAAAACCTCCAAGAACCACCATGTCTAAAGAAAGGACAAACATTTTTTTCATTTTGTAATGTTTTTACAGATGTGTTTATATATCAGAACTAGGTATTTGATTATTCTAAAAGTCATGGTTATGAACTTTTTAAACCACCCTATTACTTGGCAAGCATTTGTTGCAATTGCTAACATTAGGTCAAATTTAAACTAAAAACTCCCATTACTAAATATAGAACTTCTCATCTAGATTTATGCACTTCTATGGAACATGCCCATCCATCATATCACTCCACAAGTACGGAGTGTGGCCATGTTCAGTACGGTTTCCATGAAATTGTCCCAATTTCTACACAAGAAATTTAGTGACTTCAATATGTCCCTTGGTGACCAGCGATGGGTTTTGCTACAGACATTGTGGATTCACTCATTAAATTTGCCATATTATAATTTTTTTAATTAATATTATATATTATTAATAATTTTATCTAAATAAAATTTATATATGGTCGTCGTATCCTTCTATGTAGTTGTTGGTAGCAAGGTTTAAACCTTGGTCTCCAAAGAGACATTGCATTGTCTTCGCCATCGAGCCAGCACTTTGTTTTGTGATAAAAGGTGTAAAGACAAAAGTAGGAATGTGGGTCTAGTTCATTAGAAATTTCACTAGCCATTTGATTGAAATCACAACTTATTCATTGGACTAAAAATCTAGTTAATTCACCATGTCTCTAATTATCAATGATAGGTTGGTATGGACAAATGAATCCATTAACATGTCATCAAATTAAATAAGAAATTAACATGTGTTAATGTAATTAACTTACATTTATAATATTTTGTTATTTTTATTATCATTTTCATATTTTTAAAGCATACATATTTTATACGGTCAACATATAGTTGTTGGTATCAACCTCTACAAGGAGATAATCCATTATCTTTGCCAACAAACTACCATTTAACATTATAACACAAGTTGTCAAATTGAATATATTTCAATTATGTCAAATTATTTTATAAATCAAACTTTGAAATGTATCTTCTTTTTCATCTTTTATTCAAATGAAACAAATGAGAATTCATTTTTGAACTTTTTCAAAAGTCTATTTATGCATAGTAAAAACAACATAGCAAATTTCAAATCATTTGAAGGAAAATTACATTTGAATGTCATTGTTTAATAACAACTCAAAACACATTTCTTCACAAACAAAATGATTTAATGACATGATTTGTAAATAGATTTTTTTATAATGAACTTTGACAAATTTTATGTTGCTTGTGATAAATAATTTATGAGTAACATAAATATAATATAATTATTTTAATTTCCCAAATATCAACCATTTATTTTAATTACAAATAAATTTTGCATTAATTTTTTTGAATATTACATTACAAAGTTGAAATTATACTATGTCCTAGAAATATTTTATTTTATTTTATTTTATTTTATTTTATTTTTATTTACTATTTACTATTTAAATAAATTACCAATTTCTGAAATATAATCTAAATACTTGGATAAATAAATTTATTAACATATAATAACATTACGTTCAAAACCTTTCAACATTACATGATGTATTAAGTATATAAACATTTTAATTTAAAAATTTTGAATTAAATATATATTTATAATTTTTATATTAAAAATAATTATTTTATTTTGCAATTGGATTTTCAAATTTTTTTGTTTCTTAAAATGTTCTAACATTTTTTCAAGTGAAGGTCCAAAACAAAACATAGCATTTAGTTTATATTATATGTAAAAAATCTTACTTAATTGAATGAATTTGGTTTAAACAATCATGTAATATGTCATATTGTAACTAACTAATACACTATTAAAAGCTTATAATAAGTCATAAATAACTTTGTGCATTAAAAATGAAATATATTAATTAATGAATAATTATAAACTTTCATCCAAGATTGAAATGATAGTTTTAATAAAAAATAAAGAATAACCTTAATGAAATACTTTGATTATAAATGAACATGACAATTGTGCAATGATTCAAGTTTCACTCAAGATGAAATGAAATCAGAATATGGTGATTTAGTTCACTTTTCAAAACCTTGAATGAACTGTGTTAGTGAAATAGACACATTTTTTGTAGTATTAAAATTTGGATATATTGCAATTACACAAGATTGTTTTACAAATCAAACTTTAAGTTATATTGTTGAAATTTTTCAAAGGTCTACATATATATAATAAAGAAACATACAAAATTTCAAACCATTTAAAGGGGAAAAAAATTGAATTTTTTGTTTAATAAAAATTCACAAAATATTTTTTCATGGGAAAATATGATTTGACAAGTTGCAACATTTTTTATTATGCAAAAGAGTTTATGGCAAACATAAATAAAATGTCATAAAATAATTTATCTTAATTAATAATAAATTTGATATTAATATTTCACATTACATTATGAATGCATTAGTATATTATGTCAACAAGATATACCATATTATATTTAGTTGCACTATTTTGTAATATATCGGTTATTACATGTTAAATATTAAACATAATATATGAACATTGTATATCTTACATACATAAAGACATGTACATTATATTTAACATAACCTACATTTAATAATTTTATACATAATCATAATGCAATATATAAATTAATCATAATAATAAGCTTTTATTTAAAATTGAAATAATTATGGAATAAATGTTTTTGACCTCAATGAATTACCTTAATGAATTGCTTACCCTAGTGGATTGATTCTACTAAACGTAAACATGAATGACTAAATTTTCACCCAAGGTGAAATGTTGCAAAAACATGGCGGTTTAATTCACTTTTAGGTAAAATGGTGAAATGAAATGATAACCCATGATGATTTAATTCATTTTGAAAGCCCCATAGTGAATTGGGTGGTTAAATTAAACCCATTTTTGTAATAATGAACACACAATACCTACAACTAATGTTCAACAAATGTTATTGAACAAATAATTTTTAAAAAAATCCTCAACCCAATCTGAATCAATAAAAAAATTTGTGTGGAATTTCACTCAAATGTGAACTCCTACAATGACCTACAAATCATATTTTTAAAAAGGAGGAAATTTTTTGCAAAAAAAGCAAGGATTTCATTTAGGGTTCATCAATTTTGCACTAGGTGATTGTTGTCCATCATCGCCTTTTACAATTTCCAACTCTACCTAAGAGCTTCACACCACCCCTCATCATGGTTGGATCTTCTCCTCCATCCCAACTATTGATTATGATTTGTAAGCACTTTGCCTTCCTAGTTCGTCTTGTAGTTTTTTTCCTTTCTCCATGTTTTTTTAGTTGCAAGGATTTCACATTAGGGGTACGAGCCACCACAAAGGCTCACCTTCATTTTGTTGGCTACTAGCACATTTACATTGATACCAAGTTTACAATGGGGGGGGGGGGGGGGAAACAAAAAAACATTCAACCCCCACAAAATGGGGGGCACCCCCACGTTTTTGGGGTTT
>Ga0116231_10011849_pt1 | contig 13166 bp, 14 predicted proteins | sample S1TSphgellanicum_2_FD_89695 | JGI IMG/M metagenome (GOLD analysis project Ga0116231, IMG submission 89695) | Host-associated microbial communities from peat moss isolated from Minnesota, USA - S1T2_Fd - Sphagnum magellanicum MG | ecosystem: Host-associated > Plants > Peat moss > Unclassified... | reverse complement strand
TGTTGAGGGTGTTTAATGAAAAAAAGTTTTTTTTTTTTTTTTTTTTTTTTTTTGAGTTCGTCAAGACTTTTTTAATATAAGTCAGATGCATTTGAAAAAATAGTAAATTAAGTGGGATTAGAAATTGAAACTTATATTATAATATGCTTAACTTTGAGAATTTTATTGAAAAACTATCAATATTCAATTCGAAGTGGACTTTGCCATGGAAGGTACATTTAAAATCATACTCCAAATATTTATGATTATAAACTTTTTGCTTCTAGCCAAGGTGAAAAACATGGTTATAACTTTGGGTCACCACAAATTGAGATATCGTAACACTTGAAATTAAAAATCAAGGAAAAAAAATTAAGTTAAAATAAAAAGTTGATAACTTTCAAATTTGTAAAGTCTATTTTAATATCTATTTTTTTAAAAAAATTTAATGTTGAGGATATGTGTTTAGAAAGGCTAAATTAGGGTGGTATGAATTTGAACATAAAAAAAAATGTTAATTTCAAAATCATTTAAATATTTTTATTTGAAACCTAGTTTCACTGAGCTCAAAAAGCAATAGGTATGGACTTTCAATTGCCTTTTTGTCCACCTTAGTGTGCTTTTGTTGTAAAATGAACTCCTTATCACTTACCAATGTGAGTGACCATTCAAACCTAGTGATGATGAAATCATAGATCAATTTAGTAATGATAGTTATAATATTGGTCCTCAAAAGTCTAGCTTCCACCCATTTGATAGCATAAAAGGTAGTACCAAAATATACTTTTTCTCGTAGGGTGCATCTCCCTACATATTAATAAGCCTTATGAAATCTAATCCCCATTTGACAAAGGGTTTTGTAAGAAAAGTGGTGACCAATTTTTCCATTCTTGTTGCAATGAGATCTCCAATTTCAACAATCATTCCAAGCTTGGAAATATTTGTAAGTATATTTCTATGAAGTTGGCTACCAATTAGCATTCCAAAAAAAATGATAAATGATTTCCATCCAAAAATGTCTTCTTCATGTGCATTTGTGTGTTTCCCATAAGACCACTTAACCTTGCTTTGGTTATATGTGTCTCTTCATAATTTGATCATGGCCTTACCAATAGAGTTGTCCTTCAATCACCACAAATGGTAATGCCTTCAAAACTAGCTCTTTTTGTTTGGTAGTGACATGCATAAGAAAGTCTCTAATAGTGATGTAATCTTGAACCTCTTGTAATTAGAATGGTTGCAAAGAGAAAAAAGTTGCATCTGTTGTCTAATATGGGACTCTTGGGACTTTGATAATCAAGAAAGAACGTCTACTATCAAATGAGATCATCCAGGCTTGTAGACTACTAGAAAGTTGTACTTTAGATTAATAGTAGCCATCTTGCAATTCAACTAGAATTTTAAGGTTTACAAATAAAGTATACTTGAAATGCCATGTGGTCTATTAAAAAACAAACTTGTTTTCTCAACAAATAGTGCCAAATTATATGTAAAACATACATTGTTCCCAACACCTCCCATTTGGTAGTGGTGCAATTGAATTTGACATTATTGATAAATTGTGGAACTTAGTTTGATGGGTCCATCACATTTGCCTACAACATTTTGCACCAACATTGCTCCCACTATCAAATTCAAAGCATTAGTATGGATGTGAAATTCCAAGTCCCAATGTGGTTAATCAAAATCAAGGCAACAATGTACCATGATTTTGATTCTCCCATGCATTCCTACATTTGATGATCCATTCAAATGCCTTATATTTTCCTCATGAGCTCTGCCAATTGGTGTCCCGATGAAGGTGAATTTTTTAATGAAGCGTTCGTAGAATTCAGTCATGCCATTGAAAATTTGAATGTCCCATGGATTCTCCGGTGGTAGCTAGAGAAATTTCAATGTACAGCTGACAAAGAGAAGTCATATTGAGGGGTACATTGGGTACAGTTTTCTCCCTTGAGCCAAAGTGAAAGTGCCAATATAGAAAACTTCCAGGGATCCCTAAAACCCTAAAGCCTTCTGAAACCTTGGGAACTACTGTTGTTGTCAATTGGAGAAATTGATTTGGAGGTTGTTTCTATGTCAGATGGTGCTAACATCCAAGCTCTTGAGCAATTTGCAGGCCACCCATTTCAAAATTGGATGTTCAGAACACTTATCCAAATGATTGTTGTGTTCCAACATACCTGCCCTCTTCAAGCGCAACTATGTTGGCACATGTATTCAGCAGCCCCACAAAAGTAACAGAGCCTGGCCATGCACCTTTGTGTCAAAGTTGCCTTCTGCCCTCACCCATGTTTCACATGTCCTGATATCATGGTGGTCCAAGTCACCACACTTGAAGATGGCATCTTGTTGAACACTCTTGAAGCCCCCTCAATGTTCCCACATTTTTTGCATACATGTCAACCAAGCTATTCCCCACAAAAACATTGGACCCACAACCACTTTGAATGAGCTGTTCCTGAACAAGCCTGCTGTCTTCAAGTGCTCATAAACCAGCACATGCATTAATCACCTGAACAAAAGAAAATTCATCAGGAATCATTCCTTCTTGTCACATTTGTTGGAAAAGCTGCATCACCTTCTCAGGTTGCCCATCCTTCACATATTTTGTAAGCATCTGATTCCATGCAAGAATATTCAATTCCACCGTGCCTGATGCCATTGCAGCCATCTCTGCTTCTGCCCATGCCAGGTTTTGAGCCAGAGTGCTTCCTATGTCTTCTAATGTTTGAAATCCAGATACCTTTCATTTGTCTACAGCCAGAAATCCAGATCAAGCTCACCAGCCATGTATTCTCCACATCCCACGCATAAATGGCACCAAAAGAACAGAGAGAACCACACTGACCTTCTCCATCAGCATATTGCATTGACCTACCTTCTCCAGCCTACTACTACTATCCCACCAGTGCCAAGTTTAGACCAGGGAAGGATAGCAACCAAGAGAGAGGTTAGGAAAAAAACACTGCCTTGAAAGGCAACAGTGGCAACAGACCTCAATGCTACAAATGGCAGAGGCATGAAACCAAAACTCCAGGGAGGTTGAACCTTGGCCACCTTTTCAGTGGCACCACATCTGTTATCTTGAATCAAAATGTCTTTCTTGCTCAGACAGATGCACGTCACTCACTTCTTCAGTTGGAACATGCCCCAAGAGAAAATTACACTACATTCCCTTATCCACTTCTAACAGTAACAAATACTCTCAAGTCTCTTTCCTCTTGATAAATTTATATTATAACATATAATGAACATACAACTTCCTGACATCAAATGCTGGATTTTTCCTGAGTACTGAGAAAATCCACTTGTAATTTTCCACACATATCAAGGCCACTACATCAAGTTCAACTGATCACTACACATATACTTACAAACACTACCCATCTTGCCAGTTTCACAACACAATCCTCTCAATGTTCCCAATTTTTCTGTGCTGAAAAACCACACTCAGAATTGACAAACAATCAGCATAACAACCTCTGAAAACACTCCTCCCACAAATTTTGCATCTGCACTTATTCTTCAACTAGCTCTTCATCTTCACAACATGGCAAAACTAAACTTGGAATGAAGATCATGAACTACAACACAGTTACAAATCAGAACGCAGCAGAAGTCCTTTTTTGGCAAACATGTTTATGCCAAACCACATAAGAAATTCCTGCAATAATTCTACTACCACTCCATGGATACAACCAGAGCATCACTATAATCCAATAAAAACAAAAAAAACTTACACACAAGCCCACTATCCTTCTTACAGTGAGGAATTCCTCCTCATTACCATCTCCCTCCTGCAGCTTGGGTCCGTCTCACTGCCTTCAAACAGCAATATGCATGCACCCATTGGACCACCATTGATGCCCTTGTCAGGAAAACAAACAACATCAATGAGCAGATAGTTGCAGCTTCATCACCACAGTCACACCATAACACACAAAATTCATCATCACTGCAACTCTGCCCCAAAAAAAAAAAACTCCATCACTGCTGAGCACATCAGCGACACAAGCACAGATGAAGCTCTGCTCACATGCCTTCACCTGTTGTTTTCCAGAAAAACAACACAACTTCAACAAGCACCAATTCACACAGACTCCACTTCGCAAAGAACATTCTTCACCCCATAACTTTTGTGCAAAGTGGAGTATTTTACATCAAAAGAGTTCTTCTGAAATGGTCCATTCGTCAAGTGCAACAGAAAATTGACAACTCCATATCAGTAATTGTGGCAATCTTCACAAACCCGCATATTTTTTATTATTTGGAGGGGAGTACTAGGAGCTGTGTTGATGAGCCCCAATGCAATAGCCAGTTTCTTGCTATGGTGATGGAAATGAAACACCTTTTCTTCTTTGTCTTCTTCTTCTTCCACATCGTCCTGAACAAATTTAGTACAAGGCATGTGCCCATCATCATGCATGAGCCCTGACAATCTCTGCCATTCTGCAAAGATTTCAATCATCGGAGGGTGGTCTTGATCATCTACTACAAACCTTTGCACCTCATTCTTCAATTCAATCGAGGTGCAACCCGGCTGTTTCTTCGCACCATTTTCCTTTCTCAGCAGTTCAACATTCTCACAGAGATGCCTGTTGGCAGCAGCAGCATAGCACATAACAAGCAGCATATGTCAGGCCCCATTTCAAGAATTCGTTTGGCAACACATTCTGCCATCTCAACATTACCATGATTTCTGCAAGTGTCAAGCAAAGCCATCCATGCAGTCTGATGCAGTTTTACAGGGCATTGCCATGACATATTCTTTGCCTCCTGTAGATGGTCAGGGTTTAGGGCCAAGAAGGTCAACCATGCAGGTGTGATGTTCCAATTTTGCAGATATCATGCAAACTGTGGTCATGGATGCACAACAGCACATACCTTCTTCATCCATCAAAACCGCATGGCTACAAGCTGACAGAGGACAAATAAAAGTGATATCATTTGGCTATAACCTTCTTCACACACCTGTTCAAAATGTTTAAGAGCTTCCTCACCATGACCATGCATCACACATCCTCCAAGTATGGGTGTCCAAGTAACCACATCTCAAGATGGCATCTTGTTGAACACACTCCAAGCATCCTCCATGCTCCCACACTTTGCACACATGTCCACCAAGCTACTCCCCACAAAGACAGCAGACTCCAATCCACTTTGACTGATCTGCCGATAAACACACCTGCCCCCTTCAACCACAACCATGCTGGCACATGCATTCAGCACCCCCACAAAAGGAACAGAGTTTGGTTACACACCCTCCTGTTGCATTTGTCAAAATAGTTCCAGTGCCTTCTGCCCTTGCCTGGATTGCACATGTCCCAATATGATGGCTGTCCATGTAACCACATCTTGAGAATATGGCATCTTGTTGAACACTCTTGAAGCATCCTCAATGCTCCCAGATTTTGCATACATGTCAACCAAGCTACTCCCCACAAAGACATCAGACTCACAACCACTTTGAATAATAAGCTGTTCATGAACAAGCCTGCCACCTCCCAGTGTTCCTAAACCAGAACATGCCTTAATCACCTGAACAAAAGTGAATTTGTCAGGAATCATTCCTTCTTGTCACTTTGTTGGAAAAGCTCCATCGCCTTCTCAGGTTGCTCATCCTTCACATATTTTGTAAGCATCTGATTCCATGCAAAAGCCTTCAATTCCACTGTGCCAGGTGCCATTGCAGCCATCTCTGCTTCCACACATGGTGGGTTTTGTCAGTCCTCGAGCCACAGTGCTGCTTCCCATGTCTTCTTCTAGTGTTTGAAATCTGGATACCTTTCAGTTGCCTACAACCAGAAATCCGGATCGAGCTCATCAGCCATGTATTCTCCACATCCCAGCCATAAATGGGTTTAGGGTTTAGGGTTAAACCACACTGACCTTCGTCAAGTATCCCAATGAAAAGTTTCATCCAACGACAACATCCAATGCAAATTAATTTAAAAATTTAATTCTCACCTACCATTTTCACTCTAGTTGAACTTCTAATGAACAATTTCATCCTTTTATCTAAGACATTTTAGCACATAACTTTAATGTGTTCATATTGTTTGGTATGGGAATTGTGTTTTGCAAATTCCCAATTCATATGCCACAAGATTGTTGAAATATGAAGGGAAAGTTGTAAAATATTTAAAGAATAATTGAGTTTAAGATATGGCCACACTTTATGTTCAAAGCTTGCAATTAACATCATTTTAACAGTAACAAAGTGACAAGAATCATAGTATCAAAATTTCTAACATTGTTAAGATGTCCACACATGAACCTCCTAAACATTGTTTTAAGATGTCCACACATGATGTTAATTAATAACTAGCATTGAGTTTTTTTTTTTAAAGTTTGCAATTTAGTTCAAATTTACAAAGATAATTTTTTTCCCTTTTTTTGAAAGAGAAAAACATAAATATAAATAAATATAAATGCATGTTAAACATTGAATTAATTTATCATTTTTTGATACTTTAATTAACATTCATGTTTGATTTTGAAATCTATGTTTTTCAAAGTTTTAATGTTAATGAACAATGGTTACTAATATCAATTTAATATCGACATCATGTCATATGCCACGTAAGATCTAATATTAGTTAACACTTTAAGTAAGGACTAGTGGTTAATTTGACCAACCCTAACAGTAGTCTAACATAGACTTAAAATAAGTATGGTCATAATTTAAAGATCACATAGCTTGATTTGGACATCTATGCATGTAGATATATGAATATTTTGAAATTAATACGTGCAAAACAATAAACTAAGGAGCTTACTAAGAGAAAGCACATTTATCATTTATTAAGCTAATTTATGAAAAAATGCAAAACATTGTCATTTGGAATCCATACGATATACTATATATCACAATCACTTATAAATAATGTATAGAGGGAGAATTAACACATGGATTGAACCATGAAACTAGATTTTTTGGTAGATCTAAAATTGATAATGTGGAAAAAACAAGTTTTGAATGTTTAAAAATGATTGAATATGACATTAAATGTTTCTTGTTTTCAATTTTGGACCATTTAATCCACATATGAAGTTCAAAACTTTTTCACAAACATCATGGATGATTAATATGGATCATGTGTAGGAGCATGTTAATAATTGCATGATTAGCATTTGGTTTTGAGTGTAAATGCAAGGTATGATCCATACCACATTTTTAATAGAATAATAGCCAAGCCATTATTACTAGTTTATTAACATTGTTAACTTGCATGAACTTTAATTTCAAAACATGTAGTTTAGATTGGGGGGTTTCAAAGAATTAGATGTTTTGCATCAATCCAGGAGAATAATGAGGTTTCATATAAATTTTGTTAAAAGTAAAAAATTAAGTTGTACATAAATTTTTATTCCTCCCATATCATCTTTGATCTTTCATATCAACAACATGATTATGAACACAAAAAATGGCAATGATAATACACCCCAATTATTTACAAAAATGAAACCTAAGAGTTCCCAATGCATGTCACTTAGGATGACCTTCATGTTTGAACAGCTTTAGAAACAAAATCTTCATGTATGTTTAAAACTGTAATTAGTTTTTTTGCTTTCATGTTGTCGTATATGAAAAATGTTAGATTGTAAGTTTTTGCAAGTGGTTTACATTATGATGAATGCAAGATGCAACTTTTGAGGAAGGCAAACAACACATTCAAAGTGGGTAGTTTAACTTATGTACATATATTGATAGTTTTAAAAATCTGAAAAAATGACTAAAGCATCTCAATATTTTCGCAATGGAGCTTGGGGTTGCTTAAATTTTCAAGTCAACAATTTAAAATGAATAATAATAAAAAATGGGTTGATAATTTTGACATTACTAAACAACATAGTCAAATATCTTGCAACTATGGACATTATTGGTTATTGACTAATGCATAATATCATTTGCTAATAGAAAACAACTATAAGTGGTCAAATTTCAATCAAATTCACAAGTAGTCATATGTCAAAAGTTGACAAAGCATAAGATTGCTTGTTGTGGTTGTAACGCATATTTTAACACCCTTGTACCCAATAGAATGGGCTTTCAAACTAACTTGAAAGTTTTAATAACATATCTTCTATATTTGGAAGATAACAAAAACAAAGTCTTTGGATTTTGTGTTCCAAAAGTAATACCCTAATTGTGAATGTCTCCATTTATGAAATACCACAATTGAATCTTAAAATACAAATTTTTACCTTTCAAAATATAGTTTTTTGGACTAGATATCGATATCGATATTGAAACAAAATATGACCCACATTATAATATAAATTGTTATTATTTACATCAAGCCTTACATGATCATAGAAGAATTTTTGAAGGCTACACAATTCTTTCATTTGCATTATCATACACATTCTCATTTTGTTGTCTTTGATGTAATCATCTTTAATCCCTTCACCTCTAAATATGTAAAACCATAGTAAAATCTCCCTATGACATTCATTGCACAATTAATGGTTAACCATTCTCGAGACTTTAAAATGATCTTATATGATTTATGTAATCCTTTTTTTTGTTAGAACTTTGGCCTTTGATTGTTACCCTATTTGAATTCAAGTTTCATTGGAATTCCATATATGATCTACACTATGTTATTGTTGGGCATATAATGCTTGAAGATTTTAGTAGAATAAGTTACATGAATTGTTGGTTAAACCTTGTGCCATGTTGATTTTTAGTCCTTCTATAAAACATAAAGTCAATTGTAGATGCCTACAATAATAACACCATGAATTTGGAAGCAAACCATTTTGAAATTGGATGGGTAAGGTTTGAATCAATTCTACCACCTTCCATTTGAGATGTTGCATTGCTATAGAAAGTCCACACTTTTGCACACTCAAAATCCCTATAACAATAATGTCATCCCATTTTTCTATTAATACACCCAATGGGACAACTTTTTTGCCTATGGTCTTTCCATTTAAAAATGCAAAATAATTAGGGTTTTAACCCTTTAATGCGCTATTTTACCCATTTGAATGTTAAAGTTTGTACCTATCACCAAAAATTAAATATCACACTATAAATTCCATGATTTTAGATATACCATGCAACACGCCCTAAACCAAAAAAACTAAAGCTTGACTGACCCCTTATGGATTTTTCAAAATTGCAAACTTTTATGTGCATTCAATTGTGACATTCATAAGCCCATGACTAAACATGGCCTTTACATAAAGAACATGTAAAATTATGTAAATTTGCCATAAACTACACCCTTCACCAAACACTTATCTTTAAATGCATGGGGAATATCCATACAATGAGACACAAAGGGTCCATGGACCTTCCATTCGTGGGAGGAAAAGGCCTATTTGATAATGGTTGTTTTTTTGGTGACGTGGTGACATGGATGGAAGATGCTTCATGTGCACAACCCCATATATGTACATTAAATTTGTTGCAAGTTAGATGCAGGGGAGAAATAAAACAACATTTACAAAATTTGCAGCAATTCCAAAGCAAGTTTGAAGTTGAGAAACAAAGTTCATGGAACGAAGTAAAAACAAAAACATTTTTCATTGATTTTGACCATAGACGTCTAAGGCTTGGGAAATCAAAGGTGATGGTTCAATGGTTCCTCACAGCCAATTATAACAAAACTAGGATTTGTTTTTTAAATTTGTCCTTTCATTAATTAAAATGAAGTCAAGAATGAAAGCACATTATGGGGGGGCCACTTTGGGCATTTTCATGACATGTATATAAAGTATATTTTTACAAAATGTATTGCATTGTATTTGGGTTTCACTTTTAATGTTTTGGCTTGATATTTTGATTTTCACGAAGTTAATGATATTTAATATTATTTGAAAAGAAAATTTAAAAATTTAAAGTTAAAATTCAAGAAATAATGAGTATATTCATGGTATATATAATATAATAAAGCCTATTTTTGTTTTTGGATTGCACTAGGTTTGGGTTTGAATTAGTCAATCAAAAATTGTTCGAAATAAAATTTTAAAAAATGAGCCACCTCACATATCTTGTCATCTTCCATTTGAAAGGGATAGTTTATCAAAATGTTAAATTACCACATATTTATGGTCATTGCCCCCAAAAACACCCATTTGTGATATTATAATTATCAAAATCTTCAAATGGTTCACAAATTTATTCCAATCATATGGAATCACAATGTTTAATACATATTACAAATTTTATAAAGACTAAAAATCATTTCAATCATTTTTTAAGTATATTTTCATTTTTTAGTACACAAATATGTACATTTTTTTTAGCATAGATATATTTCAAAATTGCACAATATATGTTGGAAAAAAGATTTTTTTTTACGATTGAATTTTTTGTGTTATAATCTACTATATTATGTTAAAAGAATGGAAAAATATGCTTTAACATTACCATGGTGAAGTTCAAACATGGACACCCTTAAAAATAATACAATCTGACAACATTTTTGGCCCCCCCTGTAATCTACTTTCACCTTCAACATTCATATGATTTTGAGGTGGGTGGTTTTAAATGGTACGACCCAAGTAAGCCTTCACCAAAATGGTTGTGGGAAATCCATTTGGAAAATATGGTAAAAAATTTAAACATTCTCAAACATCACAAAAACTAATTTTTGCTTAATGTCCCTTTAATGACGAACAACAATGATTTTTGAAAGGTTGCAACAATTTAAAATAAGTCATGAAATCAAAGAAGACTTAAGTTCACCTTGCATGTGTCCATAATATAACACAATGAACAATTACAATTATAATTTGACCTTGTGTGTAATACTAAAAAACACCCCACACATGATCATAGTCTAAATAACAAAAAGGAAATTGTCTTACATTGAACTTGTAGCAATTTGAAAATGTTGATCCCAAAATGGGTAGTCAACAATTAGAAAAGCCAAGAAATTTTGAGAACTCACACGTCCTAACCTATTTTTCAATTGGCATTGTGAGTAAAAGCCAATGACACATATGCAAGAAATTAAGATCCTTGCATGGTATGAACATCATGGAAACATCCCTTCACAAAATACAAATCCCTCTTGATTTCCTACAATTGTAATTTAATTGTCAGCATGTGATATCAAACGACCAATGGCCAAGTTTTTGTAAAAGCTTGTTTACCCATCATTCACAAAATTCCATGCAACATGTGTAAATGTATTTGTATCCATTTGAAATTTTTTAATGGCTACCACCAATGGTTTATAAGGATGATGAATGTCAATATCGAAGTCTAATGTTGACATGCTCCCAAGTTCCTAGTTAGACCTAGGTGGGTCTAAGTTATTCAAACATTGGAATTGTGAGGAACTTGGGGCACGCTCCTAGCTCTCAACATTAAAAGGGGTAGAGGGGCGTGCTGAAGCTTCGAGATGGGACTAGGAAGAGTGACAAGCTTTAGTTACTTATTCGAACTTGCATCAAACCAACCAACAAGTTGGTTAGTTCACTTTCTGGAACACCTTTAGTGCTAGGACAATCCATGGGCAACTTTGGACTCACAAGACTCACGACAGCTTGGACTCGGGGGAAGCCACCACCTTCCCCCATATTGTATCCTTTGCGGCTTTCCACGACATCCACATCCGAATGGCTTCTTGTCCCGGGACTCCCAAAGAGGAGTCCTGAAACTATCTCGGTTTAGACTCCTAGGACTTTGCGAGGTCATAACTTTTTGCTCAGACCTCCGATTGGGATGAGGTCTAAAAAAAAATTGTAGCTCTCCTTGAGAGCTTTTCAACGGTGTATCGCACTTTACCTGCACGCACCAAGGTCAAGTCAATTCCTGACTTTTAGTGGTCAGGAGTCAAACTGCCAGTTTGACTCCCGGGCCCTTCTTTTTGCCATAACGTGTGCTACAGATGTTCAAATGGTCCATGCGAGCCCATTTTCAACATCTACACTTCGATAAATTTTCAATGATATAAAGAACATCCCAATGCGAGGTGTTTTGACCCCTATAATTGAACTCTGAAATTTCAAGAGTCCCAAAAGACTCCCAAGTCCCCATTTTGGGAATGTGAGTTTCATCCTCACACTCATTCAAAATAAGGTTGTGACAAATGTGATGAACGTTAAACTTTTTCCCAATAGCACCTTCTCCTTTTCTATTTCATAAACATTTTGAAAATCTACACACATCATAATCATCATCAACACCTAGAATTACAATAAACCCTAGTAATAAAAAAATGCAAACCATATATTCAAACCTTATGCTTGGCCATAGCCTTCCAAAATCCCTAATTAACCATTGGCCATTATGTTCAATGATGTTTTGTTTCTAACAAGAAAAAATGTACACCATGTTCAAAAAATTTGTCATGACAATGCATGCTTATATTGATTCTATTCCTTACTTATGGTTATATGAGACAAGAATGCAACAAAAGCCACAAATGTTGCAAATAGAAATAAATTAGTGGTTGCTTCATATTGTGGCTTCACAAGATGTGAGCTCTAATTGTACATGCTATGTCTATTGTAGCAACAACTCCTCTTGTCCCTAGGATAGGGTGACATTTTCAAACCAATGAGGTTACTAAATTTGGTAGTTTGATTTTTTTTTTAAATTTTTTTTTCAGTGAATTAATGGTCAAAATTTGTAATTACTATTTATAAACAAGGTTCCAACAAATCTTTTTTCTTTCCTACCCCTTCCCCCCAATTCAGGTCTTAAAATCTCATCTGAGACTTCAAATAAAGCATAAAGAATATTTTCAAAACTTTAAACCTGCCAATTCCAAGGCTGGGTTCAATTTTTTAGATTGGTGATTCCTTGGTTGATAATTTTAAACTTTATGAGACCTATTGGTTTTGATGCGACCATGCAAAACTTTATTTATAAACACACCATAGGTTTGGAAAATGTACAAAGGAATAAGGAAAAGGGAGAATTCATAGGATGTCAAGTTAGCTGAAACTAGATGTCAAAATCTCTCCCATGTCAAACGCCAATTTCAAGTTTTAGATGGTTCCAAGTTCTTGAGTTTTTGAAAAATCATTGAATTTGCATTAAAATTCCTTAGCTTTTGCACTAGTGTGAATTGTGACCATATGAAGAAGGTGGGTGTCACTAGTCCTTGGGATTCTTAGTCAAGAATGATCTTAAATCTAACACCCAACTCGCTATCCTCATTTGTAATTGCTCTCAATGATTTCAACTTTGAGGGGGGGGGGGGGGGTCCGTGGGG
>Ga0116231_10011848_pt1 | contig 13169 bp, 8 predicted proteins | sample S1TSphgellanicum_2_FD_89695 | JGI IMG/M metagenome (GOLD analysis project Ga0116231, IMG submission 89695) | Host-associated microbial communities from peat moss isolated from Minnesota, USA - S1T2_Fd - Sphagnum magellanicum MG | ecosystem: Host-associated > Plants > Peat moss > Unclassified... | reverse complement strand
CTTTTTAAGGAGATGGACTAGGCTTGGTGTATTGTCATGCTTCAGCCACTTGGGATGAACCAAGCCCAAAAGAAAAAGAAAGGGTTATGAGGTTCCAAACTAGCACTACTAGTCACACCAAAGTGATTAGATTGGAGCGTAACGTTTTATTAGGGAGAGGCATGGACTTGAACTCCCTTACATGGTTGTTGGTAACCTGTGTACTCTTTTAAATGTACACAAATTGACACTAATTCAATTAGCTTGCAGTTCTGGTGATGCGACTACATGACACACTGACCAAGTACACTTGCTTATCTTCAGCACTCTACACTTCACTCTTAGTGTTGGGGGGGAGAAGGTACCATGTAATTTGACTCAAGTTGTTTTTGATACACTTAAAGGTACATCAACTTCTGGAGAAACAATTACAACCATATATGGATCTACACAGTTAGATAATGGAGAACCCAATACACTAAGTTTTTCAAACACACTTTCCAACTCCATTCCATGTGTTTCCAACTACCTTTTCATTATGGGGAATCGGCTCACCAAGAAGGAGAAAGACCAGGTCACAAATTTGCTAATTAAGTATTTTCAATGAAAGATTTAGGTAGGTGTAAGACCATGCAGTTCTCTATAGACTTTATAGATGAGACACCCATCTATCGAAGGAGCCATAGGTTGAGCAAGCACGAGTGGGAATTGGTAAATGAAAAATTCAAAGAGCTCCATGAAGCTGGTTTCATTCAGCCATCAAGTTTTGATTTCATAGCCGCTACAGTAATGTTGGCAAATAAAGATTTAGTTGGATTATGGACTGAGAAAAGGATGTGCGGGGATTATAAGCCTTTGAACCTAGTTACACCTCAAGACATGTACCCCATGCCCATTCCTAAAGAACTGTTTGATAACATTGGAAACTCAAACATCTTTGTAATTGTGGATATGAAGCAAGGCTTCAACCATATTATGTTCACTAAGAAGGATTGCAAGGAAACAACATTCCATGGAAGTAACAAGTTGTGGGAATGGCTTGTGATGCCTTTTAGATTGAAAAATGCACCTACCTTCGTTTAGTGAGTCATGGACCAAGTTCTCGAAGGGGCAGATTTCTTGAAATGCTACATTTATGACATCCTAGTGCATAACAAGGGATTCCTGCAGCACTTGGCTCATCCTGAGGAGTTATTCAATAGGCTTCATGAAGTCAATATGAAGATCCATCCTAAAAAGTGTGAGTTTGTTGTCACCTTAGTAGTTTACCTCAGACACTCTAAGGTTTCTTCAACATGGGGAATACCCTTCCCAAGTTACATCAAGTCATCGGGATCACATATAACAATGGTCCAAACGCTACCCATGGAGGGACAATCACCTTGTCTGATGTTTACCACAAGGCAACAAAGTGGTTCCTCCACCACATGAACAACTTGGTTTTATTTAGAAGGTACATTCAGAGCTTGGACACTTTGGAGTCAAGCGTACTTATAGCCTTCTCGTTCTTCATTACCATCGGAGAGGTATGTATGTTCAAGTTTGAGATGTCATTGCTAGGTGTGAATAATGTGATGGAGTGAAAACTTCCTTCTCCTTTCGATAGCTCATGCTTTCTCCATTCCCTATTCGGGGCATGTTGTATTATTGGTCATGTGATTTAGTTGGAGAATTACCACAGACCTCCCGGGGTAATGTTTACATCATGATTATGATTTAGCATTTTTCAAAGTGGGTCGAGCTTCTTGCGCTGCTGGACAAGTCATCATACAACACTAGCTAGGTTTTTTTACAACAGGTCCTAAGTAGGTTTGAGGCTTGTGCTGAATGCTTTACTGATCAAGGATCAGAATTCAGAGGAGAATTCCAAGACCTACTTGATCATGTTCTCATTGACCGTCGCCGAACTTCAAGGGATCATCCCTAAGCTAATGGCCCTGCAGAGAGGATGGTTCATACATGCAAGAAGGGACTTTGGAAGATTTGCCTCATTGGGAACAAAGAGGATTGGGACTTGGCCCTACCTTACATCGCCATGGGTTACATGATGTTCAAACACGCCTCTTTGTCTCATTTCTTTCCTTACTTTTTACTTTTTGGGAGACATCCCATTCCACCATCTTCCATTGTTGCTCAAATGGTCCAGGTTGTGGACTTGGACACCCCAGCCACTTAGGCTAGGGCCATCGTAGAGGGCTGTTTTATTCAAGAGGGTTATGCCCATGGCCATGGAGAACTTGTCCATTGCATAACATCAAGACACCTTACAATATGCACACACACAAGGTGGTAGTTACAAACTTAAGGTGAAACAATTTGATGTTGGTGACTTTGTGTATTTCCACCAACAACCTAATGATACTCTAGACATTTCTTCCGGTTACACTATCTTGAAGATTAAGGTAATCAGGCCTACAGGTGTGTTGGAATTGCAAGGAGTTAATGGATGCACAATTTAGGATCACCACAAAAACTATGCGCCTTGCCACATGCCGAACTTGGATCCCACCATCATCATGTTGACTTGGATTCCTTCATTGCATTTAATACATTGCCAAATTCAATTAATAAATCCAAATTTACTCAAACTACAGCTTGATTAGATTCAAACAACTCAAGTATATTGAAAGGGATAATCACATCCACCTTAAATTGGGCACATCCACCACTAATTTTTTTTATAAAACAATATAATTTTTAAAATAAAATTGGGTCCATAGAAAAAAATAATTTAGACCCCCTTATTTTCAATTCTCATATCTTCCTCATTTCTTGTTCATTTTAAACAATTTAAAAAGCTATGAAAGCGCCATCTAAAGCTTTACAAAACTTTTTGAAATGCAAAGACAATAGAATGATGTCCAAAGATCTTAAGCTCTAGAACACAAATTGGTCATATGTGTAAACCCACATGCCCATGACCCCTTCACTTGGAAAAGACATATTTTGTTCATTCCTTCATCAATTATAATGATTTTTGTTGCATTTGATGTGTCAAGTGAAGGGCTAAAAAATCTTTTTGAACTCCAAAGGTAACAAAGTGATGTTCAAAGATCTTAAGCTCCAAAACGCAAATTGGTCATATGTGCAAACTCACATGCCCATGACCCCCTTCATTTGGAAAATACATACTTTGCTCATTCCTTGACTTGAGTGATTTTGTTGCATTGGATGTGCCAAGTGAAGGGCTAAAAATGTTTAATGAGGTCCAAAGGCAACATAGTGACCTCCAAAGATCTTAAGCTTTGAAACACAAATTGGTCATATTTGCAAAACCCACATGTCCATGACCCCCTTCATTTGGAAAAGTCATATCTTGTTCATTCTTTCGTCGATTTGAGTGATTTTTGTTGCATTGGATGTGCTAGGTGAAGGGGTACAAATTTTTTTTTGAGCTTGCAAGGAAACAAAACAATGTACAAAGATTTATAAGTCTTTGTCCTTAAGTTATTAGTAGGTTGATCCTAGTAGTTGCAATTAAGATGCAACTAAAATGTTTGTCCCATATTATCTATCATATGTTTCAAATTTGAAAACTATATAAATAGATACACCAACCATTTTTAAAAAAAAATGGTACTTGAGATGAGCTAATCAAAATGAATTAACCTTAAAACTAAACTTGAGCTGCATGCTTGAAAAGTCATGCTTGAGCTGCATGTAGTATCTCTTTACGCTTTGGCAATTGGTAACAAGCTCACTATTCAGCCAAGAGCACAAGGCTAAACACAAAGCAACTGCAACTTTTATTGAAAGAGAATCACAAACAAAACCTGGAATTGAAACAACCATAAACTCAATCATTATAAATAAGGAGTGGAGTGTACAAATCCTTCTGTAGTAACAAGAGGTAGCTTGACAACAAGGTAGACACAAGACGTAGGTAACATAACGCAAAACAAGAACACAAGGGAAAAAAATGAGGGGAAAAAAAAACTCAGAAAGCAATTTAATCTGGCTAAATTTATGGCTACACACTGAGAACCAAATATAGAAATATGGCCAAGTTGAGAAATATTTTGGCGATTGAAACCCCCCCCCCACCCTCCCACCCCACAATCACTTCTTTTTTGGCTACATACAAAGAATCAAATATACAAATATGGCCCAAGTTGAAAAAGATTTTGGCAATTTGATTTTTTGGAATTTTTTAGACGAAATTTCGACAGTGAAAAAAGGGCTGGTTCAACAGGGTGGGAATAAACGGTCGATTTTTTCTAAAGGTCGGATTTTTTTGGTTTGGATCCAAAAGTTTCCAGGAAAAAAACGGCCGTTTAGGAGCCCCCCGCCAAACTACCGTCTCCATCACAACTGCGCTCAGCCCAACCGCAGTTGCTTGAAGGCGTCACGGAAAGCATCCACTTCGTACACGGTTTTGCTCATCTTCTCCGCAACTTCGATTGCAGAGGAACCATATTCCACATTCCTGATCGACTGTACGACCCTGCCGTGATCGAGCGAGACTGTGACTGTGAGAATGGCCTTGATTTGGGCGCGGAGATCGTCGAACGCCCGGCTCATGTCTTCGGCCTTGCTTGTCTCGTATTCGATCAATGCCTTCACTTTCACCGCCGCTTGCAGCTCTTGTTTTAGCGGCGAGTTTTGTGGAAGATTAGCCGTGACGAATATGATGTGAAGCCTATGGATTGGCGCGACCATGATCTGTTGCATCATGGTTTTGAGACTCGTCTTGCTGTTGTTGTCCATGCCGTCGGTGAAGGGTACCAGGAAGCAATCCGCGTCGACGGTAGACCGATTCTTTTCCTCTACTATCTGAAAATTCAGGGCTTCCACCACCGCATCGTACAGGCGAGTTTCGCCGCCGCCTTGGCCATGCAGAATGTTCTTGTACTGCCATCGGATGGACTCAGATTTGGAATCTAAGTCTTTGGCTTCAAACTTGCACAGCTGCGTCGTCGTTTTGTTGAATGCCCAGATGTAAACCACGTCCCCGGGGCGCAGGGTCTCCCTCACGAGCTTCTCGCATTGTTCCAGCAGCTGCTCCCAGACTTTGGTGCGTTTTGTACCTGGACAGGGAATTTCGGTTGATCCAGTAGCGTCCAGCAAGATGTGGATGTACGCAATACCATTGTTGGGCTTGTGAATGTTGTATTCGCCGCCTAAACTTTGACCGACACCCACATCACGCATCTGATTCCAGTTTTCCAGAAAGAATCGCACCCCCGATTGCCAAGACGGTTGCTCTTGTAGCTGCCCACTTGTCTTGAAGAGGCTTATGGTACGCTCGTTGGAATTCATGAGTAATAATCCCTTTGTCCAATTCCAAACCTCTGTACTTCAACGTGCAGACTGCGCTCACAGCTCCAAAATAGATTGAAAATGCTGAGCTTAATAATACAACTTCACAAATTAGCACAGCAAAAGCTAGCTGCAGCAAGGTATGTCAGAGTTCTGAACTGGATCTAACACAAAATTCCCAAAACGCTCAACTGTAACTTACCTGATCACCAACTGCAGCTCAGTAGTGCAATCTGGGTCGCACTAGTCTTCACTCCCGGCGTTGTCCCCAATCTAGATGCTTCAAAACTGTGGCATTCGTTACCAAATCCCACTGATCTACAACCAAAAACTCCAAAACAACTTTCGTGATGATCATTCACAATATCAAACAACCTAAGGAACAAGTTATTTATCAAAAGATTTAACCGAGAAAAAAGATAGAATTTGATATTTAAAAATTAATTAATTTTGAGCCTAATGCGACGCCAGGGCCCACTACGCCCACCTTGCGTTCACACCCGCTGGAACGTGCCTTGGAAGGAGCGTTGCAGGAGGGATGCTATGCTTGCAAGAGGTGTGTGAGGAACTTGGTTTCTGAGACGATCTTCTCTCGTGAAGTGTTGTTGTGCAACCTCTGTTGCACTTCAGCTTTGGTTTTTAGCAAACTATGCATGTTCGAACGTTCAACCAGCTTTCTAGTGATGTGCACGCGGCACTGAACCACAAATCTTGGACATTACCGGCCACTAGCTAATCATCACACAACCAAAGTTTCCAGATTAGTTTCTAAGGATCTCACACAGTTACACATAGCGTGCGTGCTGTGATCACAACCACCTAATGGAAAGCCACTGACATAAGGCCTTGTTTCTTGCTGCGGGGATAGATAGTGGCTTTCCAATATTGGAGAGTTGCAACTGTGCTGAACGATGGCTGATTAAACAACTTAAACTCTTTGAGATGAACATTATAGAATTGTAAATGATCTTTGATACTTCGAAAAGACATTGATACCCACTTGTCATGAATATATTTCGTAGTTTTTGCATACCTGTCTGCAGGTTTGCGGGTCCTGTACAAGCTGTCTTCGATTTCAGATTGAAAAATTTATGTCACAGTTGCTCCCCCACAAGCTCAAAAGGCAATTTGTCCGATTTACATATATGGTGACAGAAACTCTCAACTGATCAGATTCAACGATAGGCTTCTCCCTGATCTTCCATGCTCTAATGTTCAACTTCTTGGAAAAGAAAATCGGAAGCAAATTTGTCGAGGTCGCAGAAATGTGTCGTCTCGATCAGTCTAGTCTCTCAAAGGTCTCAAGATTGCAGCAAGTCTTGTGTAATATAATATACATATGTATGTATATGAGATCAGGACAGCTTAGATTCACCCTCTCATGTAACCTGCACAAACCCAAATTACACAACGTTTGATATATTATTACCCGTGAGCTTAATTTGTACAGATCTCTGGTGTCTCCAAACCGACAACCAAGAAAAAGCTAAAATTGTAATAGTTTGTGAAGTCTCAACTACACTGAAAAAGCACTGGGTACACTTGCTCGAAACTCAAATTTGATCCCTAAACTGTATAGAGGTGAATCCATCTAACTAGTGTGGGGGATCTTCATGTGAGGAATATGATAAACCGTGTGAACTCCCCTCCCCTCCCCTCCCATAAGCAAAAGACCTGTGACCGGATTGTGACGAATCTGAAGTGAGCTCTGAATCATTTATAGCTCGCGGGGGGCGATCAAATATCGGTACACTGCTACAAAACTCTGCAATGTCAGCCAGTGAGCAATCATGTCGAAGAAAAAATTTGGTTCCGACAAATAAAGAATATTGAAGAACAAATCCAGTGGCAAGTGTACAGAGGATAGTTTTGGAAAAAAAAAAGGTGCAAAAGTCTGCATATTTAATTCTCCAGTTGAAGCGTGCAAAAGTCTCCATATTTGAGTCCCCATTTACTATCCGCCTTGTGATGGAAACTTCGAATTCCCGAAGCTCGCAAGGCAAATTCCCTTTGAGGGTCCTTCCAAAATGTACAGTATTAAACCCTAGGGGTGATGGCTCACAGGTATAGCCCATTTTGGGACCCTCAGAAAAAGGTCCTGGGAGTGCAGGTGAAACTCGTTTCTGGCTGCCCCTCTGCCCATGAGCTTGGCTTGGAGTGCCAAACGGCTTGTCAAGTCGGGTCTGCCATTGTGCTTCAAAAGAAAATACCCTAATACCACATGGACGAGATCATTATTAACTCATGGAAATGTTACCTCCACATAACCAAGGTGGACATCACATGTAATGAATCACTTCCCTAATCGTAAACTCAAGTATCTCATAGCTCTAAAAAGTTAAGTGCATGAAGCACAAACATTTAAGAATCTGAAACCCTAACGTTAGGGCCCTATACAACCCACCTTCACATGCAGGCAATTTCTTACATGTGAAAAAATATGAAGTAAAATCTCTCACACCTCAATTTTCAATATGAAAAGATTATTTTTGCCACTTCTTTTTTTCCATTTTTGTGATATTGATAACTTGGCAAGAAATGAACAAAATTAGTGAAATTCATCCTAAGAAAGAGAAAACAATCTAAAAAATTCCAAATTTTTATCAAACAATGAAGAAATTTATAGGGGGGAGGGGGGGGGGGAACCAATAATATTCAGGGTCCTTATTATTTATGGTTCCAAGTGTCCCGCTCAACACATTTCTGTCTAACAAGTAATGAATGTTTGAAGATTCCATGCCCAAAAATAAAATATCACAAGAAATTATTCACTTTTTTGAAAATTTGCGCATTTCTACGAAGTAACATAATTGGTGTCTGAACTGCCAAGCTACCTACTAGAGTATGTTGAGGGTCCTCATTATTTATGAAGGAGTGGACGCACGTTACCTGTCGGTTTCTTCACAAGGCTACTCATTTTTCCAGGAACTGCAGGTGTAGATAATACCAAATCTAGTATTGAGATTTGTATGGCCTTGTGTATGAGATATTTAAAAAAAAATTCATACAAGATAGATATTCATATCAAATCTTTTTTTGAATTTTATACCAAGTAAGTACTATAACAACGAGATAAGTTACTAGGGGTAAAAGTTGTAAATAAATTATAATGTCGTCTAAGGGTAGAAGGATGAATTATAAGTATGAAAATAAATAATTCAACTTATGGTTCTAACTTTAGGATCTTTGACTAGGGACGAAGGCTTGGACTCACGAATAATTTAATTTATTATTTTAAATATAGTTAGAAGTAAATTAAGTGAACATGACCACATCTTAGAGAAGAAGATTATAAATAGTTAAATGACTTGTTCACATGAAGTATGATAATTCTAAAAGGATAACATGTGAAATAATATTAGTGTTTTGTAATTGATGAGTGGGGATGGTGATAATCCATCCATTTTTCTTTTCAAATATAAGGGGTTGTGGATGCAACTTTAGGCTCATATTCTCTTTTTCATAATTTCATGTTGTTATTTTGTGTTAAACTTTGGGATAAGTCTTTTTGTGGTAAGTCAAAAACAAACATACGTACATTAAAACAAAATGTTTTATTGGGTGTGATGAGCTCCCCAATGGGTGTAACCCACATAAGAATCAAATTTCAAGCACATGGGTGATCCCTAGCTCAAAAATATTTCAGTTTCATTTCTTGTATTCTTCAAATGTTTTGTATCTAGTGTGTAGGTGTTATGTGGGAATTTAGCTGTGAAACTTATCTATGTGATAATAAGGATTTAATTCAAAATTAAGCTTCATAGGCTTGGGCTTTTCTTCTTGTTTCAAGTCCTTACCAATCAAATCACGTTTTTGATACTGATATCAATATCAAGTTTTAAAAATCAATGTTCCATCAATGTACCCACCAAACATTAACTATCAACCAACATAAAACAATCTCCAAATTTTAAACTAACAATTGATTTGATTTTAACTTATGAAACTTGGAGAGTAAAATGTGTTAACCTCTTCTTGAAACCTTACTATGTAATCAACCTCATGTTAGAACTCAAATCCAAACTAGATTATTATTCAAATAGTTCTTATTTCAAATAGTGTCAATTAATATTTTTAGAAAAACTAATAGGTAAAATTCATTTCATGATCTCAAATGTTGTGCCAATTCTTAATACATTACCAATGCACAAATGCAAGTTATTGAATAATAAAAATGTTATATTATCACTAGAATATTTTAAAATAGCTCTAGTTTAGACCTTGGTAATGGGAATATTTCATTATCAAAAGTAAGATAATTTGGCCTATTGGGAATCTTGTTCATAACAAGGATCTTGGTTATGAAAAATATTCTTAAGCCCTTAGTTTTTAAAAAAAATATTTTAAGTTCAAATTATCTTATCCTTGACCATTTGAATATTTTCATGGCTAGTGTATAGAACCTAGATTGGGTTTCTTGAATATTTTTATGGCAAGGATCATGAAAACCCTAAAATAAGGCTAGGAATAATATATTTTAAAAACTTTTCTTATTCCTCCCCATAAAAATATATTCATATTATGGTTTTTTTTACACTTGAATATGGGAATATTCCATGAAAGGGGTTATGGGCCATGGTTAATGATAATTTAACCTTTTTGCCGGTTCATAGTAGGCTATAACATGAAATGTAGGTAGGACTAGAGTTTTTCTTGGGCAAAATTTCACCAATTGGGGAGATCCCAATGGCTTACTCTAAAGCCCTTTGTTAAATCAAATGGATTTTCAACAATAAATTATTCTTATTCTTAACCATGGGATTTAGGGCTAGTAGGGACTTTGTTTGGAAATTGTCAAGGGGTTGATCCCATCTCAAGTTGCCTCCAATTGTTGTTAATTTCATTAGTGTTGATAGAGGACCACCTCACATCCACCTCCATTGCCTTCCTTCTTCCCCATTTCAAATTTTGTAACTAGTTGTATTTTACTTTTAACGAGTTGAAATTGCTTTAATTTCCATTTTGTTATTGTGAATCATTTTGAGTCTTTTTATATCCTACTATATAAAATCATTAACTCTCTTAACATTAAGAAGTATATTATGCCTTGATTTATTGTTGAAAATTGGAGTGCACAAAGGATATTGTGTACATTATTGACAAAGAACATCAACATGAAGGTTTGCACTTTCATGGTGTTAGATTCTACGTCATTGGAATCGAGCACACAATGCAAGTTTTGGCATGTTTTTAAATATGTTCCTCCCCTCATCAATGTGTATTTGTTGCATGGAATTCACTTTGAAACCTTCCTAATCTTTACATTAAGAAAGGTACCTTTTTTTTGTTTTCCTTTCTTTCAAATTGGTTATCTTTTCATGTTTCATTAACTCATAATTAAACTTGCCATGTGTTCATCTTGCTCAAGGTTTGTTGCAACTTAGAGTTTGTCTTCTCTTCCTACTATTCAAGGTTTTTAAGTTATTTTTGTTTGTTCATTGTGCTCAAGGTTTAGATTTGCTACAACAATAAGCTCATCTTCTCTTTTTATTGTTCTAGGTTTTTGCATCAAGTTTGTCATCTATTTGTCTTGCTCAAGGTTCAGGGTTTACAACAACAAGTTTATCATTTCTTCCTTTTTGTTGTGAGGTTGATGGTAGACAAAAATTATTAGTACCTAAATTTGACAATTTGTAAACCATGCACATAGGTGGAAGTGCAAGGTTTCACACCTTGCAATTGCTATGGGCCAATATTTCATGTGTACTAGTAAACAACATGCCAAGAATGATTAGTTTTGGGCTAACAAAGGTTGAAATATTGTTGTTGAAATCATGGTTGTTTTTAATGAAACTATTGAGGAAAAGCACAAGTTCATTTTTTTAGCCATATTTTGGTTTTCGAAACTTGGTTAATTGTTGACAAATTTTAAAAGCATCAAACAACTTTTTGATATCTTGAAAGTGAAGAACATTTAATGTAAACATTAATTTGACTCCATTGGCTAGTGGATGGTTGAAAACATGCATTACATTGTCATCAAACCTATCAAAGTTACTATGCAAAAAGTGAAGTACATTGCTATATATTGTGATGAAGTTATTACAATTGATGATCAGTCTTGGTGTAATGTGCATGTGTATGTTGATGATGACTTTAATAAGATGTCATTGTTGTTGAATCTTGAAGGGGGTGATTAGTGGGGGCAATGCCAATAACTTAACCTAGTTGATTATGAAGTTTTTGATAGAGTATGAGGGCATGGTAATTAATTAGATTAACAAATTTGCTTTCTATCAAATGGAGTTGTGGTGTTCATGTGCCTATAAACTAGTGTTGCTATTCAATTCAAATTTACAAATACACCTTTTGTGACTATAATGAATTGCATGGCACATTAGATTTACCTAGCTATGTAAATTTTTTCTATTGTAGTTTGTAACCTATCTAAACCTGATCTATTGTAGTTTGTAACCTATCTATTTTAAGAGAGCTTCAAGAATAGCTGGGCTATGAGCTGATCTCGACTACCTTACTCCCTGATCGGATTCAACAACAAACTGCCGATTAACTAAATTTTAAATCTTAACTTCGACACTTGGTATTTAAATTCTGAAATATTTGGCAAATAATGATTATAAAAATTAATAAACACATTCTTATTTATGTTTATGAGATTGCTTAGTGTGTTTACACTGTCTCAGTTTTAACTTCAAACCTGATAATTGAAAACTTGCAACCATTCACATGTACTATGATGGTATATCACAATCTGCCACAATGTTCTAGAAAAGCCATTTAAGTGGAGTAATGAGATATGTTTCTCACATATATGTTGTAGGGTTTAGGGTTTAAACCCTAAACCCTATCCACATATATAATGAAAAAAAATGAGAGAAAGGCTAGAGTAGTTGCTTAAACTGCCTGTTGAAGCAGGGACAGCAGCTAAACTTGCAAGAGTCGATTTTGTAATACAAAAAGAGATGCAGAGTCAATTTTCTGTTACACAAATCATGTAAGCTTTTTATGTCGGGGGAAGGGAAGGTGACATGGGGTGCCAAATTTGGATACTGTCAAACAACATAACCTTCTTTGGACCAACCCTTCCCTTATGCTTAAAGGAAATGTTTCTGAAGTTCTCTCACAACTTCCATTTGGTCAATAAAATAATAGAGTTATCAGTAAAGTAATGAAAATACAGTACCAGAACCCTGAGTTTGGTCACACACGGGTGAGATTTTAAAAAAAGCTGCAAACAAGTACATTAGCATTCAATGAGGGTTGAAATTGAGAAAACCATCAATTTTGGTGGTAAACTGAGTTTCATCCTGTCTTTCCTTTTGCTAGAGTGCCTCCATTGCTGCTGCACATATTTCCACTTCTCCGACACGTACAATTAGTCAAATGAAGTATGGCCCACTTCTAGAATTCTGGCAGGCCTCAAAACAGGCTAGATAACAGTGTTGGTGCAAAAGTGCCTTGACTTTAAGCCCAGTGGTTGTTTGAGTTTTCCAAACTCAATAATACTTGAGAAAGAACGTTTTTCAACTTTCAACTTGGTTTGGGTTTCAACTTCAAATGGAAGTCAAGTTTCTGAATTAAGAATTCACCTTTCCACCAATCTTTACCAAGATCCCCATAGGAGCTAATTCCAAGTGTCACAATACCAAAGCTAATCAATCAAATACTTTGTGTGTCCATGTTGCTTACAATTTAGTAGCCAAAAATTATGTCAAAACCATGCACGATTTTATCTTGGTGCACGACCATATTGGCATAACCAAGATAACTAGATGTTTGGTCGTGCATCTAACATGTTATCTTGGTGTGCTTTCCTTTACAATATCCAACTTTTTTTCTTTCTGTGGGGGGGGGGGGGAGAATAATTTTTTTTTTTTTTATTGCCCCTGGTTTGGGGGCCCCATCAATATTTATTATAATGCTTTTTTTTATATAACCTTTTACACCCCCCAAAAGAGGTCTTTTTCACT
>Ga0116231_10011847_pt1 | contig 13170 bp, 11 predicted proteins | sample S1TSphgellanicum_2_FD_89695 | JGI IMG/M metagenome (GOLD analysis project Ga0116231, IMG submission 89695) | Host-associated microbial communities from peat moss isolated from Minnesota, USA - S1T2_Fd - Sphagnum magellanicum MG | ecosystem: Host-associated > Plants > Peat moss > Unclassified... | reverse complement strand
TATAGAGACGCGCCTTGATCTCGGGCGCGAGCAGGTGCGGGCTGTCCGCGGTGGCGGTCACGAGGCCACCGCCATGAAAGGACGCACCGGCGCCGACGCGGGCGACGAACTCGCGTCGCGCGCGATCACGCGGTTGCCCGTCGATGAAACGAGGGCGATCCGGGTCATGGCTCATCGTCAAAATCCCCTGTGGATACGACGGCCGGTACAGAGGGCCGCGTGGCGAGTATACCGGGCGCGGTCCACGAGTTCTGCGCTGCAGCGCGACAGGGGGGCCAGTGGCCCGCAGCGGCGCCACCGGTCGGTCGGGGGCGGGTGGCGCTTAGTTCGGCGCCATCGCATCCGGCTTGACGATCGTCATCGGCGGATCGGACAAGGTCGGCAGAATGCCGAACTGCCGTTCGCGGACCCAAAACGTCAGCACGTCGCCGATTTTGAGTTGCTTGACGGTCTCCACGGTGTCGCCCATCGTGATGCGTCCGCCGACGCCGATCTGGAACGCGATCGTGCTGACCGGTATGCCGCCCATGTCGGAGAGCTGAACCTCGACGAGGTTGTTGCCGATCTTCGATACCTTGCCGTTGAACTTCGCGTACTTGATGCCGTCCTTCACGGTCACGGCCTGGCAGGTCACGGGAGCCTTGGGATAATCCTTGAGGAACGCGGCACTCCATTCGATGTTCGAGCAATCCGCCGTCGGAGGCGCGACCGGCGGAAGGGCGTCGGCGGTCCAGCCGAGGGTCGGCGCGGTGATCAGGGAGAGGGCAAGTAGGTTTCGTGTTTTCATAATGATGACTCTAGCGTGATGTTCTTGAAGCGAACGTGTTAACCGACACAAGATACAGTCGGCGGCGACGACAGTCTGTGCGTTACCGTACAGACAAACCCACGAGGGCCTCGACCCGCGCGGGCTTCGACGTCGAACGCTCAGCGTCGTTGACTCAAGAACACGCCGCCCAAGATCAATGCGCCCGAGAAGGCCGTCGTGGCCGTCAGACGCTCGCCGAGCAAGACCCAGGCCCACAGTACGCCGAACAGCGGAATCAAATAGGTCACGGTGGACACACCGGCGGCGCCGATCTTGTGCATGATGCGGTAATAGAGCAGATAGGCGGTCCCGGTGCACAGCAGGCCGAGACCGGCCGCGCTGAGCCAGGCAACCGGTGCGATCGGGGCCGCGGGCCAGCGGAGCGCGGCGACCGGGGCGAGCAGCACGGCCGACACCGACAGCGTGCCCGCGGCGATCGCGCTCGGCGCAAGCCGCGGCACCAGTTGCTGCGCACTCAAGTTGGCACCGAGACCATACAGGATCGAACCCGACGTGCCGGCCAGCACCGCACCGAGGATGCTCTGGCCGCCGCCATTGCCGCTCGCGAGCGTCGCGACGCCGACGAAGCCGCAGACGAGACCCGCGATGCGCCCGGCGGCGATGCGCTCACCGTACATCAGCCGTGCGAACAGCGCCGTGAACATCACGGTCGTTGCGTTCGTGATCGCCACCACGCCGGCGGGTGCGCGCTGCGCGGCCCAGGCAAAGAGCAAGAACGGGGCCGCCGTGTTCACGAACGCGACTCCGGCAAGCCGCAACCACATCTCGCTCGGCATACGGCGCAGCGTGCCAACGGTGAATGGCAGCAGCACGAGCGCGCCTAAGCACAGACGTATCTCCACGAGCGCGAAGGCGCCGAACGCGGCAGCGGCAACTCGCATGAACAGAAACGATGCGCCCCAGATCGCCGCGAGCAGGAGTAGCTCGAGGGGCGGGCGGCGGGCCGCTGCCGCCGTTGCTGTCAAATTCACGAGGCGGCTCGTCGAAAAACGCGCATGATCGGCGTTCATGATGCCATTGCGCGCGTGATCGCGGTAACATTTGTGGCTACCCCATGAACCACGACTTACCATCACGCATCGGCATGCGCCGGCGCGCACAGCGCCTCGGTCTATGCCTGGTCACGCTGGGTTGCGCCTTCGTCCCCGCGGCATTCGCCGCGGCACAGGGCTGCCCGCAGGAAGCGGCGCAAACCGCCGGCGCTGAGTACGCACAGGGTCTGCGCGATTATCGAGCGGGACGCGTCGAGGCGGGCTATGCGGGGCTGCTCGCCGCGCATGGCCTCTGTCCCGAGGAGGCGAGCTACCGCAACGATTTGATCGTCGCCGCCGTTGCCGCGGGTCACGCCGGGCAGGCCCTGGAACTCGGCGCACCGCTCGCGCGCGATACGCTGCCGAGCTACGTCCTCGAGGCGCTTGGCCGCGCGGCCCGCGACGTTCATGACCCGGATCTCGCGATTCGTTATTTCGAGGCCGCGCTCGCCACGGGCGACGATGTCGGCGTGCGCGTGGGCCGGGACCTCGCCTGGCTCGATCGGGGCGATGCAAAGCGTGCGCAGCTCGATCTGCACGCGCTCGCCGAGGGGTATCCCCGGCGCATCGACGTGCTCGAGGCGCTCGGGCTCGCCGACGAGGCGCAAGGCGAGGTCTCCGCCGCCTTATCCACGGCCCTGCGATTGCTCGAGATCGATCCGAACCATCCGGGAGCCCTGGCGCTGCGCTATCGCATGCTCGTGCAGAGCGGCGCGCCGCAACTCGCGACCGATCTCACGCCGCCGCAGCTCGTTTCCCCGGCACAACGCGGCGCGACGCTGCAGGCGGCGCTCGCGCTCGAGTACCGCTGGGCGCGCGACGCACCGGGCAGCGACCGCGAACGCGCCATCGGGGTCGACGTGGTGATCGCCGATATGCGCGCGGCGATCGCGGATCCGAAGCTCGATTCAGCCGCGCGGGCCGGGATTCGACGCGATCTGGTCGCCGCGCTCGCCGAGCGTGAGCGTGCGGCCGAGGCCATCGCGGAGTACCAAGGCCTGCTCGCCGACGGCATCGCCGTGCCGCCCTACGTGACCGCGGCCGCCGTCGGTGCCTACCTGACGCGGCGCCAGCCCGAGCGCGCGCTCGCCGTGTTCCACACGCTGCCCGCGGACTACGCGCCGTCCTTCGCCACGCGCGTGAACGTGTTCTATGCACTGCTCGAAAGCGGTCGCTACGATGAGGCCGTGGCCTGGGCCGACGCGCTGGTCGCCACGACGCCCAGGACGCAAGCGCCCGGCGCCGCCAATCTGCGCAGTCACAACGATGATTACGTCGGTGCGCTCGTCGTCGCGGCGCTGGCGCGGGCCTACACCGATCGGCTCGCCGAGGCGCAAGCCCGGCTCGTGGCGATCCTCGCCGTCGCCCCCGCGAATCGGGATGCCGAACTCGCGCTGGCCGAGACGCTGGGACTGCGCGGCTGGCCGCGGGCCGGCGCGGCCGAAGCGCGCGCCGTGCTCGCGCAGAATCCGGAAGCCGCAGGTCCGCTGCCGAAGCTGTTCGCCGACGATCTTGCCATGGCCGAGTGGACGGATGCCGCCGGCGTGCTGCACGCCATGACACAGCGCCTGCCCGCGGACGATCCGGTGGAGCTGCGGGCGCAGCGCGACTGGCAGACGCATGAGATGCCGGAATTCAGCGTCGACGCATCGCTCGGCCGCAGTGACGGCGGCCGTCCCGGCGTCATCGATTCCACGGTCGAGGAATACGGCTATTCACCGCCGATCGACGCCGACTATCGCGTGTTCGTGCACCTGAATCAAAGCGAAGGCACGCCCGTCCAGGGCGACACGTACCGGCATGCCGTCGGCGCCGGCGTCGAATATCACACCGACGACTGGCTCGCCACGGGCGAACTCCTCGAGATCGACCATCGGGGACCGGCACCTCAATTGTCCCTGACCGCGACGCCGGATGATTTCTGGCGTTATGGAGTCTCTTATGCGTATCGTACACTCGACATTCCCATCGCTGCCGTCGTGGTCGGCGTGCACGCGGATCGAACCGCGTTGAACGTCGAGTATCGCTTCAGCGAATCACGCGACGTCGGCGGCACGCTCGATCACGAGGATTTCAGTGACGGTAATTCCCGGTCCGAGGCCTTGTGGTTCTGGCGCGAGCGCTGGGTCACGGGACCGGTGTATAAGTTCGATACCAGAATCGATCTCGACGCCTCGGGGAACACGCGCGATGCCACGAATTACTTCAATCCGAAGCGCGACTTCACCGACACCGTCACGCTGCAGAATCAGTGGCTGCACCTGCGCCGCTACGACAGCGCGCTACAGTCGCAATTCGACGTGGAGCTCGGCAGTTATTGGCAGCAGAATTTCTCGACCGGATTCGTGGGCGTGCTGCGCTACCAGCTCGCGTACGACGTCAACGACCGCGTCAGCCTCAAGGCGGGCGTGAGCCGGACCTGGCGCCCCTACGACGGCGAGCGCGAGCGCCTCGATGCGCTCACCTTGAATTTCCTGGGGCGCTTCTGATGCGCACCGCGGGTCGGCTCGTCGGGCGATGGTCGGCGCGATGCCGCGGGCTCGGTCGCGGGCGGGCGGCCGCGCTCGCAGCGCTGGCTGTGCTCGGTGTCGCGGGCACGGCCGCGGCGGATGTCATGCCGAAGGGCGCCTTCGCGGTGCTGTGCTATCACGACGTGCGCGATCGCTTGAGCGAGCGGCCCGACGAGTACACGGTCGAGACGCAGGCGCTCGCCCTGCAATTCGCGTGGCTGCGCGCGCACGGCTATCACGTGATCGATTTCGACACGGTGCTCAACGCCCGGCGCACGCACCACCGGCTGCCGCCGCGCTCCGTGCTGCTGACCTTCGACGACGGACTCGCGAGCGTCTATACGCGGGTGTTTCCGCTGCTCCAAGCCTTCCACTATCCGGCCATCGTCGGTCTCGTCGGTGATTGGCTCGGCGAGCCGGGCACCGGCACGGGGACTCCCGAGGGCGCGGGCACGGGACCGGTGGAGTATCCCGACGCGGCGCTGACGCGCGCGGATTTTCTGACGCCGGCCGAGATTGCCACGCTGCAGCGCTCGGGCTTGATCGAATTCGCCTCGCACACGGAGGCGCTGCACGTGGGTATCGCGGGCAATCCGCAGGGCAACCTCGAGCCGGCGGCGATCGTGCGGCGTTTCGACGCGGCGCGCGGCGGCTACGAAACCGAGGCGGACTACCGTGCACGCATCCGCACGGACCTCGAGCGCAGCAGCGCCGGCATCGCGCGTCTGACGGGGGTGCGTCCGCGCATCATCGTCTGGCCCTATGGCGCGCACAATCACATCACGGACGCGCTCGCGGCGGAGGCGGGTATGCCAAACGGCTTGACGCTCGAACTCGGCTTCAACACGCCGCAGACGTCGCTCGCGAGCCTGCACCGGATCCTGGTCGGCTACGACTTCACGGCCGCCGCGCTCGCCCGGGCGCTCCAGGAGGTCTCCCATCCGGAGCCCGTCCGCGCCGTCGACGTGTCCCTCGACGAGATCTATGACCCGGACCCCGCGCAGCAAGAGGCGCATCTGTCCGGTCTGCTCGACCGCATCGCGCGGCTCGGCGTGAACACGGTGTATCTCGGCGCGCTCACGCGGAGCACGGCGGACGGCGGCAGCGCCATGGCCTATTTCCCGAACCGGCATCTCCCGCTGCGCGCGGATCTTTTCAATCGCGTGGCATGGCAGCTCCGCACGCGCACGGGCGTCGCGGTGTATGCCGGCGTGCCGCTCGGCTTTCGCATCGGACCGGATCGTCCGGCGTCGACCGACGAGGTGCGCGAGACCTATGCGGATCTGTCGCTCGACGCCTCGTTCCAGGGCCTGTCGCTGAGCGCGGCCCGAGCCCCGGCCGCATCCGTCCCGGCCGCGTCCGTCCCGGACGGCGCGGACGCGGCCGCCCTGATCGGCCTCGTGCGCGCCGATCACGATGACTTGAAGACGGCCTGGCAGCTCGAGATCGACCGGCCGCTACCGATGCCGGGGGCTTTGCCGGCGGTCTATGCCGAGAGCCTCTTCGACCACGTGGTGTGGTTCGTCGCGGCGCGCGACGGGCACGATCGTGATCTCGCGCGCTGGATCGAAGCGGCCGTGCGGCGTGCGGACGACGCCGGCAAGGCGCATGCGGACGACGATGCGCCGAGCACGCCGCCGTCGGCCGAGGCGGCGCGCACCGTCCTCATGCTGCCGGCGAGCGATCCGAGTCTCGCCAAGGACCTTGAGTTCCTGCGCCTCGCGGGTGCAGAGAACCTCGGGTTCTTTCCGGAAGACGCCGTGCACGAGCGGCCCGCGGTCGATGCGCTGCGGGCCGTGCTGTCCTTGAAAGCGTTTCCCGACGACGATGCGAGCCTGCCATGAGTCCGCAATTCATCCGCCGCTGCAGCGACAGCTTGATGGATTTCACGTTCTACTACCCGCTGTTCATGGCGTACGTGTGGATGATCGGCGCGATCAATTTCTTCTTCCGCTTCGAACGCGCAGTCGTCGGTCACGAGCTGCCGCCCGTGCCGTTCCTCGAGCCGCTCAGCGTGATCATTCCGATGCGCAACGAGGCGCTGCACGCGCGCGAGACCGTCGAGTACGCGCTCGCCTTGAATTATCCCGACTTCGAAGTCATCGCCGTCAACGACGGCAGCACGGATGAGACGGGGGCGCTGCTCGACGCCCTGGCCGAACGCCATGAACGCCTGCGCGTCGTGCATCTCGCCGCGAACCAGGGCAAGGCCATCGCGCTCGAGATGGGGGTGCTCGTCTCGCGCCACGAGTTCGTGCTGTGCATCGACGGCGATGCCCTCCTGCATCCGAATGCGGCGCGCTGGATGATGCACCACTTCGCGCATGCGCGCGTCGCCGCCGTGACCGGCAATCCGCGAATCCGCACGCGCTCGACGCTGCTCGGCAAGATCCAGGTCGGGGAATTCTCCGCGATCGTCGGGCTCATCAAGCGCGCCCAGCGCACCTACGGTCGGGTGTTCACCGTGTCCGGCGTGGCGGCGGCGTTCCGCAAGACCGCGCTGCATGACGTCGGCTACTGGACCGCCGACATGCTGGCCGAGGACATCGACGTGACCTGGCGCATGGAAATCCGCCACTGGGACGTGCGCTACGAGCCCCATGCCTCGGTCTGGATCCTCATGCCCGAGACCTTCAAGGGACTGTGGAACCAGCGTCTGCGCTGGGCGATGGGCGGGTTTCAGGTCGTGCTGAAATACGCACGCGACATCCGCCGCTGGCGTACGCGCCGGATGTGGGGAATCTTCGTGGAGTTCCTGCTCAGCATCAGCTGGGCCTACGCGATCCTGCTCGTCACGTCGGTGTGGCTGCTCGGGCTCGTGGTAACGCTGCCGCCCTACATCAAAGTCGCATCGCCGCTGCCGGGCTGGTCCGGAGTCGTGATCGGCACGACGTGTCTGCTGCAGATCGCGGTGTCGCTATTGCTCGACCGCCATTACGATCATCGGCTCGGCCGGATCTATTTCTGGATGATCTGGTACCCGCTCGCCTTCTGGGTCGTGAGCGCCTTGACCACGGTGGTCGCGGTGCCCAAGATCCTCGCCCGCAAGCGCCGCGCCCGCGCCGTCTGGGCGAGTCCGGACCGAGGCCTCAATCTACCTAAAAAGGAGCCCGCGCCATGAAGGATCTCATCATCGATCGGCCCAGTTTGCAGACCTCCCGGCAGCGCATGCTGTACGGCTCGATGACGCTGCTGTTCTGGGGCCTGTGGATCTATCTGTGGCTGCCGGTGCTCGGACTCATCGGCTGGGCGCTCGGTATCCGGATCGCCTACAACGTGATGGTGGTCAAGAACGGCTATCTCGGTGTCGTCAGTCAACTCGGCTGGTATCTCAAGATCATCGGTATCTTAGGCGGCAGCCTGCTGCTCTGGGCCTATTACAATCTCGTGCGGTTTCACGGCGTCAAGCGGCGCCAGCAGGTCGCTGCCCCGAGCGGTCCGACCGTGCACGAGCGCTACGGCCTGTCCGCTTTGCTGCTGTCGGGCATGCGCAGCTCGCGACGCCTGGAATTTCAGCATGACGCGGACGGGAAGCTCATCGCGCCCGCGCCCACGCTCATGACCTACGACGGGCTCATGATCGAGGCGACCCAGCCCGCCGCGGTTGGCGCGAAGCAGGGGTCGATGCTTCCTACTCATTAAGATCAAGATTGGTAGTTAGCGGCGTTTGCTGCCAACAGGGCCGCCCGGTGAGCGGTCATTTCCCGAGTCGTACGCGCAGGCCGTAGAGCAGGGCGCTCGCGCCGATGACGGCGATCAGTCCCCAAATTTCGGTGCGCGACGCCAGCGCGATCAACGCGATCATGGCGAGCACGCCGATCGTTGCGGCCGCGCCGAGCCAGCGCGACGCGAGCGGAGTGCCGGACCCGGCGAGCCCGCGCCGGGCAAGCCGCCACGCGGCGAGACAGGCGCCGATGTAGAGCGGCGCGACCCCCAACGCCGAGAGCACGGCGAGTTCGGCGAACGAGCCGCTCATGGCGAGCGCGGCGGCCACGCTGCCGTACAGCAGGATCGCGAGGTAGGGGCTGTGATGCCGCGGATGCACGCGGCCGATGGGCCGCGGCACGAGGCCGTCGCGCGCGAGCGCGAACAGCAGTCGCGGGCTGCACAACAGATCGGAGCTCAACCAGCCGAACATCGACACGGCGGCTCCGACCAGCATCAACGCACGCAGCGGCAGATCGATCCTCGCCATCGCGTCGGCGAGCGGCACGGTCGACGCGGCGAGCGCGCCGCCCAGGATGCCCTGCGTGACGAGCTGAATCGAGATGTAGAGCGCCGTCACGGTCAGCATCGTCAAGCCGAGGGCGCGCGGAATCGTGCGCGCCGGTGCCGCCACCTCGCCGCTCGCGCAGACCGAGCCTTCCATGCCCGTGAAGGCGAAAAAGGCGAGGATCAGCGCCCGACCCACGCCGCCGGTCGGAGGTGCGCTCGCGAGCGCGAAGTTGCCCCGGTGCATGAAGTTCACGCCGACCACGACGAAGATCGCGAGCGGCAGCAGCTTCACGACGGTGATGACGTTGATGAGCCGGGTGCCCTGCGAGACGCCGCGGATGTTGATCAGCGCGATACCGCCGATCGCGCCGCAGATCACGACCACGCGCGCCGCCCCGGCCGCGCTCGCCGGCAGCACGCTCGCCACGGCGTCTGCGAGTGCCGCCGTGATGCCGCCGCAGGCCAGCACGTTGCTCGTGAGCAGCAGCACGGCGGCAACACAGCCGCACAGCGGGCCGAAGGCGACTTCGATGTAACCGTAGGCGCCGCCACTCGTCGCGACGCGGCTCCCGCCTTCGGCGAAGCAGATCGCGATGGCTCCGATACCGACGGCGCAAATCAAGAAAGCGAACGGAGCGTAGGGTCCTATCGCGGCCGCGAGCGCGGCGGGCACGGAGAAGATACCGGCCCCGACGACGGTATTGAAAATCGCGGCCGACAAGCCAAGGGTGCCCAGCGTGCGGACGAGTCCGGCATCGCGGCCATGCTCGGCCGGACGCGGCTCGTCCAAGAGTGCCGTCGTGCCTGTGATCACCGTGCACCTCTTTGCATCGCCCTGGTATAGCACAAGCGTGTGTTCATCTTCTCGCTTGTTGAGCCGGCGCCGATGTGATAACTATTCCGCATACCCTTAGACGAGAAAGGCAGCAGATGACCAACGACGCGGATGGCGCGGGCGTGAGCCGGCGAGAGTTGTTGCGCATGATCGGCGCGGCCGCCGGTGGTGCGGCGGCCTATCAAGCGATGGTGAGCCTCGGTGTCGCCGCCGACTCGCCCTACGAGGGTCCGATCGATCTGTCGGGCGCGCCGCGCGGCGCCTCGGTCATCGTGCTCGGCGCGGGCATGGCCGGCATGACTGCGGCGTTCGAACTGCGCAACGCCGGCTATCAAGTACAGGTGCTCGAGTACAACGGCCGCGCGGGCGGTCGTAATTGGTCGCTGCGCGGCGGCGATCGCTACACCGAACTCGGCGGCTTCACCCAGGAATGCCAGTTCGACAAGGACCTTTACATCAATCCGGGCCCCTGGCGCATTCCGTACCATCATCGCGGCATGATGAGTTACGCGAAGCGCTTCGGCGTGCCGCTCGAGGCCTTCGTCCAAGTCAATTACAACGCCTATTTGCACAGCAGCCGGGCGTTCGGGGGCAAGCCGCAGCGATTTCGCACCATCAAGGCCGACTATCAGGGCCACATGTCGGAGCTGCTCTCCAAGGCCACGCATCAGAGCGCGCTCGACGGCGCGGTGACGAAAGAGGACCAGGAAAAACTGCTCGAATCGCTGCGCGCCTGGGGCGCACTCGACAGCGACTACCGCTATGTCGCGAGCACGGCGACCAGCAACCGGCGCGGTTTCGAGAAGCAGCCGGGCGGCGGCCTCTCCGCCCGCCCGATCCCCTCCGAGCCGATTGCGCTGCCGGAACTGCTCGACTCGAAGCTCTGGCAGGGCATCCCCAATGGCGACGATTACGACATGCAGACCGCGCTGTTTCAGCCGGTCGGCGGCATGGGCCGCATCGGCGAGGCGTTCGGCCGCGAATTGGGTCCGCTGATCCGCTACCACGCGAAGGTCGTGGACATTCATCAGGACGAGAAGGGCGTCACCGTGCGCTACGAGGACATGGCGGCCGCGCCGGGTACCGTGCTGACCGCGCGGGCGGGATGGTGCGTGTGCACGATCCCGCTGTCCGTGTTGGCCCAGATCCCGCTCAATGTCGGCGCGCCGCTCGCGAACGCCATCCGCGCGGTGCCTTACGCCTCCGCGATCAAGGTCGGCCTGCAGTTCAAACGCCGGTTCTGGGAAGAGGACGAGCACATCTACGGCGGTATCACCTACACCGACTTGCCGATCACCAACATCGGTTATCCGAACACGGGCTATCACTCGGGAGGTAAGGGCGTGCTGCTCGGCGGCTACATCTGGGGTTTGAACGCCATGGAATTTACGGCGATGACGCCGGCCGAGCGGGTGCAGAAGGCCCTCGAGTACGGGGCACAGATCCATCCGCAGTATCCGGCCGAATTCGACAACGGCATCGCGGTCGCGTGGCACCGTGTCCCGTTCACGATGGGCTGTATGGGCATGTGGAGCGATGCGGCGCGGGCCAAGCACTATGATGATTTATGTCGGATCGACCAGCGCATCGTGCTCGCCGGCGAGCACGCGTCGTTCCTGGGCGGCTGGCAGGAGGGCGCCGTGACCTCCGCCCTCGATGCGATCGGGCGGCTGCATGAGCGCATCGTCGCCGCCGGGGTGCCGGCATGAGCGGGCTTCCGCGCCGTGGCTTGCTCGCCTGCCTGGTGCTGCTCGTCGGCGGCGCCGCCGCGAATATCGGGTACGCGGACGACGCGTCATTCACCTCGAAAGGCGGCATCGGCGACATGACTGGCGAACAGATTTATACCCACATCTGTCAGGGCTGCCACATGCCGGGGGGGCAGGGCGCCGAGGGGGCCGGCAAGTATCCGAAGCTCGCGGGGGATCCGGCGCTCGTCTCCTGGGAATATGCCGCGATCACGGTGCTCAACGGCAAGGACAACATGCCGGCCTTCGGCCTGCCCGACGATCAGCTCGCGTTGCTGCGCACGGCGCACCTGAGCGACGCGCAGATCGCGGAGGTCGTGAATTACGTTCGCCGCAGTTTCGGCAACCACTTCAAGGGCAGCGTGACCGCCGCCGAGGTGGCGAAGCTGCCGCACCCGTGAACGGGAGCCCCGCGCCATATCGATCAGGACACCGCTACAGAGGTGCGCCACAACAGAGGGAGAGTCGAGCCATGACCCGTGTTTTCGTAGAGCCTGCACTGCGGGCGGCCTTGCTGACCTCGGTCGTGCTGACGGCCTCGGTCGCACTGACCTCGATAGGGCTGGCCGCGACCGAGGCGAAGGCCGACGAGGTGGTGCGCACGCCGCTGATCGGGTCCGATTTTCCGATTTCCGCGGCCGTGACGGTGCGCGGCGATCTCGACACGGTGTACGTGAGCGGCGCTCTGCCTCCCGTCATCAACAAGGATGCGCCGAAGGGCAGCGTTGCCGCCTATGGCGACATGGCAACCCAGACCGTCGGTGCGCTGACCTCGATCAAAGCCACGCTGGCGCGCTTGGGCTTGGGGCTCGGCGACGTCGTGAAGATGACGGTGTTCATGGTCGCCGACCCGACCAAGGACAACAAACTCGACTTCGAGGGGCTCATGAAGGGCTATACCCAGTTCTTCGGCACGCCCGAGCAGCCGAACAAGCCTGCGCGCAGCGCCGTTCAGGTCGCCGCCCTGGTCGCGCCCGGCGCCCTCGTGGAGATCGAGGTCATCGCCGCGAAACCGCACTGAGGCTTGAGGACAGGCGACGGCGGGCCGCGTTATGATGTGGTTCCGTTCTTCGTGCGGGCGGTTCGTCGCAAGGAGCATCCCCATGGTCGCCGACATTCATAATGCCTATGCCCCCCCTCGCAGCGTGGTCGCGGATCCGAGTTCGGCGTCGGCCGACGGGGAACTCGAACTGGCCGGTCGGGGCGTGCGTCTTGGGGCGTTCGTCATCGACGCCGTGCTGCTGTTCGGCGCCTTGGGTCCCGCCTACGCAGCCGCGGTACGCGCCATGATGCTAAACATCGGGTCGGGCGGGGTCTCGAGCGGCGGGAGCGCGGCGTTTTTCAGCGCACTCGCCAACACCGGCGCGTGGTTGTACGGCGGTCTCGCCCTGGCCTCGATCATTGCGATCGTCAATGCGGTGCTCGTGCACCGCAACGGTCAGAGCATCGGGAAACACTGGCTCGGCATCAAGGTCCTGCGCAAGGATGGCTCCCGTGCCGGACTCGCCCGAATTTTCTGGTTGCGCAACGTCGTCAACGGCCTGTTCGGTTACATCCCCGTCGTGGGCAGGCTCTACGGCCTCGTCGATACGCTGTTGATCTTTCGCGCGGACCGGCGCTGCTGCCACGATCTCATCGCCGATACCATCGTCGTTCGAGCTTGAAGGCGCCGATCGACACGATCGTCACGGCGGAGACGCCCGAAGGAATAGCGATCGTGATGCGGCCCGCGGGCTTGCCCGTGCGCTGTGTGGCATTTTTGATCGATGCGATCATCCGGATCATGATCTTGAGCGCCGTTTCCGAGGCGCTGCGCGCGGCCGGACAACTGGGCATTGGTCTGCTCCTGATGGCGCTGTTCGCGCTCAGCTGGCTGTATCCGATCCTGTTCGAACTGCTGCCGGCAGCGGCAACGCCCGGCAAGCGCATCCTGGGTCTCAGCGTCATGATGGTGAACGGTCTGCCGATCACGCCGGCCGCGAGTATCACCCGTAATCTGATG
>Ga0116231_10011846_pt1 | contig 13171 bp, 8 predicted proteins | sample S1TSphgellanicum_2_FD_89695 | JGI IMG/M metagenome (GOLD analysis project Ga0116231, IMG submission 89695) | Host-associated microbial communities from peat moss isolated from Minnesota, USA - S1T2_Fd - Sphagnum magellanicum MG | ecosystem: Host-associated > Plants > Peat moss > Unclassified... | reverse complement strand
TGCAAGTCATTAGTTTTTTCTTTTAGAGTCAGATCATCAAATTGAGCTCCAAGTCAGAAATTGCTTGTTCTTGACATCTATTCCCCATAAAACTCCAAATCTAGAACCCATGGTACTTTTCATTTGGTATGCTGTTGTTAATTAACTTTATTGTTGGTGGTGACAGATATATCAGGGGTCGCAGGGGTGGCAGAGGTCACCATCAGAAATTCATATAAGGACTTATACCCACATGCAGCAAAGCTGATCCCAGATTGGTTTGCAAAAGATGTGGACTTGAAAAACCTTTGTACCCCATAATGAGCAAGCTCATGGCTGCAAGATGCATTTACTACCAGCCAACCCAAAAGATGAGAAAGAACCATGCTCAAACCATTCTGGGGATTATCTGCCCATTGTAGCCTAGGTGGGTCCTTTAAGGAACATGTGAACTTTGAGAGCTTGGTTTCAAAACTGTGGGAACTCCATTTACAGTTAAGTTACTATTCCAAGAGCCCGCAAGGAGGGCTAGGAAGGTGTGTGGGAATGTGAGAAATTGTGAACTTCCAAGTTGCAGGTCATGTTGGAGCTCTGGTATGTTGAAGTTACTCTCCAGTTCACAGTTGCTAGTAGCTGATGGTTTTTGGAGGTGCACACACATGTGGCTCTTGCCTTTTCCCAGTAATGGGCAAGGTGAGCCTGGACTTTTGAGGCATTTTAGTCAAAGATGTTAAGATAAGTGGATTTGGCCCCATTCAAAGCTGGGGTATTATATGTCCACCAGGGAGAGTGTGAGAAGGGCCCTTGTGGGCTTCATCTCAGTTAGAGGGAATGGCAAATCTATAGACTTCATTATGTGTCACTCAGCCTCAAGCTTGTCCACCTTAATAATAGTCCTCATATTTGCTTCTTGTGATAGTTGGTAGTTGGTATTCCACTAAACAACATAGTAAACATCATCAAATTCCTTTGGTTCTCCTATTGCTGTAGGAAGCCAACAGGACTAGCAACTTCACACTTTGAGATGTTTGTATCATAAAAAACTGAGATCTTGCAAGATTTGCATTGTCATTTATCTTTCAAACAGTCAGCTGTGCAAGTTATTAGTAGACAGCTGCAGCAACTTACTGGCATAACCCTCCAAGGATCCACTCAACTGAGTGCAGCCTATAAGCTTGCTTCTTGGAACTGGATAATAGTGTGACTCCTGATGCTGCGAGAAAGCTTTGCTCCTGCTGTATCACTACTGCAACTGGAAGCTCTAGAGCTAAAGACAATCCTCTACGACATTTGATGTAGCAAATGGATGCCATTAACGTCCCTATTATTGGCCAAGGTGACATGACATCCATGTTGGGGAGTTATTTGGTCAAAAGATGGTGGATGAAATTAATTACTTTGTTCCAGACATTAGAATTTTTTGGGGGAAAAAGTTTGCAATAGCCTAAACCTTTGTTTTTTTTGCCAATTGGTGCATATTTTCAAACTTCTTTGGGGAGGCCCAACCAATAAAAAAGGCGTTTGGAACTTTGTTCCCCCATGAAGGGTTGGAGGAAACAAAGGCTGCATACCACACCCATGACATCCATCCATGCCCTTAAGAGGATGTGCATTATAAATAGCAAAGGGATCATCTCATTGCCATGTTGTTCTTGAAACCCTAAATCCATCACTGCCAACAATTCATCAAGCTCCCCTTTGGAATTGTTTTGCAACAACTCTAAGCTTCCATTGTTATTGTTGAACATGCAAGTGCTAATTTTTTGTCAACTGAACTTGAGGAATGTAGTTGGGAATGCCATAATCCAACCTCACTCAATCCTTATTGCCAATATGTTTTAGGGGGCAGAAATTTATCATCTTTTTGCAACTCTTAAGTTAAAATGAACATTCACAAGTTCAAGTCTTCAAGGATAGTTCAGATGCTTTTGTTGTTTAGAAAATGTACTTACCGTTTGCAATATGGCTTTGAACATGTTAAAATGGCCATTTAAACTTTGAAGATATGGGAAAGGTAGATAATTGGTAATCACATGGTGGAGGTGATTTCAATCATTGATGAAGATGGCATTCACATAGTAGAAGGTATGTCCCTCTCAGTTCCTAAATCTTTTTTCCCAAGTTTTTTCAAAACCAGGAATTTATAAATCCCACCATTGTTGTTGGAGCTTATGGTTCTAAGAATTTTGTATCCCATTTCTATTGAGTTTGACATAGGAGATCTCAAATCTTTTTTCTTCTCAAGTTAGATCAAAGTTCACAACTCTTCTTTCCCGTCCTTGTGTTTCTATAGTCCCAAATCCAAAAGGTTATTCTTCTCTTTAAATCCTCATGTTTCTATAGTCCTATGTTGCTCGAGTTATTCTCTTTCTCTTGTCTTTCTATAGTCCCAAATTGAGAGTTATTCTCTTTTCCTTTGTTTTTACAATCCCAAACTGAAAAGGTTCTTGTGATTCAAGAATTGCACTAGTGTTTTATTTTATTTTGTGTTCGTTACCAACCATGGTGAAGCCGTTTGTCAAAAAGTTGTGCACATTGTAGTTGCAAACTTTTTAGTTCTTAGCTACTTTAGTTGCTATGTATTTCAACCATCTTTCTTACCTTTGAAGCTTGTGTTGTCATCAATCTTCTAGTATTTCAACTATTCCAAAAACTCAAAACTTACAATGTCCTTGTTTTTTTATTCCACCATGTTTCCTTGGTCTTACATGTTGTTTAATGGTTTGAATCTCTTTTTAAAGGAGCAAGGTCTCCTTCATCTCCTAATTCTACCAGTTGTCTTCTTGAGATTAAAATTGTACAAAACAAAATGCTTAATTCCATGTTTGATGGTCTTGAAGAGAATCTTGCAACACATGTTGCCAAGTTTGACTTGCTTCAAATCTTTCATGAATCCATAGACTAAAACAAATTTTGGGGTTGTTATATTCACATTTTGATCAGGCCTCTAGTAAATATTGTAACGTTGAGTTGTTTGAATTAGAGTTTGCCTTGCCTTAAAAAAAAACAAAGAAGGATGGGAAAAGGTTGAAAAAATCTTATGATAACACATGAAAGTTTCAAGTGAAATGGGCAACAAGGTTGCCATGGATTAAAGGTTTAAAGTGTCAAATGATTGAAAACAAGGAGAAGATTGTTGCAATTGGGACATTTTAATTAAACACTAGAATCATAAGGTTATCATATGAGATTTGCTTGAACTTGTGGTGAAGAAAGGTGGAGAATACATTGCAAAGGATTGTGCACACCTAAAAAATATGAAGTTATATGTTTTGAAAGGTCTTAAGTCAATTCTCATCCATGTGACATATAGCATATAGGTGAAGGGAATTGAAAAATTGTTAAAATGAAAACCTCGTTTCATGTTTTTGCACATGGTCATCCTTTGTTAAAGTACGAGTCTATGCATGCACTATTCATTAGCTTAGGGCTCTTAAAACAATACTACCATGCCCTGGAGCAAACCCATCCTAGGGTGGTACCATTCGAAATGTCACACCCCAAATTTCTTAGACCCATTCAACTTTAGGACAACATAGGGCTCACTTAAAGAAGATTTTTCACTTCAAATTTTATGTCAAAAGATTACCCAAGTTGTGTAAAATTTGAAACTTCAATTGGGTTTACCAAATTTTAAAAGAAAAAAATTCCAAATGAGTGGTCAAAGAAAAAGTTCCATAAAAATAAATTTCATGGTTTTTTGTTCAAAAACACAAAAATAATTTTTTCACTCTTCTTTATGCTTTTAATTTTTAGGAGGGCCTAAAATAGTCCTTTTAAAATTTGATTAATAGATAATGAATTGAAACAATAAAAAAAAAATCAGCAATTTTTGAAGGTTAGGACTTGGAGGTTTTGAAGGGTCATTTACATTGTTTACAAATTTGTATTGTTTTTCATTTTTTGGTTTCAATCAACAATTTGGGCCACACACATTAGTGACTATATAATTGATAAATATTTTTTTTAATGATGGTTCAATTTAATATATAACAATAAGAGGTCAATAATTTCAAAAACATTTTTTTTTACTTGTGTAACTTATGTAAATGTCTACAATTTTTCCATAATGTGTACATAGGTGGGGAACACAAAGCCAATGTGGTGCAAATCAACAATAAAAAAAGACAATAAAAAAAATTATGTTTCTTTAATTGAATTAAATTGGGTCCACCTTTCCTTGGATTTTGTTGAAAAGGTTCTTAGTGGTACCACCCATGGATGGGTTTGCCCACTAGTATGATATATATGATCATTTCTTAGCTAAATTCAAGTACATCCAAGTCCAATTTTTTTTGCTTAAACAATACAATCTATCCAATTCATAGCATGTTTTTGTGACAAGGTTATAACCATTTGCAATGGGTTTTCAATTTGTGTGCATGTAGATGTGATTGATTATTGGATTGTGGTACCTATTTTGATATCTGCTAAAAGTGTTGTTGATGGATTAGTTCTAACCACATTAAAGTAATTATGAATGCATTGTTGAAGGGTGGGAAGCTGACAAGGGAGGATATGTCCAAAAAGCTTTTAAGCTTTGGAATAAATGTAGTGAATGTGTTTCAAGGTGGGAAAAAAAAATGACCAAACAAATCAAGGATTCTTGGGCACCCTTTTTCCATAGGTGTGCATTATGTTGTTCACAGGACTAACTTGGCAATCCAATTATTGGTGGATTTGAATTCCATTGTGTGATTAGAGAGGTTCATGATGAACATGTATGGCTATTTAGCCACTCACCAAAGTGGCATTTTGAGTTTTAAAAGTTGGCTTATATTTTGGATACCAAGGGAAATAAAATCATAAAGGATGTGAAGATTACATTGATGTCCATGTTGGAGCCTTTTAAAACACTACTAAAAATCTTGTCATTTGCAACCAGTCATTATGCAACTAGCATGCAACTAATTGTCGTTTACAACTATCTTGGTCATGTTTATAACTACAAATTTGGTATTGTATAATTTTTGAGCCATATGTTTATGTGCGCAACTAACATGCAACTATATGTGTACAACATGGACATGTGTCATAAAAATAATGACCTAAACTTATACATACTTAAATTACTATACTTAATATATTTACATAGGTTATATATAATAGTGTTATGTACCTTTAGTACTAAGGTTAACCCCATGTTAACTTAGGCTAGCCTAAACGAACCTAGGTTAAAATAACCATGGTTAATTAAGTCAAGCTAAACTAATTATGGCTAATTTAAATTAAGCTTAATTAATCAAGTTAAATTAACCGTGGCTAAATTAAGCAAAACTAAACTAATTATGGTTAAAATAAATTAAACTAAACTAAATTAGGTTAAACTAACCACAGTTAAATTAAGTTAGGCTAAAATAATTATGGTTAAATTAAATTAGGATAAAATTAACCATGGTTAAATTTATTAGGCTAAAATGATTATGGCTAAATTAAATTAAATTAGGCCAAATTAATTATGGTTAAAGTAAATTAAGCTAAATTAAACTAGGTTAAAATAAATATGGCTAAATTAAATTAGGCTATAATATTTATGCCTAATTAAATTAAGCTAAATTAAATTAGGATAAAATAAATATGGGTAATTTAAGTTAGGTTAAAATGTGTATGGCTAAATTAAATTAGGCTAAAATTAACAATGGTTAAATTAAGTTAGGCTAAATTATGTTAAATTAAGTTAAGTTAAATTAAACCATGGTTTAAATATGTTTATTTTATTTTATTTTGGATTTTTTTTTCAGAAAATGTAAATTTTATTTAATTTTTTTTTCAAAATCAATATATGATAATATTAAATTTTATTATAAATAATCATAATTATTAATCAAAATTTTATTATAATTATAGTGATATATATATACTCAATAGGTATTATATATTTAAAATTTATTATTTATGTTAAAATATTAATGTAAATAGGCTACATTAATTAACCTACAACTATACAAACATCCTAAACTAATTATTAATTTAAGCTAGATAATGATATTAAAATCATATTTTCATTAAGTAATCATAATTATTTAAAATATCCTATAATCATTTTTGAAGTGCAAAAGAAAAGGAGTAATGAAAAACTAACAAGAAGAAAAATAAGAAAATAAGCTTTACAAAACATTTTGGTTTTTTTTCTTTAGACCCCCCCTACTTTTAAACTTCATAACTTTCTTATTTCTTATTCATTTTAAACGATTTAAAATGTTATAGGAACGCGCGCCACTTGAAGTCCTATAAATCACATTGGAACTCTAATAACAACAAAACAACATAAAATGAACTTTCTGGGTGTTTAAGAACCGACCTTTGTAGTGTTCAATAGTTTTTTTTTGGGAGTTTTTGACCCCCTTTACTTTGGGGGGCCATAACTTTCTCATTTCTAATATGTTTTCAACAATTCTTAATGTTTTAGATGCGCCAAGAGGAGGGCTTCAAGTTTGTTTTGCACACCAAAAGCAACAGAGCCCTCCCCTGGTTGGTATAATCTAATACAATAGTTGCATCTAATGTGCAACTAGGTTAGTTCATGAGGTTTACAATGGAATGTTTTTACCCATATCCTTTGGCTTCAAATTCTATTTGGCTTAGTATATAAGTAGGAGCAATAGCTATGTAGTAGCCAAATATTAAGTGCCATTGGGGATGAATGAATGAAAAAAATTTGACCCTTATGAAATGGTTAAACTTAAAAATAAAATTGGATTATTTTAAATCTACCTATATAACCTAAGCCTAGCTACTTTTCAACCTATTTGCATACCTAAGTAAACCTACTTAATAGGGTTTAATTATTACCTACCTACCTATGCACCACATGTCAACATCTTATTAGCCATAAATCAGATGATTTAAATTTCATTGATTAATATTTAAAATTTTAAAAATAGGTGGGCTTTGATTGCCACATGTCACCATATAATTGGTGTTAAAATGAACACGTGTCAAATGGTCAATGAACGTTCCATGGTGTGCCATGTGTCATCATAATAGTGGCAGAAACTTTAATGATTGAGATTAATCCAATGAATTTTTAATTTTGAAAACACAAAAAATTTAAATAATGACACATGTCCACAAGCTAGTTGTTTATTTTTTAAACGTATGTCATATTTTGATTAGTTGCATTGTAGTTGCAAGGAGAGTTACACATAATGTGCAATTACATTTGGATTTGTATGTATGTATGAACATGTATATTAACATTGTATATACATGTTGCATATGTAGTGTCACATGCAACTGAATGTCATGTGCAACTTGTTTTATGCAACTACACAAATTTGTAGATGCATGTGTCACATGCAACTGAATTTTAGTTGCAAACGACAATTGCAAAACCCAAAATTTCTAGTAATGAAACAATCTTGGAAAAATATCATTTATTATTTGTGGTGATGCAAGTTGATTCCAACCTAATCCAAGTTGATGTTTCATCAATTTATACATGACAAAGTTTATGATGATAGTAGATCTCAAGATACACATTATCTTCAAGAACTATGTTAATTTTTTTAATCAACAATTTGTTTTAAAATTATCTTTGTGGTTAATTATGGTATTTACAACAAAACTTGCGATATTTGTTATTATTTCAATTTGGACTATGTTTACTATAACTGCATTCACAACATCTAAGGGTAAATTAATTGTACCAATAGAAAATAACTCAAGTGCATTTGTAAACATCATGTTTTTTCCTTCATATATGATACCATTATGATAGTCCTTGCACAATAAGGCTTCTAGTCTTTTTAGATTAGTATCCAAATGTTTCGTTATTACTATAGTTCTGATGATATCATTCCGTTGTATCTATAATCATGTTACTACCCAATCATGTTCCACTTTGGCATCCTTGAGTCATGGTTTACCCAACAACATGGAATAACTAGAATCTACAATAATGTTTTATAGGATTATAAAGTAGTTATGTATGGTATACCATGCACATGCATTTTCAAATCTCTAATCAATCCTACTAGTTTTGTTGTTGTTTGATTTGCCATTTGCACATTGTAAGGAACAATTTTAAGTTTAGGTAGCCTTAATTTAGTTCTTAATTGTTCTGTGATGATATTTACCTTTGACCCTCCATCTAAAAGTATATCATCAATTATGTTTATTCCTATTTTTACTTGGATAACAACCATATGATTATCTATAACAATTATGTTGTTTTAATATTAGGTATTATAAATATGGTTGTTTTGTTAGTGATGGGCTTAATATTAGTCCATGGTTTATTTGATTTCAATGTTTACCACATGTACCTTTTAAGGTTTGGTGTTTGAATAATTGTCCAAGGTTCAATGTATAATTGGTTTCCAACATCTATTTATTGATATGTTGAAATATATGTTCTACATGTATAATTTATTTGGAAAGGTAGAAGGTTTTATTGGTTTTGCAGGTTTCATTGAACTTGGCATCTTAGTCCAACTGGTAGTCCATTTTTTTGTTTAGTAGAAGGTATGTCAAATGATGGATTAATTACTTACATCTATTACATGGTTTCTATCATAAATTTCTTCGATTTCTCTTTTGCTTCCTAATTAGCTACAATTTTGTTCTTTTTTGGATTTTGGTTTTTGAACACTTGTTCTTCTATCACCTTACTTTGAATGGTCACATGAACATCAACCATGTTAATTGATGCATTAGTAACTTTTACCTTACCTATAGGCTTATTTTTTGTGGTTTTACTTCCTTTGTCCTTGAAGATGGTTTGCATTTTGCAAAATTCAGACAATTTGTTAATTTATGGCCCAATATCCCACAAACATGACAAGCATAGTTTAATGGTCTTGGAGGTATATTCATTGTGCAATAGTTTCAACAACAGCTATAGTGGGTTCCTCTTTTTTGTTTTTGCCTGTTCCCACATTATGGTTTGTATGATGATAATTTGTATAGGACATATTTGCTTTTGCAAGTATTTCATTTCCCATAGATACAAACCCTATCCTTGAAGTTTGTGGTATAGATAATGAATTTTGTGCTTCTTGTACAAAAATACCTTCTTCACACATTAGTGCAAATTCCTTGTGTTGTTGCAAAATGTTTCATTTCATCCCTATTATAGCAATGTACAAATAAGATTATAGTCTAGATCAAAACATAATCATTAAAAAACTATTAGTTGCAAGAATTTATAAATTATTTTCCAATTATATCTAACCTTTCATAATGTACCTCTATTCATTTTGTTGACTCCTATTTCAACTTCTTGAGTTGTAAATACACTCATTCATTGTTCTACATTGTTCGGTATTGTCAACATAAAGCTTGTCCTAAATTTGCAAATCTATAGTTTGGATGATTTCACATATAGTTATTACACCAATTTGATCCACTCTTTTTCAATCTAAAATTAAATAGATTGGTTATTTTGTTGTCTACTGTGTCATTGTTAGCTTTGATAACGACTTGAATACTCATACACAAACATCCATATTAGAGTTTTCCTTCTATTCATGATAGTTAAAGAGTTTCATGTAAGTCCTTGAATTGGGTATTATACATTGCACAAATGTTATTGTAGCACCTCATGTGGGTTCTAGAGGGTTGCTTCCTAGATTTGGTGGTATTGATTTAATAGTAACTATATTATGTGATGGTATTCATGTGGTTAAATGTACATCTACATCTACATAAAGTTCTATTACTACAAATTTCTTTAATTCAAAGCTAGTTGGTACTATTTTAGTACCATGTGAATTCCGTAGTGTATATACCAAATTGTGCAAAGGAAAATTCTCCACTATTACTTAGCAATTTTAAAATTCACTATAGATATTAAACATCCTTCTTCATTAGATGTCACAAATGACATCACTAATATCATCGCCAACATTATTGTTAGCATCATCTCCAACATCATTGTTAGCATCATTTCCAACATCATCACCATCATCATTGTCAGCATTATCATTAGCATCATTGTTAGCATCACGCTCTTAGTTCATTATTTGTTTACTCTTAGTTAACTATCAATTCAATTCACTCTTAGTTAATTGTCAATTCATTTTTAGTTAATTATTAATTTAGTTCACTCTTAGTTCACTTTCAATCCAATTGTGGGCCACACATGGGGACAAAACGTTCCATGGAGATTTTCGCAAGTTAGGTCCCCAAGGGGTATAAATAGAGATAGGACCCTTAATTACCTTTAATTTTTTCAACACTAGTTTTGAGTACGTTTTCTTGTCACAACCTTATTTTGTTCTTGTTTCATTTTTGCAATAAAATCTTGTTAGATTCTTGTCAAGTACAAATGTCATGTTTTTATTTTATTTTTTTTGTTGTGATTTAAATTGGAACTAGGCTTGCCTTTGTTCTTGTCTTGATTTAGGAAATCCTATAAACTTGGTTGTATTCGTGTTCATTATATTAGTAGGCACAAACCTATTCTGGTATGGAGTTTATGTGGTTGTACCATACATCACGTTGTTAACTACTATAAGAAACTATGGAACTATATCAATTACTCCATCATGAAATGATGCATTGTTGTATTGCTCAACTATAATGTTTGCCATTTGTTTGTTCCACACTCTAGGCATAGATCCATAACATTTGAGGGCTATAATTCTTGCACCACTCAGAATAAGATGGGTTGTAGTCATCCTAATTCTCTTTAGAGCAAAATGTGGTTGTTTGATTAGTCGAAGTACCTTAACATCAAATGATGTCCTCCATACTTCACAACTTTCTATAAAATGGTATGTTTTTCTACAATTTTGTGGTTGTATCAAATTTTCAACAATTTCCTACATGATCATTAGGTTTTGTTTTTCCTCCAAATTTAATTCAATTTATACTCTGTTTTTGAAATGATTGATCATTGCATCCCATACATCTTTTTCAATAAAATGACATTCTACAATAACATGGCCCTCCTATCTATAAAGACTATAACAATTGGGTGTATGTTTAGGTTCTTGATCTGCACTTTGATTAAATCCATTCCATATTTGTCTCTAGGTAGATTTTGTTTTGTTGTCTTTGCCTAACCCTAGATTCACTAGTTTTCAACACATTAGCATTCGTGGTTGTCTTCATTCTTGTATTAATTATTGTTATTTGTGAAGTGTTGCACTCAACTTTGATCCTTGATTGGTACCCTATTTCAATTGTAAAAGCATGCTCCTCCAAATACTTTGTTTGAAGTATAGTTTCAACATATTGTGGTATTGTTTATTCAACTTCATCATTGGCTAAGTCTTCTTCCCATTCCTCATGGGGTTGATGGTACTGAAGTGAAGTAGATTGTTAAATAAAACCTTTGTGGATTTTATTTCCAACCTTTGCAGATTTGTAACAAATGGTACATGAAAGAACAAAAAATGAGTGTGTTATCTTGAACACATGACAAATTGTACCAATCCGAGGAGGTATCATGTGTACATCTAACACTACTAGAAATTCTGTCATATGCAACCACCATGTTTGCAACTAGGATGCAACTGTCGGTCACATGTAACTATGCAAGGTTTTTTATGCAAATGCAATGGATTTTTGCCCCCTTTTTGGGTGTGTATGCAACTATGGTGCAACTATGGTCACCTTCATCCCAACCTTTGGATGATTTCTGTGGATATATATTATCGTATATATGCCTTTGGATATATACTATCATATATATTTGATATGCATATATTCATAGTTGCATGTGCAACCAAAATAGGTCAACTATGGTCTTTTGGTAAGTTAGGTACACATTTTTTGTAGGCATGTCTAGGATTAGGGTTGCCTACAAATGACAATCCCATTGATAAGGTTTAGGATATAGGTGAAAAATAACCTAATCTATTTTGCCACACCTAAAATAATGTATCTATCCCCAACTTTCTTAACAAAATTTGAAACCCATGTGTAACGTATTTTGGAAATACATGAATTTAATCGCACATTAGCTAGGTACTTAGATTGTTTATCACATTTCAAACCCAAAACTTGTCTGGTGAAAACATAGCATTATTTCCAAACATGATTAACCGGTCTAGTTCAATTGTGCCGAAATTCAAACTCCAATTAAGCTTCACAATCTGGTTGGTTCAAAGCGGGGTACACTGGTATAGGGAACATGGAAATCATTCGCATTAGAACGTAGAGAACGGCCAGCACGAGGAGGGTTTTTCCTGCGCACGTACGTAGCGGTGGGAATTTCATTAGCTCAGAACGCATTGGGAACGTGGCCTTCATGTTTAGGGCGACAGAAGCAGCGCGTGCAGAGTCCATTCTTCTTCCTCTTCAAGCTCTTTCCGCCACTTCGCTCGTGTTTCATGGTGTTTTCTCTGAGAGGTTTTGTGTTCTGGGGTTGCGTTCATAGGTTTGTGACTGAATTGTAGTTATTGAAAATTGGAACAGAGCAAACGGATTGAGCAGGAGGAGGAGGAGGAGGAGGAGGAGCAATGGGTCAAGGACAGTCGGGCGGGTTGCCGAGCAAGCAAGGAGGTACAGGGGATCGGAAAGGCGATGTTAACAATATGAAGGAGAAGAAGTACGAGCCTGCGGCACCACTGACCCGTGTCGGCAAGAAGCAGCGGAAGCAGAAGGGACCCGAAGCAACCGCTCGCTTGCCCGTGGTTCACGCCTGCCATCAAGTTCAAGTTTCGACTTTTGGAGTTGGATCACGTGAAGGATTACCTGCTGATGGAGGAGGAGTTTGTGGCGGGTCAGGAGCATTTGAAGCCACAGGAAGATAAAAACGAAGAGGATCGGTCCAAGGTGGACGACTTGAGGGGGTTTCCCATGAGCGTGGGCAATTTGGAGGAAATAATTGACGGGAATCACGCCATTGTGTCCTCGTTGATGGGGCCTGAGTACTATGTCAACGTCCTATCATTCGTGGACAAGGACCAACTGGAGCCAAGCTATGCTATTCTGATGCACAACAAGGTATTCTTCTCCTTTTATCTGGTTCGCATAGCTTTCGAAAAGGAGCAATGGTGGCCTGACATGTTTGCACGCACGTTTTTGTCTCTGCCTTTCTACTGTTGCAATTGTGCTGGCTCCTGTCCACATGACGGGCAACCTAAACGCTTGGGCGCTATGGAATCCAATATATCTAGTGCTATAAGCTCATCTTTTCCTATTGAAGGGGGGGAATTATCTAGGATGTTATTTACTGGAAGCTAGGGGCCAATGGACATTTTAGGGTTCAAGCCTAGGGTACTGAATATCCTGGAAGTCA
>Ga0116231_10011845_pt1 | contig 13171 bp, 9 predicted proteins | sample S1TSphgellanicum_2_FD_89695 | JGI IMG/M metagenome (GOLD analysis project Ga0116231, IMG submission 89695) | Host-associated microbial communities from peat moss isolated from Minnesota, USA - S1T2_Fd - Sphagnum magellanicum MG | ecosystem: Host-associated > Plants > Peat moss > Unclassified... | reverse complement strand
TGAGTTTCATTGATGACCACACAAGGAAGGTGTGGGTCTACTTCATGAAACACAAAGATGAAGTGTTTCAACATTTTTTGAATTTCAATGTAATGGTGGAGAAGGAGAACGGTGTGAGCATCAAGTGCCTAAGGTCCAATGGAGGGGGAGAATATTTTTCAAATGAATTCAGTGAGTACTTGAAGGAACATGGAATTCAAAGAAAGTATTCATGTAATTATTCCCCACAGCAAAATGGAGTTGCTGAAAGGAAAAACAGGCACATTGTAGAAATAACACGTGCCATGTTGAATGAGAAGAATTTGCCAAACTACTTTTGGGCTAAAGCAGTAGCAACTACAATATATATCATGAATTGAACACCCACAGCAGTAGTTCATGGCATGACACTTGAAGAAAAATTCACTGGTAAGAAACCCGATGTTTCACACTTCAAGTGTTTGGTTGCATTGCATATTTGCATGTTCCTGACGAGAAGAGATCAAAACTAGACCCAAAAGCTAAAAAGTGTATCTTCATTAGGTATTCTTTAAAACAAAAAAAATATAGATGTTTTAATCCTTCCACTTGGAAGTTGCAAGTGAGTAGAGATGTTGTGTTTGATGAGATGGTTAGCTAGTACTCACCACTGAAGGTAACAAAAGATGGAGAGGCTAGAAATGGTGATGTTTCATCAAATGTGGAACAAGAATCACAATTAATTAGTGGACCACAAGAGTCTTCAATTAATGGGTCCGGTAACATTCCATAGAAAGGAAGATTAAGATCTTCAAACATTGTACATGGTAGTTCTCAAACATCATCTATAAATCTTCATGTAGATGATGAATCAAGTGATTCAGAGAAGAATGTGGTTGAAGAATTAAGAATCCCTTCAATTACTATTTATGGAGCTCGGATGGCCAAGAAAGTTTTGAAAACACCTGACAACAATAGTGGAATACAAAGATCCACACAAATAAAGTACCTTGTATAAATACTCACATATGATGGTTTTGTAGCTCATCATTACACGTACATGGTGAGAGTTATATAGGAGGTTGAACCCACTTGTTTTGAACAAGTGGTTGGAAACCCTAAGTGGGACAATGCCATGGATGAAAAGATGGCGACTTTTGATGCAAATGCTACTTGGGAATTGGTAGCTTTACAAGAGGACAAGAAAGGAATTGGGTGCAAATGGGTGTACAAAGTCAAACACAATGCAAATGGATCTATGAGTAAATACAAAGCAAGATTGGTTGCCAAAGGTTATGCCCAAACTTATGGCATAGACTATGAGGAGACCTTTAGTCCAATTGCCAAAATGATAATTGTAAGAACAATCATTACTGTGGCAACAGCAAAAAGATGGTCTTTACATCAAATGGATGTAAAGAATGTTTTTCTTCATGCAATTTTTTCATTATTATGTGAAAAAGACAAATCATGGGATTATAATCATAATCATTTATGTTGATGACTCGATTATCACAGGAGATAATGATGTAGACATCTCTGATTTGAAGAAGCTTTTGAAGCAAAAGTTTGAGATGAAAGATTTGGGAGAGTTATGTTATTTCCTCGACATTGAGGTAATCCAGTCCCCTAAAAGGATATGGTTACTACAAAGGCAATATGCCTTGAACAAATTATCCGAATATGGGATGACGGGTTGCAAACCCATTTCAATTCCATTGGAGCAAAATGTGAAGTTAAGTGCAAATGAAGGAAACCTTATGGAGGATACTACTATGTACAGACACATAGTGGGGAGTTTGATTTACATGACCATCATAAGGCCAAATTTGAATTATGCAGTTGGAGTGGTAAGTCAATTCATGCAAACACCACAAAAGTCACATTTGGATGCAATGAAGTGAATATTGAAGTACATAAAACAAACTTTGTAATGTGGAATTTTTTATGAAGCCAAAAGCCAATTACAAGTACATGGATACACAAATATTGATTGGGCTGGCAATGTTTCAGATAGAAGATCGACCAATGGTTTCATGTTTTCTTTTGAAAGCGGTGTTGTTAGCTAGAGCAATAAGAAACAACCAACATTTGCACAATCAAACACAGAGGCAAAATATAAAAGCGTAGCAATTGCTACATGTGAAATAGTTTAGTTACAAAAACTACTCTCAGATTTGGGACAATTAGTGGATGTTCCTATTGTGATTTATTGTGATAACATGGGTAGCATATTACTTACTAACAACCTGGTCTATCATGCTAAGACAAAACACATTGAGGTGTACTACCATTTTATTAGAGAGAAAGTTCTAGCAAAAGAAATTGACCTTATTCATGTCAGTATTGAAGATCAAATTGTTAACATTTTCACAAAGGCTTTAGGTACAAACAAGCTAAGGAAGTTTTTAAAATATTTGGTGTACTAGAGGTGGATTTGAGTTTGAAGGGGAATGTTGAAAATTCAAGCTCAACTAGTTAGGTTTCATTAGTTACTGGAGTAGGAAAATAATTAAGTTACTTTCACAAGGTTGAATTACTTTCTTTATTTATATTAGTTTGGTTATTTGTGGTTTAGTCTTTTAATTAAATACCTTGGTGTTGATGGTTTGTCTCTCTTTTCTTCATTACATAAGTTTGTGTATTTCATGTGACAAGAACCTTGAGGGATTCTTGATGTTATGTTTCATGTTGTGAACATCATGTTATAGTTTCCTTTCAATAAAAATTTATGTTTGCATTTGAATAAATCTCCTATTTGTTAACAATCTTGTTGTGAAATTTGAATTGTTGGAGTACATGTGCTTGTTATTATAAAGATGGTGAATGTGGTGGACACCATCCAATCATTTATGGTTCTAAAAACACAAATGACACTTTTGCTATGGTTGTATTAGATTTTTAGGCTATGGGGCTTGTTGTCCATTAAAACCTTCAACTTGTGGTTCATGTTTTAGTAATTTGTTCCATTTAGTGAACAACTAATCTATGTTTCTTCTTGAGGTTGTTATTTTGACACAACATATGATGTTAGTGCCTTTGAAACTAAGATTACTCCTTTCATCTACCTTTTCCTCTTGATTTGTAAAGGCCTTTCCTCTTTTTCTTTTTTAGAGTCTATCGCAATTTATTGACCCATTTCTTGTCTCTTCCTTTTTAACTTCGAGTTTTATTTTGGAGATCTATTGTGAGAAGGCCTTTTTATTTTTGCAACATGTCCCCCAACTCTAAAGCATTCACCTATAATGGGGAAGCTTATTGTGCTTCAGTTGGTGCTAATTATGTTGGCATCTATGGTTCAATTTTTGGGAATAAATGTTGCATCAACACCTCAATGACCAATGCAAAATGGCATACATCTTTTTTAGGATCAACCTTGATTGTACCTTTCAACATCTTGGTATGAGATGTTGTCCACCTAATCCATTCTTTTTGCAATTGTTTAAACATAATATTTGCCCAATCTACATATTTTCCCTTAACAACTATCATAATGGATATAAAAAATTTGCTACTAAGTAATGGAATTTGTCCTTTTGATATACTCTATAGATTAGTGCAAGAAAACAAATGTCATAAGGGGCTTTCATCTTATTGACATTCCATTCCTCTACATTAACGTAATATAAGCTCCTAGCAAAATAATGCGTTGAAACATAGCTTTTGTAATCTACTTGTTTGCTTGTATCTAATTTTTCCAACTAGTGTTAGAAATCAACTATGATTAGATGTTTGTCTACATCCATGATCTTTTCCCTTATTATTGCTTGAATCATCTCCCTTATAATCTAATAGGTATTGAAAAATTCTACTAATAGATAAAATGGTGTGATATTTTCCACTCAATTTCAAATAAACCTACCAACCCGACTTTGGACGCCCATGTTTTTTTGTCCTTTCCCATTTTCACATAGGTAGTGATTCTCTCCAATTATTGAGTATAAACTTGTTCTATTGGTGTAAAAATCAACTTCTTAGGCTTTGGTGAAAGAATAAACCTATGCTCACAAGACATTATATGACGTGCTCCCAAGTCCCTAGTTAGTCCCAAGTTGGGGCTAGTTACTCAAGTTGCAGAATTGTGGGGGATTAGGGGCATGCTCTTAGCTTTCAGCACTAAAAGGGGTAGAGGGGCATGTTGAAGCTCCGGGATGGGACTAGGAAGAGTGACAAGCTATTCACTTATTCGAACCTGCATCGAACCAACCAACAAGTTGGTTAGTTCACATTCTGGAGCACCCTTGGTGCTAGGACAAGCCACGGGTAACTTTGGACTCACTTAACTCACCACGGCCCGGACTCGGGGGAAGCCACCACCTTCCCCCATATAGTATACTTTGTGCCTCTCTGCAGCATCCACATCCGAATGGTTTTTTGTCCTGGGACCCCCAAGGAGAAGTCCCGAAATTGTCCTGGTTTGGACTCTCGGGACTTTGCATGATCATAATTATTTTCTCATACCTCTGATTAGGATGAGGTTTAAAGCAAAGTTGTAGCTCTCCTCAAGAGCTTTCCAATGGTTTGTCGCACTCCACCTACACGCACTAGGGTCGGGTCAATTCCCAACTTTTAGTGGTCAGGAGTCAAACTGGCAGTTTGACTCCCGACCCTTCTTTTTGCCATAACTTGTGCTACAGATGTCTGAATGGTCAATGCGAGGCCATTTTCGACATCTACACTTCAATAACTTTTCAATGATATAAAGAACACCCCAATGCAAGGTGTTTTGACCCCTGCAATTGAACCCTAAAATTTCGAGAGTCTTAGAGGACTCCCAAGTCCCAACTTTGGGAGTGTGAGTTTCATCCTCACACTCTCCCAAGGTAGGGTTGCGACATTGTACTATTTTTCTTTATTCTATTATCATAATCAGACGAGCTAAAGTTCAAAAAATTTGGTATAAATTACAACTTGAAAGGAACTACAAATGAAGGTGGTGCTAAGGTTGTTGCTCGTTTTAATTTTTGAAAAAAATGGAAGTTGTTTTCATCCTCATAATTTGTTAGCACCACAATCTTTGGCACACCTTTGAGAACTTGAAATCCCCCATTATCACAAAAATCATAACCACTTCTTAGTTTTGTTTCTTGTTCATGTTGAAGTACACATACTTGTTTCAATCCCCCTTCTTAGATTGATCTAAAAAAGAAGATGGAGAACAGACTTGGAGTGGTTTTGGATTTGCAAATCTAGAATGTGAAGCTTGCTGGTCCACCCCCATCTATTGGCCTTTTGTGATCAATGCTTCCTGATGTTGCAATTCCTTTTCTTTCTCACGCATAAAATTTCTTCATTTTTTCTTTTTCTTTTTCTAAGCTTCTCAACAAAACTCCCATCGCTCATTTTGATGTGTTAAAAATGATGGAAAATGAAAAATATGATAGAAGATGACTACTCACAAATGTTGTCATGACACATCGAAGCCACTAACTCTCATGCCCCTTGATTAGTTTTTTTTCCTTCTAGGTTTTCGTGATTTAAAATGTTACACTATTGGTTGCCATCTAGCACTACATCCAAATGAATATCATCCACATGCATTGTCACAAAAAATGCCGCCTTCATCATGGATTTTTCATCAATCTACGCAATCTATACCATATAGATTGGTTCTTCATTATTGTCCTTGTTTTTGTTATCCACATCAACATCTTTATGTCCTTCCCAATATACTAGTTCAAAATGATATGTAGTATCTGCTTCATCATCCAAAAATTGGTATGGTTTCAACTTGTTCACATTAACAAGCATAGGTTTTGGATCAAACTTATCTAAAGTTGCTTGATAAATGTTGTTTGGTAAGCAAAATTGTACTCTATGCAGACCAAACCATTTCCTAATAAATTTTTCAAGATGTGTTTTTTATTGTTTTGGAAACTAGGGTATGTGATCTCTAAATCTGAACTTTATTTTGAAGATACCTTTGTTGATTCCATAGAACACAATTCTATTATCTTTGTTGACTCCATAGAACACAACCCAATAAATTTCTATGCTTGCAACTTGTCATTCTAAAGTTTTTCCAACTTGTTAGTAAGCTTGTGAGTACCTTAACAAGATTTGCATCTCTATGGACACTACATGTTAGTAGAACATATTATGTGAGCATTAGAGGATGCAATCTATACACCAATTGATATGGAGTATACCATGTAGCTACCTTGTAAATTGTTCTATACATGGAAAAAATGTAGTAGGTAAATGCTTATCCCAATTTGCATTATTAGATCATTGACTAACTTAATAATGAAATTGACAATGAACTTGTTAGTTGATTTGCTTGCCCATTTACTTGTGGATAATAGGTGGTGGAACTAACATGCTTTAACAAAAAATGATTAGTCAAATATTTTATATCATTAATAAAAGGGATTCCTTAATTTGTTACTAGGGTTAGTGGATAGCTAAACCTAGCAAAAATATGTTCATACATAAATTTTGCTATAACAAGATCAGTATTGGTCTTAAGTGCCTTAGCTTCCACCCATTTGCTAACTTAATCTATGGCTACAAGGATATATTGTTACTTGTGAACTATCCTGCATGTTTGCTTGATCTAATAAAATCAAGTCCTCGTTTCATAAATGGTTTTTTTAGTAATGACCAGTTTAGCCAAACTTTGTGTTATTAAACCTCCATTCATTGGCAAACGTCATAGAATTTGCAATATTCTATAATGTCATGGAACAATGTGGACCATTAGTATTTTACATTAAAGATCTCTTTGGCAATGATGTCCGATGTAAAATGGCCACCACTAAAACATTCATGGAGTTCCTATAATATCTTCTATGGTTATATAATGTCGAAATTTGTTATCCTAGCCCATGTGATACAATGTTCCCTTTTAAAAGGTCCAACTTGTCAACACTATAATTCATGGTTTTTTTTATTGGGCTTTTTAGTTTTAAAAAAGCCCAAAAGTGATAGGTGTAAAAAAAACAACCCTATTAATTTGGACATGTCCAATGCAATTGGGTAATCAAATTGGACCTTGTCATTTTGACTGGTAGAATGACTAACAAAATGACTAACCATTTAACTAGGTCAATTTTATACTTAAATTAACATAATTTTTTGGATTATTATTTTAAAAATTAATAGGTAGGTAGGTAGTAAATATGTTTAAGTAGGTCAAAAAAAACATTTAGGTAGGTAGGTGTTAGCCTAGCTTAGCCTAGCTTAATTAACTTAACATATTTAACCCGACTTAACCTCAGTGAACTACATTAGTTTAGCCTACCTACCCTAGCCTTTTAAACATGCACATAGTTTGTAATTATAAGGTTTTGAACCCCAAACCTTCACAATGATAAACCAAGTTTTTACCAATGAACTTCATGATGAAAAGTGTTCAATTTTTATCAACTTTTTTATTTCACATGTTTATTTCACATCATTAAACCTAATGGTTAAACTTAATGATTTAAAATAATTGTTAAACCTAATCGATAAATTTAATGATTTAAAATAATGGCTAAACCTAGAAGTTAAACCTAGTGGTTAAACCCAATGATTTAAATTAATGATTAAACCCAGTGGTTAAATTCAATGACTTAAAGTAATAGTTAAACCTAGTGGTTAAACTCAGTGATTTAAAATAATGGCTAAAAGTAATGGATAAACTTAGTGGCTAAATTCAATGACTTGAACTAATGGTTAAACCTAGTGGTTAAACTTAATGACTTAAAAAAATGGCTAAATTTAATGGTTAAATTCAATGACTTAAACTAATGGTTAAACCTAGTGGTTAAACTCAATGACTAAATTTAATGGCTAAACTCAATGACTTAAAGTAATGGTTAAACTTAGTAGTTAAACTCAATGACTTAAAGTAATGGTTAAACCTATTGATTACATTTAATGATTTAAAGTAATAACTAAATTTAGCGGCTAAATTTAATGATTTAAAATAATGGCTAAATTTAGTGCTTAAATTTTATGAATTTAATTAATAACTAAACCTAGTGGTTAAACTTAGTGATTTAAAATAATGACTAAACATAATGATTAAACCTAGTGACTAAACTTAATGATTTAAAATAATGACTAAACCTAGTGGTTAAACTTAATGATTTAAAGTTATCACTAAACATAATGGTTAAACCTTGATTAAACTTAATGATTAAATTTAATGGTTAAACTTAGTTAATAAATTTAATGGTTAAATGTATTTTATGGTTAAATTTTAGCTAAGTCTAATGGTTAAATCTAATAACTAAACATAATGACTAAACCTTGATTAAACGTAATGCCTAAATGTAATGCTTAAATTTAATGGCTAAATATAATTATTAAACCTTGGTTAAACATAACATAGCTAAACTTAGGCTAAATTTAGTTATTAAATCTAATGACTAAACATAATGATAAACCTTGATTAAACTTAGGCTAAACCTAATGATTAAATGTAATGACTAAACCTAGGTTAAACTTAGTGGGTAACTTTTATGGGTAACTCTAATGGTTAAACATAGTGGCTAATTCTAGATTATATTTAATGGCCAAATTTAGATTATATCTATAGGTCAAATCTAATGGTTCAACTTAAGCGAAACCTAGTGCCAAATATAATGGTTAAACATAATGGCAAAATTTAAATTAAACCTAATGGCTAAAATTTGGGTAAACTTCATAGCTAAATCTAGTGGTTACACTTAGTGGCTAAAATTAAGCAAGTAAGTGGGTGGATAGGTAGATAGACAATATGTAAGTAGGTGGGTAGGTAAGTAGGTAGGTTAGACGAAGGTGAAAAACGTAAGTAGGTATCTAAATACGTGGGTGAAAATATATAAAAAGATAAGTAGGTAGGTAGGTAAATAATAGGTAGGCGAGTGGGTGGGTAATAAATAAGTAACTAACTAACCAAGTAAATAGATGGTCATTTTTACTAAAAATCATTGGCCATTTTGACTAAATGTTCAACTTGACTAACTACCAATGGTCATTTTAATTAAAGATCAATGGCCATCTTGATTAATTATTTGATTTGACTAAACACAATTGGTCATTTTGATTAAGGTTGTATAAATGAACTATGTGTATCTAGTCAAATGAACCATTATAATCAAATTGATCAATCAATAAATACATGTGTCATTCAAGCCTTTGCCTTTAATCAAAATTTACATGTCCATTAGTCAAAATGATAAATTTATCAATTTGAACCTCTTAAAAAATCATGATTTGTAATAGTGCGTGTTTTGATATGTTTTTGAATGTTGATTATAATTTTTTTTTTAATTCCTGTGGAATTCTAAGCAAATGTCTTCGAATCCCTAACCTTTTCTAACCATACTAGTTGTAACTAAAACAATCCTATGTATATGGTTTGATAAGTACCGCTATTGGTTTTGTTGTATTTGGAAGCCTAGATAACACATCTACCACTATGTCTATACGTTTTGGTTTGTATACTACAATGAATTCATAATCTAGAAATAGAAATAACCATATAGTAATATAACCTAAAACCTATGGTTTGTTCACTAGATAGATTAAAGCCATATGATCATCATAAAACAAACTTATTATTGAATAGGTAATGTTTGAACTCATGAAGTGCAAATATCCATTACTAAGCTTCATGCTCTATGGTATTATAGTTATTCTCTTCATTATTCAAGAGTCTAGAAGCGTAAATAATAGGTTAATCATGTTTCCTTATGGCTAGCATAACTGAAATGGATGTGACACACTCCGAACTCCTTGAAGGACTTATGTCGCAACCCCACTTTGAGGGAGTTGTGAGGTTGCCACTCACACTCCCAAAAATGGGACTTGGGAGTCCTTTGGGACTCCCACAAACTCAGAGCGTGATTGCAGGGGTCAAAACACCTCGCATTGGGGCGTTCTTGGTACCTTGGAAAGGTCTTGAAATGTAGATGTCCAAAATGGCCTCGCATGAGCCATTTGGACATCTGCAACACAAGTTATGGTCGAAAGAAGGATCGGGAGTCAAATTGGCAATTTGACTCCCGACCACTAAAAGTTGGGAATCGACCCAATCCCGGTGCATGCAGGTGAAGTGCGACACATCGTTGAAAAGCTCTCGAGGAGAGCTACAACATTATTTCAGACCTCGTCCCAATCCAAGCTCAGGGCGAAGAGTTATGAACGTCCAAAGTCTTGGGATTCCAAACCGAGACAGTTTCGAGACTCCACTTTGGGAGTCCCGGGAAAAAGAGCCATTTGGATGCAAGTCCCGTGGAGAGCCGCAGAGAATACTATATGGGGGAAGGTGGTGGCTTCCCCTGAATCCGGGCCGTGGTGAGTCAAGTGAGTCCAAGTTGCCCGTGGCTTGTCCCAACACCAAAAAGGTGCAGAATGAGTTCTAACCCATTTGTGGGTTGCATTTGGATGCAAGACCGATCACTAAGTAATCTTGTCCCTCTTCCTAGTCTATCCTAGAGCTTTCAGCACGCCCCTCTCACCCCCTTTAGTGCTGGAAGCTAGGAGCAGCTCCAAGTCCCAAACTATTTCCGCAATTTGACATAGTTGGATCCCTTTTGGGTCTAACAAGGGACTTGGGAGTGCGTCAACTTAAATGTGAATCCAAGTAAAACATAGCAAAAGAAGAAGGAGTCAAGGCATGCTCCTTAGCTCAAAACACTTTGAGGGATAGAGGGGCATGTTGGAGTTCTGGGATGGGACTAGGACGAGTTAACAAGCTTCACACACTCACACGGGCCTGCACACAACCCACACAAAGTGGTTAGTGCATAATTGAAGCACCTTTGGTGCTAGAACGAACCACGAGCAACACGGACACACCAGACTCACCACAGCCCAGACTTGGGGGAAGCCGCCACCTTCCCCTTTATAGTATACTTTATGGCTGGCCACGAAGGCTACATCCAAATGGTTTTTCTCTCCCGGGACTCTCGAATGGGAGTCCCGAAATCGCGCTGGTTGGGACTTTTGCAACTTTGGAGCCCCATAACTTTGCAAGAAGACCTTAGATCGCAATGTGGTCTAAAGCAAAGTTGTAGCTCTCGTCAAGAGCTTTCCAACGATATGTTGCATGCCCCCTGCAGCCAAGTAAATCGGGTCGATTCTTAACTTTTTGTGGTCGGGAGTCAAATTGGCATAACTTGTGTTTTAGATGTCCAAATGAGCAATACAAGCCCATTTTAGACATTTAAGTTCCAAGACCTTTCCAATGATATAAAAAATGCCACAAGCCATTGAGTTTTGACCCTTGAAATTGTTCTTTGAAGTTTCGGGAGTCCACCGGGACTCCATCTCCCAAAGTGAGAGTTGTTTTGGGAGTGTGAGGGTTCACTCCCTCATACTCCTTCACACTTTTCAACATTCCCGGGAATGTGTGATGTGATTCCTGAGCTTCTTCTTGCCTTGACTCCCGAGCTTCCTCTTGCCTTAACTCCCAAGCTTCCTCTTGCTTTAACTCCCTTGTAAGCCCTTTGCCTTGGTCGCGAGCCCAAGGCTAGGGTTGCGACAGGATGCATATGTATGAACATGAAACTTTACATCCCAATTTGGAGATCTAAGGATAGGTGCTTTTATATACTTTTGTTTCATCAACTCCCAAGTTGCTTAACACTCTAAAATCCACAAAAGTTGCCTTATTTTCTTCATAAGTTTAGTAGTTGGGGCCATTACGAATGCAAAATTCTTGATGAAACATCTATAAAATCAAGCCATTCCATTGAATACTTGAATTTGTTGTGGATTTGTGGGTATAGGCATATGAATTATGGCTTGGATTTTCTTAGGATTTGGTAATTTACCTTCTTTTGAAACAATATACCCTAATATCATCCCTAAAAATACCATAAAAACACACTTATCTAGGTTCAAATTAATTCCAAATTCTCTACACTTCTAGAAACATAGTCTAAGCTTATCTAAATAACTATCCATATCATTATAAACAATGAAATCATCTAGAAAAATCTTTGTGAATTTTTCCAAATAATCTTTAAAAGGTTCCACTCACTACCTTTTGGTAAGTAGGAGGTTTATTTTTCATTCCAAAAGGCATCACTACCTAAGTAAAGGCTCCATAATTTGTTACAGAGGTTGTTTTATATTTGTTTTCTAGTGTTACAAATGTGTTGTCACAACCCTAACTTTGGGCTCGTAACCAATGCAAAAGGGTTACAAGGTTGTGGGCCAAGAGGAAGCCCAGGAATCAAGGCAAAGAGGTCGCAAGGGTGCGGGCCAAAAAAAAGCCCAGGAGTAATATCACATACTCTTGGGAGTGTAAGAAAGTGTGAGGGAGTGAACCCTCACACTCCCAAGGCAACTCCCACTTTGGGAGATGGAGTCCTGGTGGACTCCCAAAACTTCAGAGAGCGATTTCAGGGGTCAAAACTCAAGGTCTTATGGAGTTCTTTATATCATTGGAAAGCTCTTATAACATAGATGTCTAAAATGGGCTCGCATTGCTCATTTGGACATCTGAAATACAAGTTATGGCCAAAAGAAGGGTCCGGAGTCAAACTGCCAATTTGACTCCCGACCACAAAAAGTCAAGAATCGACCCAATTTACTTCGTCGTAGAGGGCATGCGACATACCATTGAAAAGATCTTGACGAGAGCTACAACTTTGCTTTAGATTACATTTCAATCCAAGGTCTTTTCGTAAAGTTATGGGGCTCCAAAGTCGTGGGAATCCTAATTGGCGCAATTTCAAGACTCCCATTCGGGAATCCCGGGAGAGAAAAGTCATTTGGATGTGGGCTTCGTGGCCAGCCACAAAATATACTATAAGGGGGAAGGTGGCGGCTTCCCCCAATTCCGGGCCATGGTGAGTCTAGTGTGTCCGTGTTGCTTGTGGCTCGTCTTAGCACCAAAGGTGTTCCAATTATGCACTAATCACTTTGTATGGGGTGTGTGCAGGCTCGTGTGAGTGAGTGAACCTTGTTAACTCTTCCTAATTTCATCCCGAAGCTCTAACACACCCCTCTACCCCTCAAAGTGTTGTGAACTAGGGAACATGCCCTGATTCCTCTCTCTTCCGCTGTCTTCTACTTAGATTCACATTTGAATCCTTCAAGGAGTTGGGAGTGCGTCAATAATGTTGTCCTCATTAAGCATCCTAAAACAAAGCTTTGTTGATGATGTTCCGTGATGGCTGCTCAAAGCACAAATGACAAAACAAAGAAGAAAGAAGAGACCACAAATACATAAGCATTGTGAACTAAACCCTAGCAAAACAAGCTTGGTTGATGATGTGCCATGATAACT
>Ga0116231_10011844_pt1 | contig 13174 bp, 7 predicted proteins | sample S1TSphgellanicum_2_FD_89695 | JGI IMG/M metagenome (GOLD analysis project Ga0116231, IMG submission 89695) | Host-associated microbial communities from peat moss isolated from Minnesota, USA - S1T2_Fd - Sphagnum magellanicum MG | ecosystem: Host-associated > Plants > Peat moss > Unclassified... | reverse complement strand
GTCAGTATTGTGCGCGGCTATCGCAAAGCATCCGTGGCGCCGATCGGCGCCGAGCTCTTTGACAACGACCGTTACGCGGACACAGGCGAGGTCTTTTCTCTGGCCCAAGCCCAAAGCCGCCTAACGGGCGAGGTCGTTGTCGCCTACGGCGACATCCTGTTTCGCAATTACATCCTGGCCGGTCTGCTCGCGGCGCCGGGAGAGATTGTCATCGGGGTCGATTGCCTTGCACGCTTCAGCAAGGGCGATGGTCGCCCGCGCGATCTTGTGGCAGGAAACCGGCCCCTCGCCGCCGACTATCTCGACGAACCTGCACCCGAACTTGTTCGGATTGCCGCGGACGTGTCGGGCGACGACTTGGCCGGCCAGTGGATCGGTTTGGCGCGCTTCGGCGCGCAGGGCGCACAATGGCTTTGCGAAGAAATCGACCGGCTTCGCGCTGAGGGCTTGATCGAGACCGCCGACATGCCGCTGCTGTTGACCCGGCTCGCCGCTCGGCATCCGGTCAATCTGCACGTCTTCTCTGGTCACTGGCTGGACGTGAACACCGTGCCTGATCTGGCCGAAGCGAGAAACTTCACCTGAGACGGATCGTGACATAGCCTTCCGATGATACGCGCAGAGGACTTTCTGGAAGCTGCAGCCCTCGCCGGTTTTGATTTTTACACCGGTGTGCCTTGCAGCTTCCTGACCCCGCTGATCAACGGGGTCTTGTCGGACCACGCCCTAAACTATGTGGGCGCGACCAGCGAGGGCGAGGCGGTCGCCATCGCCGCCGGGGCCTGGCTGGCCGGACGCACCACCGTCGTCATGTGCCAGAACTCGGGCCTCGGCAATGCGGTCAACCCCCTGACGTCGCTGAACGCGCCCTTCCGCATCCCGACCCTTTTCATCACGACCTGGCGCGGCGAACCAGGTCTGAACGACGAACCGCAGCATGAGATGATGGGCTTAATCACCCATGATCTCCTTCACCTGATCGGCGCGCCCCCGGCCGCCTTCCCCAATACACCGGACCAGCTCGGGGAGGCCTTCGCCGCTGCAACGCGCACAATGGCCGAGACTGGCAGGCCCACAGCCTGGGTCATGCGCAAGGGCGACGTTGAGGACGCGCCCCTCAACCCACAGGCTTTGCTTCCTGCGCCGCCTGGCCGACGCGACCGGTTCGAGCGAGGGGGCGAGCGGCCTAGCCGGGCAGCCAGCCTCCTCGCCTTCCTGGACGCGGTCGACCCCGAGGCGGCCGTGATCGCCACGACTGGAAAATGCGGCCGCGAGCTCTACACCCTCGCCGATCGCGAACAGCACCTCTACCAGGTCGGCTCCATGGGCTGCGCCTCCGGCATGGCCCTCGGCCTGGCCTTGAACACTCCAAGGCCAGTGATCGTGGTGGACGGCGACGGCGCCGCTTTGATGAAACTCGGCGCCTTCGCCACCATCGGCGCCCATCGGCCGACGAAGCTTACCCACATTCTGCTCGACAATGGCGTACACGACTCAACCGGCGGCCAGGCGACGGTCAGCCCGGGCGTCGATTTTGCGGCGATCGCCCTCGCCTGCGGCTATAGCTACGCCGCCTCCTGCGATAGCCTGCAAGGGTTGGGCGCCGCTCTAAAGACGGCGCATACGCTGAGGGGCCCAAGACTGATCCACCTCAGAATTGCTCCAGGTTCAATGGAGACGCTGGGGAGGCCCAAGATCGCGCCCGCCGACGTGGCGCAACGTTTCAAAGCCTTCGTCTCGCGCCCAATGCCCGCAGCACAGCCATGACCCAGAAGCTGTTCACCCCGGGGCCCTTAACCACCGACGTGCGCGTGCGACGGGCCATGCAATCGGATTGGGGCTCGCGCGACACCGCTTTCGTCGCCCTGACCGCCGAATTGCGCCGCCGGCTGATCGAGCTCGCGAACGGCACCGCAAGCCATACCGCCGTTCCGTTGCAGGGGAGCGGCACCTTCATTCTTGAGGCGGCGCTCGGCACGCTCGTGGACAAGGAGCACAAGCTCTTAGTCCTGATCAACGGCGCCTATGGACGGCGCATGGCGGAGATCGCCCGGCGCCTCGGACTGACCCACACGACCCTCGAGCATTGGGAACATCAGCCGGTCGATGTGGATGCGCTTGCAGCAGAGCTGGAGAAGGATAGCACGATCACGCACGTAAGCCTCGTGCACGTCGAAACCACCACGGGGCTCGTCAATCCCCTCGAAGCCGTGGCCGAAGCGGTTAAGACCGCGGGGCGCTTGTTGTTGGTCGACGCGATGGCGAGCTTTGGCGCCCTTCCCATCGATCTTGCGACCACAAAAATCGCCGCTGTGCTGGCCTCGAGCAATAAAGCCCTCGAAGGGCCGCCTGGTCTCGCCTTCGCCCTGATCGACCGAGAGGTCCTCGGCGACGCTGAGGCGCGCAACCCCTCCTTATCGTTCGATCTCTACGCGCAGTGGCGCGGCTTCGAAGCGGACGGCCAGTGGCGCTTCACCCCACCGGTGCAGATCGTCGCTGGCCTCGTCGAAGCCTTGCGTCTGTTAGACGAAGAGGGTGGTCCGGTCGCACGCTTTGAACGCTATCGCCGCCGGTTTGATCGCCTCGCCAAGGGCCTCGAGCGCAGCGGTTACCGCCTTTATCTCGAGCGCGCTGTCCAATCTCCGATCATCGCGACCTTTGTTCCTCCGCCCGGCCGCCCGTTCGACTTTACCGGGCTTTACGAGCGACTGGCGGCGCGTGATCTTGTGATTTACCCAGGAAAGCTTACAGATGCTGTCACCTTCCGCATCGGCTGCATCGGGGCCTTAGAGGACAGGGACTTCGACGAGCTCGTGAACACCATCGCCGAGCTTTAGGTCAAGCGCCCTATTCCGCAGGCCCCGCGAGGACGTTTGTCGCGAGTTTGCGCTTCAGTCCAGCGAGCCGATGCAAGAAGAGTAAAAGGAACCCGCCCGTGCCGACGGCCGCCAGGACCGTCGCGCCAAGACGAACGTCGACAGGAAGCCAGAGCAGCGGTCCCAGAACATAGAGGGCGTCATCGGCGTCAAAGCCCCACCGGCTGGCCAGGATCTTGCCGTCTTCGGACTGGCTGTCAAAGGCCTCGGCCACGTGGCTTAAGATGAGCTGGCTAATGCAGGCGATTACGCCACAGCCGACAGCAATCCAGTTCAACGGGTGAGGCGCGCCGCGCAGGCTTAAGCCCAGCGCGAGAAAGTAGAGCGAACTCAGAGCCGTATCGACAAAACAGTCGAACCTGTGGCCGCCGGGCGTGCACATATTCCCAAGCCGGGCCACCTCCCCGTCGAGCCGGTCAAGCAGGCAGGCGAAGAGCCAAGCGAAACCGGCGCCGATCTCAGCGGACGGCGAGCCCGATGCGATGGCGACGACCGTCGCGAGGCCGACGATGAGATGAAGGGCGGTGATCTGGTTCGGTGTGACGCCGAGACGGATCAGGGGGCGCGCCAGGGGCCGCACCAACAAATGGCTCCAGGAAGTTCCCACGCGCAGACCCATCCTATGTCGTCAAACCGACATATGTTTACTCTAGAGACAGAAGTCACGCGCGCACCGGATAAATCTCGATCGCCAGCGCCTGGCAAAACCGTCTGAAACCGCGCCTGCCCTCAGATATAGCGCCCTGAGCGGGATGGTCTTGCGGGCGGATGGGGTATGACGATCCGCGTTACAACCAGGTGCTGTCTCTGCAGCCTGGTTAGCCGGATAGGGCTAAGCTGGAGGCTTCGCCGAACTCGATCTTGAGCGCTTCAAGACACCGTGAGTGGGGACGGCCCCCCAACGCCATCCCGGCGCCCGAGATACCTCCGAACGCATCTGGAGCGCGTGTTGACCAACACCCTTCACGAAACCAATCTGGTGTTATGGTCCAATCAAGGGTCCACAGGAGTTTCTGTGGAAATCCCGGTGTCGGAGGCTAAGGCGCAGCTGACCGATCTCCTGCGCCGCGCCGAGCGGGGCGAGAATATTGTCAGAGCGATTGTTGTCGCGAAGGCCAGAACTTATCCTTAACCCCCGACTAGGGGCGGCGCCCTAGGGAGTTCTGCGTAGGCAGGTTTACCAAATCCGGCCGCGGGACCGAGGTCCAGCGCCAACGCCCATTGACGCTCGGAACTGTCACCACGATGGGTGACGCCTGCTTAAGGATCGGTCGGCTCGAGCCGGCAGCGCCGCGCCTTTCCGGAGAAATGCGAGCTTGTGGTCGGCAGGTGTTGGTTCAAAAACACCCGCACGTCGCTACAGACGAGGACAATTCCCTGAGCGCGCGTAAAGCTCCTGAACCGTTCGAGCTCATCCGCGGACATAGGCGAGATCAGTTCCGCATCGACGAGGATCGAGGAGGATTCTGGCAGGCTGCTGGTGAAGAGCAGCAGGCTCTGTCTACCCTCGAGCTGACCAAGCGCCGCATGGATGGCGCGAAGTTCAACGTTGACGTGGCGGCGGACCAAGGCGGGATCGCTTGAGATAGAGGGCTGCGCCCGCGCGCCCCAAGCGCAAAGGAGCGCAAAGAACGCTGTGAAGCCGGCCTTAGCTCTCTGCTCCATCTGTCCTCGCCCGACCGTGCCCGCCCGGGCCGGCGCTGACGCGCACGGCCGGATCTGGTGCATAGACGGCGGCGGGACGGAAAGGGGGCCAGGGGGCGTCCCACCGAAGCTTCGTACGTACCGCAGCCCCTCGGCTAATGAGACCGCTTGGCCCTCGCCCCCGGCTCCAACGCAGGGTCTGGCCGACAATACCGCGTCTCGCTTGCGACGACGTCGCCGCTAGCCTCTTGTAGGAACAAACCGTTGGGGTCGGCCTTTTCAGCCAGCTCAGCACTGCGCCGGTGAAACGCCTTTAGCTGCGCACAGCCTTCCTCGCGCAATCCATGCTTGACCTCGACTTCGCCCAGGAAAGCGATGTCGATAATCAGATCGCGCAGCCATTGATTCTCCGTCGGGTGCGCAGCCCAGTTGTTTTGGTCGGTCTTGACCAGGTCTTGCAGCAGAGCGATCGCATCGTGGGTGCGGCCAAGCTTGGCGAGCATCCGCGCCCGATCGGTCTTTTCATAGCCGATCAAGCGCTGCAGATGGGTGTCGGTTCGATCCCACGCGGCAGCTTTGACGAGCTCTCGCTCTGCGCGCTCAAGCCAGGCGAGGGGGCGGGGTCCTGGAGCATCGGCGATGAAGGCCGCGCCATACTGCCATTCGGCCCGTGCCAGCGACACCCTGGCTTGCCGCGAGCCGGGGAAGCGTCGCACCGCGTCCTGGAAACCCTTCACCTCGTTCAGATACCCCTCCAGGGATCGAGCGTTGTTGTGGAATCCATTTTCAGCCTCGGCAATCAGCTCATAGGCTGGGGGAGCGGCAAGGGCGGCCTCGAGACTGGTATCGCCCGCGAGCAGAGCCAGACCCTGTTTCGCCGCCGTTACAGATTGCGTCCAACGCGACTGCCAACCCAGCACATCGGCGCGCTCAATGTAGGCCTTGGCCCGATAGACCTGAGGCACACTCGCGTTGGCTTCAGCGATCGCAACGGCCCTGTCGACGTCCGGCAGGGCCTGATTGGCGCGGTTTTCTGCGTAGTCGAGGAGACGCGCACGGTCGAGCAGGCCCCTCACCTCAAGCCAACGCGCGCTCGGCGTCTTGTCCTGGCTGATCAGATAGAGCGCCCGATCAAGATCCCGGTGCGCCAGGTCCGGCCGATCGATGTTCTGTTTTCCTGGCACGCCTTCCGCCTCCGCCAAGCGGATCAGGCCTTCGGCGATCTCAGAGCGGAGCCCGACGCCGGCGCCAGAGTTGGGCGCCGTCAGGGAGCTTTGCGCCAAGCGGCGCAGGTAACGCTCGGCGACCTCCACGGTCTCACGCCGCAGTTCGAGGGAGTTGGGCATCTCCTGCAGCCTGTCGAGCTGGGTGAAGATCAGATAGTGCGCAGCGCCCCGCGCGTCCGCGAAGCGGGCCTCAGCCTCCTTGCGCGATCGATCTGCGCTCTGCGCAGCCAGAACCGCCAGGATCGCAAACGCAATCAGGCTCGCCAACGCCCCGCTTGCCGCCGCCACTAGGGCAAGATTGCGCCTTACGAACAGGATCAAGCGATAGGGCCAGCGATCGGGCCGGGCGCTAACGGGTTTGCGCTGCAGCCAGCGCTCCAGATCCCTCGCAAGTTCGCTGGCGGCGAAATACCGTTTCAGTTCATCAGGATCGGTGGCCTTCGCGATGATGGCGGCGAGGTCTGCGCCAGGCTGCAGCTCACAGGCGCGCCGGACCAACACGCCCAGGGCGTAGATGTCGTCGGCGATCGACGCCGGGGCGCCTGCGAGCCGCTGAGGGCTGGCGAACTCGCGGGTCATCGCCCCCCGCGTGGGGGCCAAATCGCGTTCGGCGTTCAAAAGCCGGGAAATGCCGAAATCAAGCAGGCGTGGACGCTGCTGATCGTCGACCAGTATGTTCGCGGGCTTGAGATCGCCGTGGGCGACGAAGCGGCCGTGAGCGAACTGAACGGTGCGCGCCACCTCGATCAGGAGCCGGATGCGCGCCTTCAAATCCTCGGTCTGCCAGGCCTGATCGAGCGGCTGCCCGTTCACCAGATCCATAATCAGATAGGGCGCCCCGTTGGACGCGATACCGCCGTCGATCAGCTTGACGATGTTCACGTGCTCAAGACTGGCGAGGATGCGCCTTTCGTTGGCGAAAGCCTCGCTCGCGCGCCAGTCGAGGGCGGCGTTCATGAACTTTATCGCGACCGTTTGGGCGAACAGACCATCGGCCCTCTGCGCGCGCCAAACCGAGCCCATGCCGCCAGCGCCGATGCATTCGACCAGTCGGTAAGGTCCGACCTGGCTTGGCGGAGGAACTGGCGCGTGCGGAAACCCGAGGGGCAGGTCGGTAGGAAGCGACCCGCGGGAAGCATGGCCCTCCTCCAGGGCGCGAAGACGCCGGACCACGGTCTCAGGCATATTATGGAGAAGCTCGCGCCGGAGGGCGTCGTCTAACGGGTTTTCACTCAAGAGCTCAAAGAGCTCGAGGGCCTTCAGTTCGACTTCAGGCGTCGCACGCATCAGCCGCTGCGCCCATATAGTCAATCAACCACGCCCGGGCGCTTTGCCAGTACCGTTTGACGGTCCGCTCTGACAGACCGCAGGAGACCGCGGCCTCCTCGACGGTCATCCCGAGCATGAAGCGCAGATCTACGATCTCCGCCCGCTCGGGCGACACCGAGGCAAGCGAGTCAAGCGCCGCGTCGAGCAAGAGCAGGTCGACCGGCTCCTCATGGACCGTATTCGGCCAGTAGGTCCAGGTCGTCGGGACCGATCGCTTAGCGCTGCTCGCCTTACGCGCCTCATCGACGAGGATCCGGCGCATCGTCCGCGCAGATATCGCCAGAAGGCGTCCCTTGTCGTCAAGGCCGTCAATTCGCGCACGCAAAAGACGGATAACCGCCTCATTGGCCAATTCGGTAGGCTGTATGACCCGGGCCAGAGAATTACTGGATATAATCTTTCGCGCGAGAGCACGCATTTCGCCGTAGGATTGCGCAATCAGCTCCGCTGACACCGACGATGCAGATTGAATATCCGGTTCACGCATTAATGTTCCACTAGGACCGCCGAAATCGCTTTCGACAACTCTCACTAATCTTAGTCGTAACAAACAAACCTGAGCTCGCCAAGTTTATAGAAGCCGGCGAAACAGCCTCCGAGCCCCGGGGCGCAGAGTTTAGCTCAACGCCAGACCGACCTCCCGTCAAAGCGTCCCGCTCGACAGAGGCGTCCGCTGCACTCCAGAGGGCGCGCCTTTCCCGTTCAAGCGCTCATGCGACCGGATAGCTGGCGGCGGCGTCATTGGGCCAGTGGAAGTTGGTGAAGGTCATGGATATGCTGAAATCGAGCGCTCTGACCTGGTGCCACCAGCCGAGGGGAATGAACAGGACTTCGCCCGGCAGGACATCGATTTCGTAAATGCTCGCCCCTTCCAGGTGCGGGAAGAGCCCCTGACGGACCGCTTCGCCGTCAAGATCGCTGATCTCGCTGAACACGTGGGTCTGGTTGTAAAGCCGCCCGACCTGGGTCGGTGGAAGCAGCTTCATCCGTTTGCGGCCGACCACCTGTACAAAGAGGTTATTGGTCAGGTCATGGTGGAGCGGCGTGAAGGCGCCGGCGGGGCCGATCCACATCATGCCCTCGCGCGCCGCGGGCGCGTAGTGCAAGAAGCTCTCGAGGGGCCTGATATCCTGCCAGAGCGGCGCCAGCGCCTCGGCGTTTCGTGCGGCGTTGTAGGCGGTCAGGTAGGCGTCGTTGGCGGCGTCTGGGCGGCCGATGCGGGCCAAAAACGCGTCAAAGGGCTCGGTCCTGGTATGGGCGTCCTTGTGCATCTCGAATGTCGGGCTGCGGCTGCGCTCGCCTTGATACTCAATCAGTGCAGGCCCGATCGCCTTGGCGAGATAGTCGGGCGTCCAGCGCGTGAGGGCCGGCCAAGTGTCGAGTTCTCCACACATCAGAACAGGCCGGCCCGGCGCATAATAACGATCCAAGAATTCCTGGCGACCGACGCCGGTACGGCGTTCGATCACGCTCGCCGCAGGCGAGAGTTGCCGCTGACGTTCCATGGCCTGGAGCCACCAGTCTCGCTTGCGGGCATGCAGGTCGAAAGGAGCGGCCGGCGGGGTCGGTGCGGGCGCTGTGACCGGACTGGCGCGATCCTCCATCGGGGGGGGCGGAATGTGGGGCGTGTCGCTACGGTCGAACGGCCGCAGCCGGAGCTTTGAGCGATGGTCGTCGATTAACGTCTCGCCCGCGACATCCACGCCCCGGTAATAGTGCTTTTGCCATTTCTGCGAACCGCTCGCCGCAGGCTGCTCGGCCATTCTCCTGTGAAAGGCGTCGCGCTCCTGGCTCCAAGCGGTGAATCGCTCCAACGTCGCCGGGTCTTCGCCCAGGGACTGGAAGCGTGGCGCGAACGCCTCCACCGCGTCGCGTCGCAGCGGGAACATGAAACAGAACGGTTCCCCGTGATCAAACCGGATCCACTGGTTCGCCCGCGTGAAGCGCCAGTTCATCGTGAAGGTGAACGGCGACCAATCGGTTTCGATCACACCGCTGAGCGGTCCGACGCCATCCTTTAATCGGTTCGGAGAGCCTCCGACCCAAAGGTTCCAGCCGGGCGGCGTTCGGATGATGCTCTCGATGTGGAAGGTGATGATGCCCTGACCAAACAGCGAGACCGGTGCTTTGCCAAGATCGGCCCCCCGGTCGAACCTGAACTCGATGGCGTCGGTCGCGGCGTCGCCGGTCCAGCGGGCCTCAAAGCCTGCAGGCGTGAGGACTTCCCAGCCGTGCGCGTTGGCGATGTTCAAAGGCAGGCAACGGTAGGCGAAGGACTCTGGAGTGGCGTCCATCCACGCCCGGGTCGCCGGCGCGGGCCGTATCAAAGGCTCCCAACCGGAATGGACGTAGGCGATCAGATCCACAGCACTTGTCCCCCCGCCCAAAGGCGACGTCTCACGCACACCGCCCTCACTAGATCTTGGGACCAGACCCCAGGCAAGCGCTCACCGCGCGTTTAGACGACGCGATGGCGATCTGCGGGCGCCTTCAAGGTCCACGTTCGGAGCCGCACAAGGCTTGCGCCGCTGGCGGGCCCCAACCTGGCGAACCTTCCAGCATCAGAAGGCAAAGCGTATCCCGATCTGACCGGTCTGGTCGGTCCAGTTACCCGCGAAATCGCCCTTATATCGGACAAACCCGGTCCAGCCGCCCTTGTGAATTGTCAGGTCAAGGCGGAGCAAGGCCTGACTGCGATCATACGCTAGATGGGCCCCGCCGAACGTCGTTCCATCCGCAGCCGTAAGGGTCGGCCCTTCGGCGTGCGCAGCGCTATCGTAGCGATACCCGATCTGCGCATCGGGGATCAGCTCCGCACCGCTGGAAAGAGTGTAGACTTTGGAGACTCCGATCTCAGCGTAGGGTTCAACATCGGTATTGGAGACAGAGGACACGCTGAGCGCGAAGGCGGACAGACCTGCGAGCTGCTCGGTGAAGCCACTCGAGTGTACCGCAGAGACCTCGACGCCCATGTCGGGGGTGACTTTGAAGCCCTGATAACCGAACGGTCGAGCGATCTGGATCGCCCCCGTCACGTCGTCCGCGCCAAACGATGCCTCCGCCCGGCCAACTCCGGTTTCACGACCGATATGGTCCCAACCGTGCGAATAGTCGAGAACCAGGCTGACGCCGTAAGGACCGAAGTTGTGCGACGCATAGCCTGCGATCCGGAACAGCTCTTCGCCGCCATGGGTGCCATCGCCTTCGCTCAAGGTATCGTTTCCGTAACCGATCGCAAGACCGATGCGCGTATTGGGGTCGCTCGCAACATCCAAGCCAGCGTCGAAGCCGCCGCTATCGGCGCTCAAGCGCGGGCCAGCGCTGGTAGCCGCGCCTGACAGGCTGCTGCCGCTGACCTTAGCCCATACCCGCGTCATGGGCTGATCGCCAGCGTCGCCGTTATAGAGGCTGTCGCCGCCGCCGTTGGCCTTGGTTCGATTGAGCAGGTCTGCAACCGCCTCCTGGTTGACCTCAGCAAAGACCACGGCCTGCTGGGCAAAGACGTTCGAATCGCGTGGCTGCACGATCACAGGCGGGGTCGGGGTCGGAGTGGGCGTCGGGGTGGGTGTTGGTGTCGGCGTCGGCGTCGGGGTGGGTGTCGGCGTCGGGGGCGGTGTCGGTGTCGGGGTGGGCGTCGGCGCCGGGGGGGGGGGGGGCGTGGGGGTGGGGGTCGGCGTCGGGGTGGGTGTCGGCGGCGGGGTGGGCGTCGGCGTCGGCGTCGGGGTGGGCGTCGGTGTGGGTGTCGGCGTCGGCGTGGGTGTCGCCGCGGCGAGCACCAGGCTGGCGGCTGTCGATGAATAGGCGACGCTCTCGCTAAATCCGCTCGGCGCGCTTTGGTAGGTCGCGTTGGCGAAGGTTGTGCCGCCGAGACCCGCGCTCGTCAGGAAGGTCTGTGTGCCCGCATGATAGGTTCCGGGCGCGAATATGAAATTGATCAAGCCGTTCAGGCTGGCGGCGCCCGAGGCCTTGATCATATCGATGGCCGTTGGCGACACACCAACAATCAGAGATCCTGTAGACGTCTGAACATAGTTTCCAGTTATGCTCAATATATTTCCGACAAAGCTGCCGTTATTAAGATCAAGTGTTCCTGCGTTATAGACTTCAGCATTGCCGGAAGCCGCAGCAATGGTCGGATTGACGTCGTTGCCCGCGTCCAGCGTCGAGGTGGCGTCGATGTACAGTGTCGGCAGGCCCGTTGTGGGCGCTGATCCTGAGGAGACCAGAGCGTTCGTGACCGTGCCGAGGGTCAGATTTCCGACCAGGGTAATGACGCTTGAGCTTGTGAGGTTCACCTGTCCCCACCCTTGCATCACATTCAGACCTTGAGCGGTATTATCAGTGCCTAAGGTGGCGATGCTGTACTGGACGCCGCTGAAGTTCAGCACATTGTTAGCGCCGTTGCCGCCATCGAGGTGCGCGAGGTTCGAAAGCCCTGCGCTCGACAGTCCGGTGAGGTTCGCGACATTGCCGCCGCCGGAACCCATATTGACGGCGCCGTTGATCTCGCCGCCACTGAAATTCAATGTGTTGGCGAAGTTATCAAAGTTGACCACCCCAGTGATGGCGCCGGTGTTGTTGATGGTCGCAGCGGCCGCCGCAGTCTGGATGGCCACACCGGTAGATGCGCCGGAGCTGTTGGCGATGGTCCCGGCGTTGGTGATGTCAATTCCCTGCGCGCCGCCTGTGGCGAAGACGCCCCCAGATGGGCCCATAATGGATGCGCTGGATGCGATGGAGATCGTCGTGGCGCCAGAGGTCGCGCTGGTTTGAATACCCCAGTTGCCGGTCGCACTGATCGACGCGCCAGCGGAGATGTTGACGCCGCCACTGCCCTGGTTGGATGCAAAGATACCGCTGTCGGTGGAGCTGATCGCCCCGCCGGTGGTGATATCAATATCGCCCGAGGTTCCGCTGGCGGACGAGACGCTCACCCCGCGGCCGCTCGCAGCGGTGACCGCGCCGGTCACAGCGACGCTCACGCCGCCGCCTCCGGTCTGATTGTTGACCGCGATCCCGGTTTGCGCGCCTGTCACGGAGGTCACAGAAATGGTGACGCCCGCCGCGCTCTGGTTGACGACGGAAATCCCGTCGCCGGTGGCGCCAGTGACGGCGCCGGCGCTTGTGATTGTAAGGGCGCCCACCCCATGATTGTAGGCGTATATCCCGGTTCCGCCGGTGACTGAGCCTGAGGTGGTTATGCTGACCGCTCCACCCGCAGCGCCCTTTTGAAGGGCCCAGATTCCAGGATAATTCGCCGCCTGAATCACGCCGCTGTCGGTAATGGTCAAAGGTCCAGAACCTTGGGTGTTCACCTCGATGCCGGCGCCGTTGGAGGTGATATTGGCTGCGGAGATCGATACGCCTGTGGTTGAGCCGCTCCCGAAGGCTGCAATGGCTGAAGAATTGTCGCCGCCGCCGCCGCCGAGATTAGGCGCGTCGACGTCGGACTTGGCCGTTATGCTGATTGCGCCTGCGCCCTTGTCATTAGCGATGATCGCAAAATTGTTGCCGCCTGCGTCGCTGATCACTTTATCATTGGCGAGGATCGTGATGCCGCCCGTCGTCGTCGCCTCCGCCGTCGCCTCAATCCCCCGATAGTTGGTCGCGGTCACTACCCCGTTGGTGGTGATATTGATCGACCCCGCGCCATTGTTGTCGACGTTGATCGCATTGTCTAAGGCCGTCACGGCGGCGGTTGTGATGCTGATGTTCGAGCCCACGCCATTGGTGGAATAGCCGGTCTTGGCCTCAACGCCATCGCTTGCCGACGAGGTGATGGACCCTGTGGCCGTGACCTTGACGTAACCTGTGCCCGCATCGAAGGCCTGCACCGTCGTTCCCGTCGAGCTAAGCGCGCCCTGCGCTGAGATAATGACGTTTGATCCCGAGGCGCCCTGATCGACGGCGGCGATGGCTCGTCCCCCCATAGAGCTGACCGGACCTGCAACATTGATGTTGATCGCCCCTGACCCGCCATTGGCCGCCACGATGGCGTCATTGGCGGTGTCTGTGACCGCAGCTGCGGTGATGGTGATCCCCGTGCCGGATCCGCCCGTTTGGACCTTTATGGCGGCGTCGCCGGAATGGCCGCCGTAG
>Ga0116231_10011843_pt1 | contig 13176 bp, 9 predicted proteins | sample S1TSphgellanicum_2_FD_89695 | JGI IMG/M metagenome (GOLD analysis project Ga0116231, IMG submission 89695) | Host-associated microbial communities from peat moss isolated from Minnesota, USA - S1T2_Fd - Sphagnum magellanicum MG | ecosystem: Host-associated > Plants > Peat moss > Unclassified... | reverse complement strand
CAGCACCAGTTTGGCGGGGCCATGGAACTGGATCACCGAACCCTTGTCTACCAACGTAAAACCCTCGGCGTCCAGCGTGCCGAATGGCCCTTCCGCATGCGTGTAGTCGTTGCTGGTGGCCGCACCGAGCTTCAGATTCATCGTGGCGGTGGCCGAGCGCATGATCGTGCCGTCCTGCCGGTACAGCGTGACCGACTTGGCGAGATCGAGCTCGTTTGCATGTTGGATGAATACGCCTGTCTTGGCGCGCAGCAGGAGCCAAGTGCCGTTCTCGAGCGTGAGGTCGCCAACAGGGGCCACGAGGTTAACGCGTTCAGGGCCGGCGCGGTGTGCCGTGTCGGCGGAGACCGTATAGGGACGCTGGCGCTCATCGACGCCACGGTAGCGGGGGCGCACCATCTGGCCGGCATCGGGATCGAGGGCAGCAAGGCGGCGCCAGGTGACGCGGCCACTCGTCAGGCTGCGGGAGATTTCGGGCCAGATAGCTATGCTGCACAGCAACGCCAAGGCGATAACCGGCAGAACATATTTGGCAACGCGCACGACCCAGCGGCGGCGCGCGAAGGGGGGCGCCAAGGGGGCGGCCCAACTGACCGGGGGCACAGCCAGCAAGCTGTCGGCACCCGGACGCCCGGAGATATCAATACCTGCCAAAGCCTATATCCTGGCGGCCAAGCCGAAGCCGCTGGAGGCGGATGTCGGACGGTGAGACGGAAGCGGCAATGCAACGTTCCTCATCATCATCACCATGTATGGATGCGCCGCCGCACCGGGTCAACCAAACCCGTGTCACGGAATGTGGCAGGCATGTTGCAGACGCCACTAATGCGCGAAAATATCCGGCTCCTCATATCCCAGTAAATCGAGGCGGGTACGGGCGGGGAGGAAGGCAAAACAGGCTTCCGCAAGTTCCAGGCGGCCTTCGCGCACCAGCAATGCTTCCAGCCGCGCCCAAAGTGCGTGCAGATACAGCACGTCGGAGGCCGCGTAGCTTATCTGTTCGGATGAAAGCTCGGGCGCGCCCCAATCGGAGGTTTGCTGTTGTTTGGATATCTCCACGCCAAGGATTTCGCGGCAGAGATCGCGCAGGCCGTGGCGATCCGTGAAGGTGCGGACCAGCTTGGCGGCGATCTTCGTACATTTGACTGGCGCCACCGTGATGCCCAGCGTGTACTGCAGAATGCCGACATCGAAACGGGCGAAATGCATCAGTTTCACCACGCCGGGATCAGCCAGCAGGCGTTTGAGGTTGGGACAGTCGATGCCGCGGCCGCCCAGGGAGGGTGGCACAATCTGAACAAGATGGGCGGAACCGTCACCGGAGGAGAGTTGAACGAGGCACAGCCTGTCCCTATGCCAGTTCAGCCCCATGGTTTCCGTATCCACGGCCACCACCGCACCCAGATCGAGCCCGGGCGGCAGGTCGTCCGCATGCAGATGGATGGGACCGGACGCGTTGAATTGGACTGCCATTTTTTCTCGCATTGCCGTCGCTGGTGCCCCGGAGAAGACTCGAACTTCCACGACCTTTCGGTCACAGGTACCTGAAACCTGCGCGTCTACCAATTCCGCCACCGGGGCACGGAAGCGAGGGAGGCGGGTGAGTAGCGGGAGGAGGGCGGGGCGTCAATCTGGCGCGCAGTTTTCAGTTTTCAGTTTCTAGTTTTCAGAGGCGGGATCGGCCCCACCGCGGCCGCTCTGAAAACTGAAAACTATCCACTGAAAACTGACTCAATGCAGCTTCACGCTGGGCTCCGGCCGCCTCGCGACCGTGTTGAGGATCATCTGCCAGAGCGTGCTGCCATGGCCGTGGAGGGCGGCGAGGTGCATGGCGTAGAGCGAGCGGTACATGAAGCGGGCGAAGAGGCCCTCGATGAACATGCTGCGGCCGACGACAAAACCCATCAGATTGCCCACCGTGCTGTACCGGCCAAGCGATACCAGAGAGCCGAAATCGCGGTATTTGAACGGCTTGAGCGGCGCGCCATCGAGCCTTGCGTTGATCTGCGCCACCATGTGGCTCGCCTCCTGGTGGGCGGCCTGGGCACGCGGCGGGACACCCTGGGGAAAGCCCTCGCGCGGGCAATCGGCGCAGTCGCCAATGGCAAAAATATTCGGGTCGGTGGTGGTCTCGAGCGTGGGTTTCACCTTGATCTGGTTGATGCGGTTGGTCTCCAACCCCAGGTGTTTGAGAAACTCGGGGCCTTTCACGCCGGCGGACCACACCACCAGCTCGGAGGGGATGAATTCGCCGTCGGAGAGCACGACGCCGTCGGCGCGCACTTCAGAGACGCGGGCATTGGTGCGGATTTGCACATCCAGCTCCTTCAGCAACTCCGCGGTTGCCGTCGACATTCGTTCGGGCAAGGCAGGGAGGATGCGCGGGGCCGCTTCGATCAGGATGATTTTCACGTCACGCTCGGGATCGAGACGGGTCATGCCGAAGGCCACTACCTCGCGCACCGTGCGGTGTAGCTCAGCCGCGAGTTCGGTGCCGGTGGCGCCGGCGCCGATGATGGCGACGTGGAGCTGGCCGGGACGCACCGGCTCCTTCTGGGCGTTGGCGCGCAGGCAGGCATTCACCATGCGCTTATTAAAGCGGGTCGCCTGTTCGGGCGTTTCCAGCGGAACGGCGAATTCGGCCGCGCCCGGGGTGCCGAAATCGTTCGTCACGCTGCCGACGGCGATCACCAGCGTGTCGTAGGGGAAGCGGCGGGGCGGGGTGACCTCGCGGCCTTCATCGTCGTAGGTGGCGGAAATCTCGATCTCCCGCCGGTCGCGGTCGATGCCTTCCAGCGCGCCGAGGCGGCAGATGAAATTGTGCCATCGGGCTTGGGCCAGGTAGTTCAGTTCGTGCTGGGAGCGGCGCAAGCCGCCGGCGGCGATGGAGTGCAGCAGCGGCTTCCAGATATGGGTACGCGATTTTTCGACGAGCGTGATGCGCGCCTCGGCGCGCTTGCCGAGCGTGTCGCCCAGCCGGGTGACGAGTTCCAGCCCGGCGGCGCCGCCGCCGATCACCACTATTTCGTGCAATTTCTCGCCTGGGGATTTGGCGCGCAGGGGGATTGGCCGCGGCACGCCAGTGTCGGAGGCTGGATCCGGAAAGCCGATCGGCGGCCCGTTTTCCGCAGGGGCGGATGGATTGGCGAGGTCCTGCATGATCTTTACTCCCAACGCCGGCTGGCCTTGCGGCCATGAGCTTACCATGGGGGTGATTTCGGCGGGAAGCGCAAAAGTCAATCAATAAAATCATATGGTTAAGGAGGACTCTTCTTTTCTGAAGAAAAGAAGCAAAAGACTTTTGCTTTCTCCGCCGCGCCCGCGATGGCGGCCATGGCCGGGAATTTGCCGCAAGCCCGGAAAAAAAGTCTTTTGGTTCTTTTCTTCAGAAAAGAACAGCCTATTGCCTGGGATTCACACCCCCGATTTTGGAGGTTGCGCGGCGTTTTGCACCAAATTACGCTTGGTCATACAATGGAGGTCTTGCGATGGGCGCGGAGCCTGATGACGAGAAGCGGGCTTGGGTCGAGCGTGTGCTGGCTGTCAATTTCGCCGCGGCACCCACTCAGGGCAAACCCGGTTCCATCTCACCGGCCGTGGCTTTCACGCAGTCCCGGCTGATTTGGGACACAACGCGAAAGCAGGTTCAGGCGGAGTTGCAGAAGCTGGAAAAAACGATTCTCGCCGAGTGCGAGGAAGAGCCCGATTTCAAAACCATCGCGAGCAATTCGAAGATTCTTTATACCGTGCTGGATTTCCTCGACGAACGCCTGATCGACAAGCTCGACGAGGCGCTCAACGCCGATACGCCCGAGAAACGCACTGCTTTGCATAACGAGGCGCGCGACATCATCGACGAGTATGTCGATTACGTCGCGGCCGACGAATTGCTGCACGACATCGACGATAACGGCTTTCTCGATATCCGGATTCGCGACACGGTTTCCAGCCAGCTTGAAACGATCAGCCGCAATCTGAAGGCATTGGCCTGATTATCCTTCCCAAATATGAAATGAGAAACATAGCATGAGCGATGTGAAGGATCCGCCGGTCGTTGGCAGGCAGCGCAGCGGCCGCAATGACGATATCCGTCGTCAGCGGCTGCTTTCTCATATGCGGCAGGCGCCGCCGCCGGGGCTGGAGAACATGGACCCCCGCATGCGCCGGCGCATGCAGGTTGAAACCGAAAAATGGGAGCAGCGCCAGAACACCAGCGCGCCGCAGAGGCCGGTGCCGCCGGTGCCGCCGCAAAAAGACCCTGGATATGAAACGCGGAAACAGGAGCTGGAGCGCAAGCAGAAAGCCGTCTCCGAAATCGCCAAGAAAGAGCGCGAGCAATTCATCGAATCAACCATCGCGGACCTGCCCGACCCGGAATGCATCGAAACGATCCGCGGTATCCTGGCCGAGCACGAGCAGAGCAAGGCGGGTGAAGCCGCGGTGTTCAAGGACTATATGTTTCTTGAAGATCTTAGCCGGGTGCCGGAGGAAAAGCGCAAGAAGGATTTTGCCGCGATCATCGACACCATCGAGAAGGTGGGCGACCGGTGCGAGCAGCTCGATCTTGCCTTGGCACAGGTGCGCTCGCTCGATCTCACGCCCGAGCAGGAAAAGATTGTCAACGCGGCATCACGGCTTAAGGGCCTGCTGACCGAGCATATTCCGGAAGAATTCTGGCGGGAACGCAGCACGCTGCCGAAGCGGCGCGAAATGCTGCTGGCCTCGCCGGAGGAGCGGAAGAAAACACTCGAAAAAGAGAAGGCGGGTTTCCCGGAAGGCAAGGATTTCGCCGCGCGCTTCAAGGAGATCATCGAGCCTCACAGCACAAAGAATTTCGAGCGCACGAGCGTTTATTTCGATCGCTTCGTCTCCTCGCCGCCGCCGGAAAAACTCAACGAGCTGGCGATGATGACCAAGCAGATCATCGACAAGGCCTATCGGATCAGGGATGCCGGCGGCAAGCTGGCCGATGTCGAGGAGATGATGAAATCGACGGGCCTGCCGGAGGAATGGTGGCCGCCCAACTTCATCATGGCCCTGCAGGCCTGGCGCAAATGCGAGCGCGAGGTGCTGCGCCGCAACGTGCAGAAGATGTGCGAGGAAAAGAACTACGATTTCTCCAGCCCATCGGATGTGATCAAGTTCGTCAAGGACCAGGCGGTTGAAACCGGCAGCAACGCGAAGAAGATGTTCGCCGATATGCTGGAAACCGGCGAGATAAAGAAAGCCGTAGGCGAATTCACCGACAAGCTGAAAAACAATTTTGGCATGGGCGATGAGGTTGCCGACGCGCTGGAAAAGAACGAGTTCAGCACGCTCGATCCCAAGATCGCGGCACAGCTGCTCGATAACATCGTCGCCGCCGAAACCAAGCTGAGCACCGCGCTGAGCGACGGTGTCAGCGCGCTGAAGCAGGTGCAGAAGCTGCCTGAGAATATCAGCAAGGTGCAGGGCGTGATCGGCGACAAGGCGCCGGCGATCACCGGCCTGCTGACCGACCATTCGGCCGATATCGCGGAAGTGGCCCATCTGGCGGCAAGCTTCGTGCCTGGCCTGGCGCTGGCGGCGGCCGGCCTGAAGCTGGCTTTGGCGCTCGCGGAGCTGGCAAAGCAGAGCGCGATGCTGGGATTCGCTTCCGCCGCGATGCAGGAATCTATCGGCCGCGTCGCCCGCGGTGAGCTGGAGGACGGTTTCGCGCTGACCTACGCACTGCAGAATGAACAGAAGGCGCGCGGCATCGCTGTCGGCAAGGCGACAGTGAGTACCACAACCGCCGGCCTCAACGTGGTGGGCGCTGCGGCGGAGGTGGGCGGATTGCATTTCGGTGTGGCCGCCAAATACGGGCTGATGGTAACTGGAAAAGTGATCACATACGGCAGCCAGGTCGTTTTCACCAATATCGAATGGGCCCAGGCGAAGAGCGCCAAGGAATTGCTGGCGGAAGCGCGCGCCGGCAATCCTGTGGCGCGGATCGAGATTTTTAAGAACTCCGCCACCTACGCTAAGCTTTACGTCGCGATTCTGGCACGCGAGCAGGATCCGACCGCGCTTGCCTATGTGGAGAAGAACGGCATCGACGAAACGACCATCGCCAACAAGGCGAATGCGATCTGGATCCTGGAAGCGGCGCTGCGCGCCGAATCGGGCCAGAAAGCCGACGACGAGGTTGCCGATGGCTGGCTCGATGCCAATACCGGCGGCGCTATCTCCAAGATCAAGAAGGTGGGCGCGGTGATCGGCTCGGCCGGCGGGGCCTTGAAGGACAAGGTGCACGATCTGCGCAAGGGGGATGACCGCGGCAAGCCCTACGACAAGGATTGGCGCTATACCGGCAGCGCCGATATCAGCGCCTCCACCTGGCGCTCCGCCAAGGACCTGGCCTACGGCGCGGGCTTGCACGACGATCATGGCACCGGCGCCTCCGCCGCGGTCGAGGCGGCGGAAAAGGATTTGAAGGCGGCGAATGACTTGCTTGATTCGGGCAATGCGAAAAACGACCCGGCCAAGACACGCAAGATCGCGCTGCAGGCAATCGATTCGCTGCGCAGCCTGCAATCGGCCCTGTGCCAATGGACGCCGATGTCTAACAAGGACGACAATGACCGGCAGGAAATTCATGCCGGCATGACCGAATTCATGATCCGCCTGCGCACCGAGGCGACGCGCCAGGAAGCCGCACTCGAGAAGAAATTGATCGATCTTGGGCTGAAGGATTTGAATTTTCAGGCCAGCATCAGCAGCGAACCGTTGGACGACAAGGTTTGGGCGGCTAATTGGAAAGGGGCCGTGGAGAAAGCATGTTTGCCGGAGTCCGACGGCGGCATGGAAAAGGCGCTGAAGGCGGCGATGGGATGTATTCGCAAACGCGACTCCATTGATCGCAACAAAGATCCGCAGGATTGGCGCAAAGCCTGCCTGGAGCTGAAGGATGCGCTGGACGAGGTTATCGTGGCGGTCGAGACAGTACGCCGCGTGGTGGATCCGGTCGCCTCCATGAAATCGGCGGTGGAGAGCATTCTGGCCGCGGCCGCGAAACGAACGCGCGACATGGATGGCGAGATGGCCGGCAAGTGGCCGGGCATGCCGAAGGACATGCCGAAAGAGGTTACGGCGAAGGACTGGGACGAATTCTATGAAAGCGCCTGCGCCGGCGGCGGTGCCAAACGCGGCAAAGGGGGTGCCATCAGCAGCGCGCTGAAAACGCTGGAAGATAAGGACAAGACTATCGAGAAGAAGGCCGACAATCCGCAGAAGCAGCTGGCGGCCGAACTCGATTACCGGGATGCGACGGGCAAGCTCTCGCTGGCCGTTGCCGAGTTCCTGCGCGGCCAGCGGGAAGCGGCCGATCCGCTGAAGGAATACGTGCTGGCGATCGGCGCCTATGCGCGCGACCAGCAGGTGACGAAGGCCAACACGCAGGAAGCCCGTGCCTTCACCCCGCGCCCGAACCTGACTGTTGAGGCCTGGGAGGAAACCTACGACAATGCCGTGGAGGCAGGCGCCGTGCTTGCCAATGGCAAGATCAAGTCCGGCATCTCCAAGGCGCTAGCAGCTTATCTCAAGGCACAGGTGGAACTCGATAAGTTGCGCACGGCAAAGGCCTACAAAAAAATTCCGGCCGCGGCGCAGGAGGTGAAAACCAAGCTCGGTTTGCTGGCCGCGGAAACCGCCAAGGCCAGCGGCGATCGTGGTTTCCGCGACAACAAGATCATGTCGCAATATCTCGCACAGCGGCTGCAGCGCCTGCGAAACCTGTTGAACGACGCGACATTGAACGGTGATGCCGCAGGCAAAGCCGCGCCGATCGGCGCGTTCAAACCGGTATCCCCTGCCTGGACAACCAAGGGATGGGACCAGGCGAAAAAAGATGCCAGGGAGCTCGGCATTATTCCGGAAAAACCCGATACCGGCATGACGCCGCCGTTGGAAGCGGCAATCAAGGCTTTTGATGAATTCCGCAAGGCCAAGCAGAACGCCAAAACCGACAAGCAGAAACTGAAGGACCTGCAGACCGCCGCGATTTCGAAGGTGACCGTTCTGAAGGCGTTTGCTGAAAATACGTTAGAAAAACTCTCGAAGCATGACGACTGGGTCGCCTACGCGCAAGCCTGGAGCAGGCTCTGCGAAAAAACCATTGCCTCGAACGAGTTGAAGATCGACTGAGAACAGCACCAGGAATAAAGTCTTTTTGCTTCTTTTTCTTCAGAAAAAGAAGAATCTTCTTTCTTGAAAGAAAGAAGCAAAGAACTTTTATTTCCTGGCGTTCAGGGGCCGACCAGGAGTTGACCTAACCGGCCATCCGGCAGTTCGTAGGTGGTCACCTCGACGCGGCGCTTGAGGTACTCGGCGGCATAGAGGTGGAAAACCATGCCGCCGCGAGCTTCGTGGTCGATTTCGCGGATGCCGATCAGGGGGCCGAGCGCCGCGAGGCTCTTGCTGTAATCCGCAAGGACCGCGGGGGAGAAGTAGAAGCGGGCATTCGCGTTGAGTTGCGCGGGGTCGATCTTGCCGCGGGCCAGATCGGCGAGCATGCGGACCAGCCGAGCCGCCGAGGGGTCGGACGGTTGCGCCGGTGGTATGCCGAAGGCGATCGCTTCGATCTGCCGCCCGATCAAGGCGGAAGCGGGGGTTGCATCCTCGTTGACGAGCACAGCGACTGCCTCGTGGTCGTCGGGGAAGACCTCATTAAAAGCTGTGAAACCGGTTTCCTCGCCGGTGTGGAAGATGGCGTGGTGGGTTCCCACGACACGCACCTGGATACCGAGCCCGTATTTGGTGTTGGCACCACTGGTGAGCCGGATGGGGGTTTCCAGCGCAGTGTAGGAGGCGGGGGAGAGCAGTGAGCGGACCATCAGGCTGATGTCCCACGCCGCGAGGTCGGACGCCGTCATTGCCAATTCCCCGGAACCGAAAGACCAGCCGGGCTGATCGCGGTAAGACGGGCGCGGGGGGCCCAGCGCATAGCGCTGGTAGCCCACGGGTCCGCCAGGCGGCACGCCATGCGCATCGTAATCCACGGCACTGTTGAGATGCAGGGGGGTGAGGATGCGGGCGCGCAATTGGCCGAAGAATGGCGCGCCGCCGGCTTTTTGGGCAATCAGGGCGGCGATGGTGTAGCCGGTGTTGGAATATTGCCATTCCGTGCCAGGGGTGAAATCGAGTTTCTTGCGGCCCCATTCCGCGACGACGGCCTCCGGCGTGGTTGGCTTGGTCATTGGCAGCGTCGTGTAATCTTCCGGCGCGTAATCCTCGTAGCCGGCGGTATGGGAGAGGATCTGGCGCAGGGTTGTTTGCTGCGCGCCGGCGAGGTCGGGCAGGAAACGGCCGACTTTGTCGTCCAGCGAGAGTTTTCCGTCCTGCGCGAGAAGCAGGATCAGCGAGGCGGTGAATTGTTTCGAGACGGAGCCGATCGGAAACGCCATCGAAGGTGTTGCCTTCCGGCCTGGCAGCTCCGCATAGCCGTAGGCTTGGGCGTAGGCGATCTTGCCATCTTTCACCACGGCGATGCTCGCGCCTGGCACGCCTGCGGCCTGCAATGTTTCAATCGCCGCCATGTCGATCTGCGATTTTTGCGCCTGTGAAAGCTCGGCGGCCAGGCAAGGGGAGAGTGTCAGGCAGGCGGAGACGAAGAGAGCAAGGCGCATGTATTTATACCGACATGTTGAGTGGCTGGCACAAAAACGCATCCGTAGCGTGGACGAAGTCCACGATTTTTGCGATGGACATCGTGGCCATAGCGTGGACTGCGTCCACACTACGAATTTTGGCGTGCCGCGGTGATCAATCCGCGCATGTGGCGCACGCTGCCGCCCAACCCTTCCGCGATTGCGGCGCCGATCAGATAGTGGCCGATATTCAATTCGGCCACCTGCGGTATTTCAGCGACGGGCGATACGTTTTCGTAGGTCAGCCCATGGCCGGCGTGGCACTCGATCCCTAGTGATTGCGCCAGCGATGCTGCCTGCACCAGCCTTGCGAGTTCCTCGGGCCGGCCGAGCGCGTAGGCGCCGGTGTGCAATTCCACGACAGGCGCGCCCAGGGATGCGGCGGCGTTTAACTGAGCTTCATCCGGGTCGATGAACAGCGATACGCGGATGCCGGCACCGAGCAATTTTTCGATCATCGGGCGCAGGGTCTCGATCTGGCTGGCGGCGTCGAGCCCGCCTTCGGTGGTGACTTCGGTGCGCCGCTCGGGGACGATGCAGCAGGCGTGGGGTCTGGCTTGCACCGCGATGCCGACCATTTCGTTGGTGGCCGCCATTTCCAGATTGATCGGCGCGGTAATGGCTTGGCCGAGTCGGGAGAGGTCGTGGTCGTGGATGTGGCGGCGGTCTTCGCGCAGGTGCAGCGTGATGCCGTCGGCCCCGGCTTCCAGCGCGATGCGGGCGGCTTCCACGGGGTCGGGGAAGGTGCCGCCGCGGGCGTTCCGCAGGGTGGCGACGTGGTCGATATTGACGCCGAGGCGGCAGGGGGGGAGCGCGTTTGGCATGGAGGCGCCAGTGTCGTCTTAACCGCGCCGTGCGGCAATCTCCGCGGCCAGGCGGAGGGCGGCGATGAGGCTGGCGGGGTCGGCGAGGTTGCGGCCGGCGATATCGAAGGCGGTGCCGTGATCGGGCGAGGTGCGGATGATCGGCAGACCGAGGGTGACGTTGACGCCGCCGTTCATATCCAGCGTTTTCAGGGGGATGAGGGCCTGGTCGTGATACATGCAGATGGCGGCGTCGTAGGTTTTGCGGGCAGTTTCGGTGAAGAGGGTGTCGGGCGGGTGCGGGCCTGTCACGTAAATTTCTTCGGCGCGCAGGGCGTTTATGGCGGGCTGGATGAGGGTTTGTTCCTCGGTGCCCATGCGGCCGGATTCGCCGGCGTGGGGGTTGAGGCCGGCGATGGCCAGGCGGGGGGTGGGGATGCCGAAATCGGTGATCAGCGCGCGGTGGGTGGTGCGGGCGGCTTGGATGATGGCTTGGGTGGTTAGGTGATCGAGGGCTTTTCGGAGCGAGACGTGGATGGTGACGGGGACGACGCGGAGCATTGGGGAGGCGAGCATCATGATTTCTTGGCCTGACGCGCCGGTGAGGTGGGCCAGGAACTCGGTGTGACCGGGGTGGGGGAAGCCGGCTTCCTGAAGCACGGATTTGGCGATGGGGTTGGTGACGATTGCCGCGGTTTGGTTGGTTTGGGTGAGGCGGACGGCGCGTTCGATGCTGGCGATGGTGGCGGCGGCGTTTTCGGGGGTTGGTTTGCCTGGGGTGGCGGGATGGGCGAGGGGGGTGGGGATGACGGGGATGGCTTGGGTGAAGCGGGCTTCGGAGGGGTGGGTGATGATTTGGATGGGGGCGTAGGGGGCGAGCGCATCGGGGTCGGCGAGGGCGATGAAGGCGGGGCCGGTGGCGCGCAGGGCGTTCCAGGCTTTGGCGGTGATTTCGGCGCCGATGCCGGCGGGGTCGCCCATGGTGAGGGCGAGGGGAGGTGTGTTCATGGTGTTTCTTCCAGCACAATTCGGGCGAAATTTTGGTGGAGTGGATGTGCTGAGTGAGAGGAGGTTTTTGACGCAGATGAACGCAGATAAGTCAGCGATAAACGCGGATGTTGGCGCTTTAAACTGAATTTATTGGAGAATTTCAATCTAGGGTCGGCGATTTTCTCTGCATTTTTTTCAATTTGTGTTCGTCTGCATTACAAAGCTTCTCATTGGTTGGGCGCCCCGCGTGGGCGCAGATCGCGATTGCCGTAGGGTGCAGTGCCGCTTGGCACTGCACCGCTTTGGGTGGTAGGAGAATATAGTGTAGTGGCGAAGACGCTATTGCGCCCTGCGATGAGTGACCAGGGGAGAGATGCATCTTGGGCGGCCGGACATGGTTTTGGGTAACCGCAGGCGACGTATCACTCCGCCTTCTTATCGCCGCAGCTGCCGCGGCAACGGTCTCAGTTCCGGCGGCGGACGCCCAGCGCGTGGTCAATGCACAATTGCTGGCCTTCTCCCACACACCCTTCTACGCCGGATTGATCAACCGGGGGTTGGCGGTGGTGCCGCAAGCGGTTTTTCATAAATGCCCGACACTGCGCTCGGTTGGTTCGCAGCTGATCGAGCTGTCGCCGGTTATTTTTGCACCGGATGGTTATCCGAACAGTGGGGAATGGAAGCAGCGTTTTCCAGTCACAGGTTGCGGCAACGATACAATCCTGAATTTCTATTTCACCGCCACGCCGCTTGAGAAGATCAATACCGCGGTTGGCATTCCCGGCGAGACTCGGGCCGACATAGTTTTGCAGCGCGATGCGAAGAAATACGCGGTGATCGGCGCGACGTTGCTTGCGAGGTCTTGCTGGGAGTTCGATATCCTTAATTCAAAAGTCAATGAGATAGAGGGGCCGGCTAAGGTTGGTCCAACCGCGCAACGCCGCATTGCGCCAGCGTGGTCCGAAACGTGGACGCTGCAAGGCTGCGGCCGTCGCTTCAATGTTGACCTTCGCTTCGAGCCGAGTGCCACCGACACGTTGATCGTTCAGCACGGCGGCGCGGAGTTGAGATAGCTTACACTGATGCACGCATGGGCTTAATTGCTTCGTTCGGTGCGGAAAGTTGGTTCAGTGCCCAAGGCGGCACTGCATTCTACGATTACTTATTACCGCAGCCTTGCATCTCGATGCGTTGCGCGAACCACTGGCGGGCTCATGTTTACCGTTCGTATAGCCAAGCAGCCCGTATCGCGCTTGGGCGATGCGGGCCCCATCGGGGCTCGTGCGATGGCCATCCCGCATCGCGTAAGCGCGATACGGGCTACGACCTAAAATTACTTTATCAGTTCCAGGCGGGGCTTTCGTCCAACCAATGAAGCCGCGCGCTGTAACGTTTCAACAGTCACATTACCCCTGCGCCTTAAGGATGCGATCAACCTGGGCGCGACTGGTGTGCATAAGCTCGGCCAGCTTCGCCTTGCTGATGCCTTGACGCTCCATCTCCTGACTCAGCTGCCATGCGACGACACGGGCCGTCGCTTCGGTGCGCATTTCTTCCCGAATACCTTCCGCCTCAAGAAAGCTATCCAGCGTGGATCCCCAGTGCGGATTATCCTTAGTCATTCCTTCATCTCATTCAGATCTGCTGCATCGGTTGAAGTCTTTGTTCGGCGTTGAGTTGGTGGGCTGCGCCCACCCTACGGTGGGGGCGCTTAAATT
>Ga0116231_10011841_pt1 | contig 13178 bp, 11 predicted proteins | sample S1TSphgellanicum_2_FD_89695 | JGI IMG/M metagenome (GOLD analysis project Ga0116231, IMG submission 89695) | Host-associated microbial communities from peat moss isolated from Minnesota, USA - S1T2_Fd - Sphagnum magellanicum MG | ecosystem: Host-associated > Plants > Peat moss > Unclassified... | reverse complement strand
CGCGAGCACCGCGACGAACCGGTCGCACCGTCGGAACCCATCGCGATCGGCGCGGGCATAGCAACGCTCGGCGCGGAGCGCGGTGCGGTGCCGTTCGGCTGGGACAACGAGTTCCAACGGCACGCCGTCGACGTACCGGCGTTCGGGATCGATCGTTATGACGTCACGAACGGCGAGTACCTCGCGTTCGTCGATGCCGGCGGACCGGTGCCCCCGTTTTGGGTGCTCACGGACGACGGCTGGCAGCTGCGCGTGCTGGCGGGAACGATTCCGCTGCCGCGTTCGTGGCCCGTCTATGCGACGCAAGAACAGGCCGCCGCCTTCGCGTCGTGGTCCGGCGCGCGACTCATGACCGAGGCCGAATATCACCGCGCCGCCTACGGGACGCCGTCAGGCGAGGAACGCCCCCAACCGTGGGGCGATGCGGCGCCGAGTGCCGCATACGGGAATTTCGATTTCCGCCGCTTCGATCCCGAACCCGTCGGCAGCTCGCCGCGCGGTGCAAGCGCGTGGGGCGTGCACGACCTCGTCGGCAACGGCTGGGAATGGACATCGACCCCGTTCGCCGCGTTCGACGGCTTCATCCCGATGGCGTCCTACAAGCCGTATTCCGCCGACTTCTTCGACGGCAAACACTACGTCATGAAGGGCGCCTCACCGGTTACGTCACGCGACCTCGTGCGCCGCAGTTTCCGCAACTGGTTCTACACTGACTACCCATACATGTACGCAACATTTCGCCGAGCGTACGACTAGGCCGTAACCAGCGAACCCATCTTGGCGCGCAGATTGGTGTCGAGGGCGTCGAGGAAGGCTTGGGTGGTGAGCCAGGGTTGATCGGGGCCGACGAGCTGGGCGAGGTCCTTGGTCATCTTGCCGCTCTCGACCGTTTCCACGCACACCGCTTCGAGCATATCGCCGAACGCGACCACATCGGGCGTGCCGTCGACTTTGCCGCGGTGTTCGAGGCCGCGCGTCCAGGCGAAAATCGAGGCGATCGGGTTGGTCGAGGTTTCACGACCGGCCTGGTGTTCGCGATAGTGACGCGTCACCGTGCCGTGCGCCGCTTCCGCTTCGATCGTCTGACCGTCGGGCGTCATCAACACCGACGTCATCAGCCCGAGCGATCCGAAGCCTTGCGCGACGATGTCGGACTCGACGTCGCCGTCGTAGTTCTTGCACGCCCACACGAAGCCGCCGTGCCATTTGAGCGCCGAGGCGACCATGTCGTCGATCAGCCGATGCTCGTAGCTGATGCCGCGCTCCTTGAAGCGGTCGGCGAATTCCGCGTTGAAGACCTCTTCGAAGAGATCTTTGAAGCGCCCGTCGTAGGCTTTGAGGATCGTGTTCTTCGTCGAGAGATAGACGGGCCAGCCGCGCAGTAGACCGTAATTCATACACGCGCGTGCGAATCCACGGATCGATTCGTCGAGATTGTACATGCCGAGCGCGACGCCGGACGCCGGGAATTCGAACACTTCGCGCACGACCGGAACGTCGCCGTTCTTCGGCGTGAAGGTGATCGTCAGCGTGCCGGCCCCGGGGACCAGGAAGTCCGTCGCGCGATATTGATCGCCGAACGCGTGGCGGCCGATCACGATCGGTTGCGTCCAGCCGGGGACGAGCTTCGGGATGTTGCGGCAGATGATCGGCTCGCGGAACACCGTGCCGTCGAGTTCGTTGCGGATCGTCCCGTTCGGCGACTTCCACATCTTTTTCAGGTTGAATTCACTGACGCGCGCCTCATCCGGCGTGATCGTCGCGCACTTCACGCCGACCCCGTACTGTTTGATCGCGCGCGCCGCTTCGAGCGTCACGCGGTCGTCGGTCGCATCGCGGTTCTGGATCCCCAGATCGTAATACTTGAGGTCGATGTCGAGATACGGCAGGATCAACTTGTCTTTGATGAACTGCCAGATGATCCGGGTCATCTCGTCCCCATCGAGTTCGACGATCGGATGCTTTACTGTGATCTTGCTCACGCGCGAAAATCCCTTAGACGGCGCCGGGGTGCGGATGATTCCAGATTCGGCCGAATGCAGCTCGCGCCTGCGCGGCGAAGCAACCGACGTGCCGGCAAAGCCCGCTGGACCACGTGCCGCAATCCGTTGGACGATTGCGGCCACGGTGCTCTTCATCGTACCGATCGTTTTGGGCGCCGCGTTTGCCTTGCGGGGAGCCCTTGATCGGCTTGCGTTCATCCAGGTTCAGGCGGCAGCGGCGGACCGGGTCTTCGATCTGTGGACGCGCTATGAGGCGCTCGCGACGGAGCGGGACCGCGGCGGACCGGTGCAAGAGCGCGCCGTGACCGAAACGCTCGAGCGGATCGGGCTCAACGCATCGCGACTCTTCAATCAAGCCGACCTCGAGCACAACGATCTCGCCGATGCGATGACGCTGCGCTTGCCGCGGACGATCGCCATGCTGCGCCGCATCCGCGATCTCGTTGCGGAGAAGCCGGGCGGGAGCCGCGCGGCGGTCGAACGGCGGCTCCAGATCGTCGAAGCGCGGGCGGGCGCACGCGTCTTGCTCGATCAGCTGCAGTATTGGGACATGTCCGAGTTGCTCCAGCTCGACCCGTCGCTGCGCGCGGGTCTAGGACCGGCCGAAACGACCGCTCAAGCCGCCGCACGATCCAGCTTGTCTTTGCTGGACGCACCCAAACCGCGACGACCCCTCAAGCCGGTCCTGACGGCGGCGCTTGCCACCCTTGCACGGCTCGAGGAGCGGCTGGTGGCCGCCGATCGCGCCTACCTTGCGACGCGGATCGGGGTGCTCCGGCGCGCCGTCGTCTTTGACGTCGTGCCCGGGCTGTTAGGCGTCCTCGCCGCCGTCGCGCTCGGCATATCGATCGCCCGCTCATTCCGGCGCGAAGCGGAGTTTCGCGAGATGCGGCGCGAGTCGGAACGGCTGACACAGCAGGGCCGGTTCCAAGCCGTTTTCGAGGGAGCGACGGCGGGCATCGTCATCGTGGATCGTCGCGGCATGGTTGCCGCAACCAACCGCGCCTTCAACCGCATGCTCGGCCATCCGGACGACTTCTTCGTCGGAAAGGGTCTGAGCGCGTACACCTTCGAGGCCGATCAACGTAAGACGCGCGAGCGTTTTTCGGAATTGGCCGATGGGGCGATCGACTCGTATCAATTTGAAAAGCGCTACGTGCGCAGCGATGGGTCGCTCATCTGGGCCGACGTTTCGGTTTCGCGTCTGCCGATCGAGGACCCGGCGGGCTGGTTCGCGCTCGCACTCATCGAGGACATCACCGACCGCAAAGCGATCGAAGCGCAGCTGTTGTACGACGCCACCCACGACGAGCTGACGGGCCTTGCGAACCGCTCGCTCCTGGCATCGCGCTTGAGCGATTTCCTGCGTGCCCCTGCGCCGGTAGCCGCCGCCCTCGTGTTCATCGACCTGGATCATTTCAAACTCATCAACGATTCGCTCGGCCACGCCACGGGCGACGAGCTCCTGCGCGCGGTCGCCGCCCGTCTCCTCGAATGCGCGGGACCGGACGACACGGTGGCGCGTTTCGGCGGCGACGAATTCGCGGTGCTGTTCGGCTCGCTTGCGCACGTTGCGGATCTTACCCGCCGCGTCCGCACGCTCAACGAACGAATCGCGGAACCGTTTCACATCGGCGGGCGCACGATTTACTCGACGGCGTCGATCGGCGTTGCGCCCATCGGACCGCGATACGGCAGCGCGGAAGAGATCTTGCGCGACGCCGACACGGCGATGTACCGGGCGAAGACCGACGGCCGCGCCCGCGCGGCCCTCTTCGATCAGGCGATGCACGAGGGCGCATTGCGGCGACTCCAACTGATTTCCGATTTGCGTTCCGCCGTCCACAATGACGAGCTCGTCGTCGCGTATCAGCCGATCGTGCGTTTGAGCGACGGCGAGATCGTCGCGTTCGAAGCGCTCGTGCGCTGGAACCATCCGCGCGACGGCATGCTGCCCCCCAGTGCCTTCATCGAGGTCGCGGAAGAGACGGGCCAGATCGTCTCGGTCGGCCGGAGCGTCTTCCGGCAAGCCTGCGAGCAGCTCGTCCGCGAGCGCGCGACACGGCCGGCGGCGGTCATGCACGTCAACTTGGCGGTGCAGGAGATCATGCAACCCGACCTTGCCGAGTTCGTGAACGCGACGTTGCTCGCAACCGGTCTCCCGCCGGAGGCGATCGTGGTCGAGATCACGGAGAATGCCATCATCGAATCCTCGCTCGCCTCCGATGCCTCGCTGCGCGCGCTGCGCGCGATCGGCGTCGGCATTTGCATCGACGATTTCGGCGTCGGCTACTCATCGCTGCGCTACCTTCACCAGTTTCCGATCTCCGGCCTGAAGATCGACCGCTCGTTCGTGAGCGGTACCGCAGGTTCGACCGAACTCACGAGCGAGCCGATCGTGCGGATGTTGCTCGACCTTGCCCGCACGCTCGGGCTCGAGGTGGTCGCCGAAGGGATCGAATATCAAGGTCAGTGCGATGAGCTGCAAGCGCTGGGAGCTCAATACGGACAAGGCTTTCTTTTCGCCGAACCGGTGGTACCGGAGTGCGTGTAGCGAGTCTTCTCCCGAGCGCAACCGAGATTCTCTTCGGCATCGGCGCCGGCGACGAGGTCGTCGCGGTGACGCACGAATGCGACTTTCCGGCTCAGGCGGCGGGACGACCGCACCTCACCCGCACGCTGCTGCCGGGAGAAGTGATTGGCGACCCGGCCGCGATCGATCGCCATGTTCGCGCGAGCATCCACGCCGGATCGAGCCTCTACGCGCTCGATGCGGAGCTGCTCGAATCGCTCGCGCCCGATCTGATCGTCACCCAAGAGCTGTGCACGGTCTGCGCCGTGTCGTACGAGATCGTCACGCAAGCGGTGCGCCGGCTGCGCGGCGATCCGCGCATCATTTCGCTCGAACCCTCGTCACTCGACGATGTTTACGCGACGATCGCGTTGCTCGGCGATCTCTGCGACCGTCGCAACGGCGCGGCTTCGCTCATCGCCGCGCTCCGCGAACGCGAAGCGGCGCTACGCTCGCGGCCGGCGCTGGTCCCGCCGCCGCGCACGCTCGTTCTCGAGTGGACCGATCCGCCGATGAGCGGCGGTCATTGGACGCCCGGACTGGTCGAACTCGCCGGCGGCATTCCCGTCCTCGCGAATCCCGGCGCGAACTCGCAGGTCATCACGTGGGAGGCGATTGCCGGTGCCGATCCGGATGTCATCATCGTGGTGCCGTGCGGCTACGGGATGGAAGCGGCGCTGCACGCGACACGAGCGCTTGACCTGCGCAGCGAGTGGCGAGCCCTGCGCGCCGTGCGCGACGGCCGCGCCTTCGTGATGGACGGCAACGCGTACGTGAACCGCCCCGGTCCGCGCTTGATCGACAGCGCCGAACTCTTCACGGCGGCGCTGCGCGGTGAAGCGGCGCCGCCCCAGGCGCTTATGGTCCTTCGAAGCGCTGCGCCGACTCCTGAATGATCCGGCGCGCTTCGGCGGCGTCGGACCAGCCCGTGACGCTGGTCTTCTTCCCTTCGAGCAACTTGTAGGTCTCGAAGAAATGCGAGATCTTGCGCAACTGATGCGCGAAGATCTGCGTGTAATTGTGGACCTCCGCGTAATCGGGCTCGCCGACCGGCACCGCGAGAACCTTATCATCCGGCTTGCCGTCGTCGATCATGTTGAGCAAACCGATCGGGCGCGCCTTGACCAGGCAGCCTGCGAACGTCGGCTCGGAGACGAGGATCAACACGTCGAGCGGATCGTCGTCGAGCGCGAGCGTGCGCGGGACGAACCCGTAATCGCCGGGATAAAAGATCGGCGAATGAAGCGCCCGGTCGAGTTCGAAGATGTCGAGTGCCTTGTTGTACTCGTACTTGTTGCGCGAACCGCTCGGGATTTCGACGATGACGTTGATCTCTTCGGGGGAGTCTTCACCAATCGGGAGCAGCAGTCGGTTTTGTCGGGTATCGAGAGTCACGGGCGGGCCTTTCCCGGCGCCGCACCGCTTGCCCTTGAACTTAGGTGATGCGGCCGAAGGCGCCGATGGCGAGCAGGATCACGATCTCGGCGAGAACGATGCCCGCGCCGTAGAGGTCGCCCGAGAGTGCGCCGCCCAATCGCCGCCGCGCCCACGGCGCGGCGAGCAGCACCACGAGCCCAGCGAACGGCGCCACCCCGCCCCAGGGCGCATAGGCGAACGCGAGGCCGAAAACGAGGATCGTCATGAGCGCGATGATCGGCCACGGCGGGCGCACATGCACCGCGGCGGCGAGCGTTCCGGCAACGGGCGGCGCGCCGGCCTCGCCGTACGGCTCCGCATAGGCGAGCCAGACGATGCACCAGCGGGCCGCAGCGGCTGCGGCCGCCGTGCCGATCGCCAAATGACCGGGCGTGAGCGCAGCCAACGCAGCAAGCCACAAGGCGGCGGCGACGGCGAAGTTTGCCACCGCAAAGGTTCCGTGCCGAGGATCTTTGAGAATTTCGCGCCGCCGCTCGGGTGACACGCTTGCCCCGAGCGCGTCGGAGGCATCGAGAAATCCGTCGACGTGCAGCGCGCCGGTGAGCACGATCGACAGCCCGAACGCGAGTGCGACGGCGATCGCATGACCGAATACCAGGCCCGCGAGCTGCGCGATCCCGCCCGCAAGCCCGCCCGTCACCGCCCCGACCAGCGGCAGCCAGGCGAGCGCGGTCGCGCGCGGCGCGCCGCGGTATCCCGCGGGAAGAATCGAGAAATACGAAAACGCGTCGCGCATCGGCCCGCCGTTTAGACGGCGGACGTTTCCTGTTCGCTCGTCGCGACGCCCGCTTCCGCAAAGGTCTTCATCTCACGGATCATGCGCGCGGCGGACTCGACGAGGGGCAGCGCCAGCGCCGCGCCGGACGCCTCGCCGAGCCGCAAGTCCAACTCCAGCAGCGGCACGAGGCCGAGCGCTCCGAGCGCGATGGCGTGCCCGGGCTCGCGCGAGCGATGCGCCGCAATGCAATAGCCGAGCGCCGCAGGTGCGATCGCCCCCGCGATCAGCGCGGCCGCGGCGACGATGTAGCCGTCGAGCACGACCGGGATTCGGGCCCGCGCGGCGTTCAGGATCACGCCGGCCAGGCCGATGATCTCGTAGCCGCCCATTTCGCTTGCGATTTCGTCCCAGGTGAAGTCGTTGCAGCGCGCGAGCGCGCGCTCGACCGCGGCAATCTTGCGCGCGAGCCGTTCGTCGTCGATCCCCGTCCCGCGGCCGACGACCTCGCGCACCGGTTTTCCGGTAAACGCGGCGACGATCGCGGCGGCGCTGGTCGTGTTCCCGATCCCCATTTCGCCGATCGCGAGCACGTCGAACGGCGCGCGTTCGCGCACCTCGTCGAACGCCGCGGTGCCGGCTGCGAGCACGTAGCCGAGATCGTCGCGTTTGATCGCCGCGCGTTTGGCAAGATTTGCGGTGCCGTAGCCGACGTTGACGTCGAGCAGCTGCGGGTGCGCGGCAAGCGGCTCGCGCACGCCGAAATTCGCGACGAAGACCGGCGCATGCGCGGTGCGCGCGAACGCGCTGATCGCCGCGAACCCGGCGAGAAAGCCACCGACCATCTGCGCCGTGACCTCGGGCGGATACGCGCTCACGCCGTCGGCAGCCACGCCGTGGTCGCCGGCGCCGATCAGGATCGCGCGCCGCTCGTAGGCATGCGCCGGCGTGCCCCCGGCGATCGCCGCAAGCTGCACCGCCAGATCTTCGATGCGGCCCAGGCTGCCGAGGGGTTTCGTCAAGTTGTCGATCCGTTCGCGCGCGGCGGCGGCTGCCGCCGGGTCGGGCGCGACGATCGCCGCGCGGATTTCCCCGAGATCCATGGCGCCGCTTACGGCGCCACGGGCTCGTTGACCCGCGCCAAGGTCCATGGGATCCCGGTGCCGGTTAGCCGCATCACGCCGGCCGGCACGAACGTGATCCCGAGGGCCGACTCGTCGGGCGCGTCGAGCGCCACGCGCAGCAGCGCGTGCATGACGCCCGCGTGCGAGACGATCAGCGCGCGGCCGTCGGGACCGAGCCGGGCCGTCACCTCCGCAAGCACCGGAGCGACGCGCGCACAGAGGTCGTCGAATCCCTCGCCGCCGTCGGGGACGTAGTAGCGCGGCGATTTTCCGTATTCGTAGGCGAGGCCGGGCGTGCGCGCGACGATCTCGTCCCACGTCAAGCCTTCCCAGCCGCCGAAGTGCATCTCACGCAGGCGCGGTTCGCGTTCGACCGCGATCCCGCACGCGGCCCCGATCGCCGCGGCCGTTTCCCACGCGCGCGCAAGATCCGAGGCAACGGCGAGATCGAAGCGTTCCGGCGCCAGATGAACCGCGAGGGCCTGCGCTTGCGCGCGGCCCTCGTCATCGAGCGGGATGTCGGTCTGTCCTTGAAAGCGCCGCTCGGCGTTCCATGCCGTGCGCCCGTGTCGGACGCAAACGAGTTCTCTGATGCGCCCCTAGTTCTTGGGGAGCATCGGGCGGCCTTCGTGCGCGACCAAGAGGTCGTGCATGTCGTTGGCGTGCTCTTCTTCGACCGCCAAAATGCCTTCGATCATCACGCGCGTCGTCGGATCCTTGTCGGCGAAATAGCGGATGAGTTCACGGTAGTGTTCGACCGCGATCCGCTCGGCGATCAAGTTTTCTTTGATCATGTCGACGAGATTTTCACCCTCGACGTACTGCGACGCCGAGCGCGTCGCGAGCCCCTCGGGATTGAAGTTCGGTTTGCCGCCGAGCTGGTTGATGCGCTCGGCAACGGCAAGCGCATGTTCGTGTTCCTCTTTCGCGTGTTCGGCAAATTCTTCTTTGACCGAATCGCTTGCGATACCGGTCGCGGCGATCGCGTGCATCGTATAGCGCAGAACGCAGACGATTTCCGTCGCGAGGACGGATTGCAGGATCTCGATCGCTTGATCGACGTCCCCTTGATACGAATCGGTAAGCGCGCCGTCTTGGATATTCTTGCGCGCACGTTCGCGGAGCGTCTTTACATCGCTCAGGAACGGTGTCTTGGGTGTCCCGTTTTTTGTGGCTGCCATGGCCGCAACGATACCCGCTTCCTTGGTTGACCAAACCGCCGCTCCGGGCACGACGATGTAGCCGCCGTCGAGATCGCCATAGCACGTGCACGCCTGCATTCCCCAGCGGCGAACGTACGACGCGACATACGCACACGTGATCGCGTCGAGCGCATCGTCCCAGTATTTGTAACCGCGGGATTCGACCCGCTCGGGGATGGCGTCGCCGAGCCGCAGCGGCGGGTCGGCTGTGCGGAGCGTCCCCAACGCGGCCCGATAGGCGGCCCAGGCGTCGAGCACATCCGGCCACGGGCGCTGCTTCTTTTTGTACGCGAAGATGCGCTCGCGCGTGAAGAGCCGGACGTGCGCGGGGTGCGGAAACACTTCGAGCGCGATCAAGCGCGAATCGCCGGGCCGTACGTCGAGCGCCTCGACGGCACCGTGCGCTGCAGCAACGCGGTCGATGATTCGCCGCGCGCGGCCGCCGTCGGGAAAACGCCTGCGGTTCGCCGGATGCGGCGCCGCATGCGCGCGCCGGAAATCCGCCCCGAGCGCCACCTCACACGGCCGCACCCCGGTCGCGTTCGGCACGATCGTCGGCATGTCGATCCCGATGACGCCGCTCGTCCCAAGCCACGTATCCAGCCACGCCAAAATCGCTTCGTCCGCGACCAAGTCGGCGCGCAGATCGAGCAGGTTCCCGTCCGCGTCGAGCACGGCGCAGCCGGACGGATTGCGTTCCGACCACGCCAAGTCCAAGCCCACGAACCGCACCGCCACTCCCCGCCGTTCCCGGGATGACATCGACGCTCCGCCGTGAACCCATCCGGGATGGCTGGAGACAACGGGCGCGTCGGCGTTCGCAAGATGTATAAGCTGTTCATCAACGGCGCGTTCGTGCGGTCGGAATCGGCGCGCAGCGATCTGGTCGGCGGGGAAAATGTCGCGCGCGGGTCCCGCAAGGACGCACGCGATGCCGTCGTCGCAGCGCGCGCTGCGCAGGAAAAATGGCAGTCGCAGGCGGCCGCGCTGCGCGGCCTGGTCCTTTACCGGCTGGCCGAGATGATGGAAGCGCGCCGCGCCGAGCTCGCGGAGCAACTCATCGACGGCGGCACCGCCGATCGTGACGCGGCGGACCGCGAAGTCTCTGCCGCGATCGATCGCACGATCTGGTACGCGGGGTGGTGTGATAAGTATCTCGCGCTCGCCTCGACGCGCAATCCCGTCGCCGGGCCGCACTTCAATTTTTCCACCCCCGAGCCGACGGGCGTCGTCGTCGTCGCAGCGCCCGACGAACCCGCCTTACTCGGTCTCGTGACGATGCTCGTGCCGCCGCTGGTGAGCGGGAACGCGGTCATCGCGATCGCTTCGGAACGCGATCCGAAAACGGCGGTCGTCTTCGCCGAGTGTCTCGCCACGAGCGATCTGCCCGCCGGGAGCGCGAACGTGATCACCGGCGAACGCAGCGAACTTCTACCGGTGCTCGCCGCACACATGGACGTCAACGCGATCGCCGCCACGGGCTTGAGTGAAAGTGAAACGGCCGATCTCGGTCACCTCGCCGCGGAGAACGTGAAGCGCACGCGATTCGAACCGGGTGCCGCCCGCAAAGCCTGGTTCGACGCGCGCTACGACGACCTCGATCGCGTCCTCGCGTTCACCGAACTCAAGACCATTTGGCATCCGGCACGCATCTAGCGCTGATCCGCACCGCACGCGCGCTCTGGGAGCGGCGGCTCATCAGCGGAACGAGCGGGAATCTGAGCGCGCGGCTCGATGACGGAACGATCCTGATCACGCCGACGGGCTGTTCGTTCGCGCACGTCGAGCCCGCCGATCTCGTGCATCTCGATCGCGCCGCGCAGCCGTATCACGCCGGCCAGCGGCCATCGGTCGAATTGCCGCTGCATCGCGCCGCGTATCGCGCGCGGCCGGATATCCGGTACGTCGTGCACACCCATCCGACGTTTTGCGTCGTGTGCTCGCGGCAAGGCAGACTTTTTCCGCGCGATACGGTCGCTGCCACCGAATCGCTCGCGCCGATGGCATGGGTTGCGTTTCATCCGTCGGGTTCGCAAGCGCTCGCCGACGCGACCGAAACCGCGCTCGCCTCGGGCGCGCCGCTCGCGCTGCTCGAAAATCACGGCCTCGTCGCGGTCGCCCGCGACATCGATGAGGCGTTCGTGCAAACCGACCTCGCCGAAGAATGTGCGAAGGTCGCGTATCTCACCGCCCTCGGGAAGGATGTCGTCCTCTGAAACGCTTCCGCTCGCTCTACGCGCTGTTCGCCGCGGCCCTGCTCTGCACGCTGCCATATGCCGCAGGCGCCGCGTCGCGCGGCGCCGTGCTCGTTACGCTGGGACCGGATGTCGCCGCGCCCGAGGGCGGGCGCCTCATCGTGTTTGCGAGTCCGCACGCGCCGGCGGCGGGGAGGGACGTGGACTTCGATTTCCTCGATCCGCACGCGGTCTACGTGACGTCCGTCGACATCGCGAGCGCACGCGCGGGCGAAACGCTGCGCCTGCCGTTCGATCGGCCCGGTTTCCCCGCCGCGCTTGCGAGCGCACCGGCCGGCACGTACTACTTCTCGGCGTATCTCGACGTCAACCGCCATTTCGCATATACGGGCCGCCCGGAAGCCGGCGATCTCGCCGGCGCGGTCGCGAGCGGCCAACTCGGCGCCGGCACCGCGCCGCATCTCGTGCTCGACCACGTGATTCCGGGGATGGTCTTGAAGCCGGGTCCCGGGATTTCGATCCAGCGACTGCACAGCACGATGCTCAGCGCGTTTCTCGATCGCGAGACGACGGTCAATGCGGTCGTCATCGAACCCAGCGGCGTGAAGCCGGGAATGCGCGTTCCGGCCGTCTACATCGTGGGCGGATTTGGGGCGACCCTCTCGTCGCTGGTAAATCGGACGGCGCCGCGTCTCGCCGCGCTCAAACGCCCGCTCTACTTCGTGCTGCTCGATGCCGAGGTGCCGCTCGGGCACAGCGTGTTCGCCGATTCGCAGAACAACGGCCCGTGGGGCAGCGCGCTCGTGAAAGAAGCGATCCCGGCGCTCGAGGCGATGTATCCGGGGATGCTCGCCGAACCGCGCGGGCGGTTTCTGACCGGCCACTCATCCGGCGGCTGGACCACGCTCTGGCTGCAAGTCACGTATCCCGATTTCTTCGGCGGCACGTGGTCGACCGCGCCCGACCCCGTCGACTTCCACAACTTCACCGGTCCCGATCTGCTCGCTGCGCCGCAACAGAACATGTACGTCGACGCGTCGGGCAAACCGTACAATCTCGTGCGCTATCACGGCCGCAAGGTGATGACGCTCAAGGAGTACGTCGACCTCGAGAACGTCGAGGGCGCGCAAGGCGGTCAGTTCGAGTCGTTCAACGCCGTCTTCGGACCGCGCGGCCGCGACGGCAATCCGGTAAAACTCTTCAATCTCGCGACCGGCGCGATCGACCCGACGATCGTGCTCTCGTGGGAGCACTACGATATCGCGACGATCCTGCGCACGCAGTGGCCGACGCTCGGACCCAAACTCGCCGGAAAACTCCATATCGTGGTCGGGACCGAAGATACGTTCCACCTCAACGAAGGGGTGGAACTCCTCGCCAAGGAGCTGCACGATCTCGGCAGCGACGCGCAGATCACGTTCGTCCCGGGTCGCGACCACATCGATCTCTACGACGATGGCCTTCAGGGCCGGATCTTCGATGCGATCCAAGCGCAGGCGGCCGCGACGGGAGTTGTTCCCGCCGCCCACTAATCTAGCGCGCTGGCCTGCCCCGACCCGGCGGGCTCCGGCGCGTCCCGGAGAGATGGCAGAGTGGTCGAATGCGCTCGCTTGGAAAGCGAGTAGACCGCAAGGTCTCGGGGGTTCGAATCCCCCTCTCTCCTTGGTCGCAAGCGCGTCTCGCTGATGGGCTTGCCGAGACGATCGAAGGTCGCAGTGTACGAGTACGATGAAGTTTCGGCAACTGCGACGCCTCCTATGGGATCGCGGCTATCGTCCCCAGCGCCAAAGCGGCAGCCACGAGATTTGGGTGCATCCGTACCGTCCTGGCTCCATAATCGTTGCTGGTAACGATGGGCGTGATGTGCCGATGGGAACGCTGAAGTCCATCATGCGTGAACTCGCGAGGGATCAAGAATGAAATATTACGT